>Ga0075017_100000582_pt1 | contig 20610 bp, 16 predicted proteins | sample AleBraG_ABR_2012_FD_71475 | JGI IMG/M metagenome (GOLD analysis project Ga0075017, IMG submission 71475) | Freshwater sediment microbial communities in response to fracking from Pennsylvania, USA - Alex Branch Run_MetaG_ABR_2012 | ecosystem: Environmental > Aquatic > Freshwater > Creek >... | reverse complement strand
CATCGTCCCCCCGTTGCGTTCATGACCCGTCGATGATGGGCCGAGTGTTCCGGCTCACAATCTAGGCACAACACCTTCCTCGGCTCGATCCGCCGGCCACCTGGTCCTCTGCTGCGCGCTGTTCGCTCAGCGCACGAGGCTCACATGAAGTCCGAGGAGTCCTTGCCGATGGCATCAGGGCGCGCCGTGATCGAGCGGGCCATGCCGTGGACCAAGAAGGAAGCCAGCATCAGGCCGGTGTGGCTGAAGATGGTTCCGGCGCCGATCGTGAGCCCTCTCCCCGACCACACCACGGGGTTCGCGTACAAGAACCACTCATCGAGCGGCGCGTCGTCGTGGAACGCCATGTCGAGGGCCATGATCCCCGTGGACAAGGTGACGTGCGCCTGCGACTGGCTGATACCGGGATGCGGCCGCATCGCTGCGGCGATCGTCCAGTGCGGGACCGCCTGGGTGAGCGCGGCGCTGCGGAGCGCCTGGGTCGGAGGGTTGTCTCTGAACCTCATCCAGACGTAGACGTTTGCCGGGCCCACCTCATCGATGTCACCTGGGTAGGCGCCGTCGACCACCCGGATGTCGCGGCCGATGACGCTCATGTCGAAGGGGGGGCACGTGTCGGGGCCAGGGACGTCCGGCATCGGCGTCTCGTTGCGCATCAGATCCTCGGCGCCGACGTCCATCAAGAGCAGCGCCGGGCTGATCAGCGTGCCTCGCTGCTCGGAGCGGACGGTGACGCTAGAGAAGGTGCGGCCCTTGCGGACCAGCTCGACGCTGAGGTCAATCGGGTCGTCGAAGTTGGCTGCCTTAGCGAAGGTGGCTGACGCCGAGACGACGCGCTGGTCAGGGTTGGCCTTCGACGCGGCCACGATGGCCTGGCCCAGCAGCTGACCACCCTCGACGACGTTGCGAGTGCGGACGTGGTAGCCGGGGGCGGCGTAGATGCCCTCTCCGACCAGCTCAGAGTCCATGACGGCCAGCAGATCGTCCTCGTCACCCCAGGCGGGAAACGACGTGGTGCTGGTGAGCCCGTCGCCTGGCCATGTCGAGACGATCTCCGCCTCCACGCCGTCCTTCTCGTGGTAGACGCCGAGGAAGCCATCGATGCCCGCGACCTGCTCAAAAGGGTCTCGATAGGTCCAGAAGACGTCCTCGACGGGAGTCGCGGTCTCGGTGAACGACCAGTAGTCAGCCCTGCCCTTGAAGGGGCAGACGGAGTGGTTCTCGTTGGTCTCCAAGAGGTCAAGGTGCACGTCGCCCTCGGGGAGGTAGAGACGCTCGACGTGGTCCTTCTCGATGAGTCGGAGGGCCTTCGTCGATTCCGCGAGCAGCACACCGCCTGACCACACCCGAGCAGTGCCCTTGATCGGCACGAGCTTGATCCAGTAGCCCGGATGGCTGGCCCAAGCAGATTCGACCGTGGTCATCAACCTCTCCCCCTCGGTGGACGTCCATCCACCCCTCGGGAGCCAATCTAGCGACGCGCCCAGCGCCCCCGCTCAGCGACGTGCCCTCGGTGGGAGCCACGCGTTGTGCCATGATCCCGACGGTCCAATTGAACGAGAAGCGGAGGTTCGCGGTGAGCGAGTCCAACGGAACCAAGCCCGGCGACGATGAGTTCGAGATCGTCGAGATCGAGGTGGAGGTTGTCGATGACGACGGCAACGTGATCGATGACGACCTGGTCGCCCTCGTCGACGGCGAGGGTCACGTGCTTGCCACGGAGGAGACGGTGACCATCGTGGGCGTCGACGGCACGGTCGTCGCGGACAAGACCCTTGCCATCACCGGCGACGATGGTGAGCTGCACGTGGTCGAAGAGGACCTCGCCGTCCTCGAAGGGGACGACGAGGGGGCCTGACCTCGAGCGCTACTTCCGCTGGCGCCACTCTCGCTGGAACGGCAAGCGCCACTTGCGAGGCGCAATCAGATCGGGGATCGACGGTGGCCCCCACGAGCCGACCCGGTAGAGCTCGGCCTCCGGAGGATTGTCGAGCAGCGGCTGGGAGATCTCCCAGAGCCTCTCGATACCCTCCGCGTTGGTGAACAGCGTCTGGTCTCCCGCCATGGCGTCGTGGATGAGACGCTCGTAGGCCTCGAGGGCGCTGTCAGCGTTCTCCACCTCGTGAAGGGCGAACTGGAGGCTGAGCTTGTCGAGCTTCATGCCCGGTCCCGGACGCTTGCCGTAGAACGACAGCGAGACCTTGGACAGGTCAGCAAGGTCGAAGGTCAGGTGGTCGGGTCCCTGGGCACCCACGCCTGAGTCGTCGGGAAACATCGATTTCGGCGGCTCTCTGAAGGCGATCGAGACGATGCGGCGACCCTCTGCCATCTGCTTGCCTGTGCGCAGATAGAACGGCACACCGGCCCAGCGCCAGTTGTCGATCTCACAGCGCAAGGCGACGAAGGTCTCGGAGTCCGAGTCTGGGGAGACGCCTTCGGTCGAGCGATAGCCCTCGTACTGGCCCCGGACGACGTGCTCAGGATCGAGAGGCAGCATCGAGCGGAAGACCTTGTTCTTCTCGTCGTTGATCGCACGTGGTTCGAGGGCCGTGGGCGGCTCCATGGCGACGAAGGCCAGGATCTGGAAGAGGTGGGTGACCACCATGTCTCTAAAAGCGCCCGTGTGCTCATAGAACGACGCACGAGTGCCCACTGAGAGCGTCTCGGGCACGTCGATCTGGATGTGATCGATGTGCTGGCGGTTCCAGATCGGCTCGAAGAGCCCGTTGGCGAAGCGAAACGCCAAGATGTTCTGGGCTGGTTCCTTGCCCAAGAAGTGGTCGATCCGAAAGACCTGATCGTCGGAGAAGACCTCGTCGACGATCGTGTTGAGCTCTCGCGCTGTGCGCAGGTCGGTCCCGAAGGGCTTCTCCATGATGATGCGAGCCCGTTCGGTGAGCCCCGCTTCTCCGAGGGTCTTGACCACCGTCTCGGCCGCAGCCGGCGGGATGCTCAGGTAGTGGAGGCGTCGAGGGGAGCCACCGAGCTGGTCTTCGGCTCGAGCGACCGCCTCAGCGAGGCCTTTGGCACCCTCGGCGCCCGCGACGTAGGAGATGAGGGCTTCGAACGGAGCCCACGCCTCGTCGGTCACTCCTCCGCGGGCGAACTCGTCGCATGCCTGGCGAGCGAAGGCGTGGTACTCGTCTTGGCTGTGGTCCTCGAGCGAGGTGGCCACGATCCGACAATCGGTGAACATCCCAGCGCGCGAGAGATGGAACAGCCCGGGCAGCAGCTTGCGGCGAGCGAGATCGCCGGTGCCACCGAAGAGCACGATGACGTGCGGCTCGACCTCATCGTGGGCTCGTTGCTCTTCCTCAGACGCACTCGCCCACGCAGCGTTCGGCGGTGCCTCGCTCACCGGTGATGACGACGCGACTCCCTCACTCATTGCGCTCCTCTCCTCCAGATCTTCCGAGATGGACGTGCCCACTCGTGGCGTGACCCCCACATCGACGCGAACGTCCGCGCCACCGAGTGGCCTCGTCTCCCACGGTACGGAGGGCACGTTTCAGGGGCGTTTCCTCCGCCTGGCAATGGTGTTAACGGCCTTGGGAAACTGGCCACTTCTGGCTGCGTCGCTCGCGCCGTTCACGGTTCGGAAACGTGCCGGCAATCTGCGAACCCTACGGTCGAGCCAGGAGGCGACGAGAGGATTTTGCGGTGCGATCGATGAGGAGAGCAGGGTTCGATCCCATCGCGCCCGACTCGCTCGTCCCCCACGCCCCCCCTCGCGCCCAGAGGTGGCGTCGATGAGCGTCCACTCAACCGGAGGGGAGCTCGAGGCGAGCACCTATCGAGATCGGACTGGTCACGTCATCGTCTGCGGCCTCCAAGGCGTCGGCCTCCGCGTGGTCGAGCAGCTCCACCTGAGCGGAACGGACCTGGTCGTGGTCGATGACTCGGCTCACGAGCGATTCGTTCGCGTCCTCGAAGACTGGGGCGTGGCGCATCTCAAGCGCAGCTCGTACCTCGGCGACGCCGTGCTCGAGGCGGGCCTCGAGGGTGCGATCGCCGTCATCTGCGTGGAGTCGAACGAGATCCACACCTTGGAGACGGCGCTGCGGATCAGGGAGCTCCGCCCTGACATCCGTCTTGTGGTCCAGCTGGCCAACCCATCGGTCGCAGGGGCCCTCGAGCGAGTCGCCGGCGCCGGAACCGTCCTCGACGTCGCCACGCTCGCCGGTCCGTCGTTCGTCGAGGCGTGCCTTCGGAGGAACTCGCACTCCATCGAGCTCGCGGGCACCCACTTCGAGGTCGTCGAGGTGGCGGTCACCGAGAGCATGTCGGAGGGGGCCTCTTTCCGAGGGATCTTCGGGGACCTGGCTCCGGTGGCCGTGATGCCTGGGGACGGCAGTGAGATGACCCCGTGCCCAGGACGAGACCACCGCGTCAATCCCGGTGACCGCGTCGCAGTGCTTGGGACCCGAGAGGACCTCCGAGCCGCCGGCCTCGCCGAGCGCCAGACCGTCGGGACCGAGGCCAAGGTCTCGCTCCTCACGCGCTTCGCCCGACGATGCGAGTCGCTCTGGGAGAGGGACAACCGAGGGCTCACCATCTCCATCGCCGCGCTGATCGCCCTGCTCATCATCTCGACCATCGTGTTGCACCTCTGGATGAAGGCACCCGACGGCAAGAGCCACCTCAACCTGCTCTCGTCGATCTACTTCACCTTCGAGACAGTGGCCACGGTCGGCTACGGCGACTACAGCTTCGCGACCCAGAGCCCCGAGATGAAGATCTTCGCCATCTTCCTGATCGCACTTGGTTTTGCACTGGCGTCATTGGTCTTCGCCCTCTTCACGAACTTCTTGGTGTCGCGTCGCATCGAGCGGTCCCTTGGACGCAGTGCGGTCGGCGGCATGACCGACCACGTGGTGGTCATCGGTCTCGGATCCGTCGGCATCGCCGTCGTCCGGGGGCTCGTCAACCAGGGCAAGCGTGTCGTGGTCATCGAGCGTGACAACGACAATCGCTACCTCGACCAAGCTCGAGCCCTTGACGTCCCCATCGTCATCGCCGATGCGACCCAACGTGAGACCCACCGCATGGTCCATCTCGCTGATGCCTCCTCGGTGGCCGTCCTGACCAGCGGCGACCTCACCAACATCGAGACGGGCCTGGCGATCCGGGAGTCCTTGGGCGATCGCTGGGATGAGGTGCCCGTCGCGCTCCGAGTCTTCGATCGCGACCTGGCGCGCCTGATGGAGCGCAACTTCGGGTTCCGTCGCGTGCGAAGCACGTCGGCGATCGCCGCCCCGTGGTTCGTCGGCGCTGCGCTGGGTCTCGACGTGCTGAGCACCTTCTACGTCGATCAGGAGCCCTTCTTGGTCGGTCGAGTCATCGTCGAGCCTGGCGGTGGCCTCCATGGCCTCTCCATGGGGGACCTCTCGTCCAACACGAGGGTCATCGCCCTCAGTCGAGCCGACGACGGCACCTTCGAGCACCCGCCGCGCCGAGGCACCCGCTTCGCTCCAGGGGATCGGGCCTACCTGCTCGGTCCCTACGAGGAGCTCTTGAACGTCCTCCAGCGCAACCGGGTGAGCCACGCACCGACCGACGCCGAGGAGCCCTCCCCACCAGCGCGCTAGCACGACGAGGACTCGCCTGGATGGCGAGGCCTCAGATCTGCTCGCTGCTACCGTCGAGACCACGAAGGCAAGCGACGGAGGACGATGCGACACCCCGCACTGGCGAAGTGGATCACTCGGCTCGCCGGAGCCACGATCATCCTTGCTGGCGGCTCGCTCGCCCTGATCGGCTCACCCGCAGTCGCCACCTCATCACCCTTCGACGCCCCGTCGTCGCTGGCGATCCTCGGCACGCACCTCTTCGTCGCCAACCAGGCGAACAGCTCGTTGACAGAGGTTGACGCGGGCACCGGCGCGCTCATCGCCACGATTCCCGCCTCGACCCTCAAGGTCTCGAGCCCCGTGGCGGTGGTGGCAGATGACGACAAGCTCTTCGTCGCCGGCCAGGACGGCTCGATCGCCGTGCTCTCCGCCGACGGCGCGTTCGTGAGCCAGGTGGTCGTGACCGGTTGCGGTGCTGCAGCAGCGCTCGCCGTCGAGAGCACCAGCACGATCATCGAGCTCTGCGAGAACGGCCGGATCAACCAGCTCTCGACGGCCGGGACCACGCTCACCTCGATGATCAAGGCGAGCGTCATCAAGGCAAGCGAGCCCACCTTCATCCAGGCGACCGCCCTGGCTATCGAGGGCACGAGCGCCTACGTCACCTTCACCACCACGAGCAACGCCAGCGACGGTGTCGCAGCCTTCTCGCTGCCCTCTGGCACGCTCACCACGGCGGTCGATGACAGCACGAATCCGAGCGACGCCTTCGCCGCACCCGCCGGGATCGCCGTCGCGGGGAAGTTCCTCTGGATCACCAACGCGGGAACGGGGGGATCGAGCCCGTCGATCGAGCAGCTGCGACGAGCGGACTTGAGCTTCATCATCAGCGACAGCTCGAGCGCTGACCTTGGCACAGCGGGCGCCGTGCTGGCCCACCACGCTCCGGGGTCGAACGACACCGACGTCTACGTCGCCACCCTCCAAGGCACCACCGCTCCGATGGTCTCCTACTACAACCCGCCCCTCGTGCAGCCCGCCACTCCCACGCTCAGCTGGAGGTGGATGATGTGCAACACCAATGCGTCGGGAACGCTGATCAACCCCAACCGACACCCCTACAAGTTCGACCATCCTTCGGCCTTCGCCCTCTACGGCTCCACGCTGTGGGTGGCCAACGCCGCGACGGACGCCAACAACTCCCCTCAGCCGTACGCCACCCACGTCGAAGCCATGGACGCTGAGACCGGAGCCTTCCTCTTCAACGCCTCTTAGGCACGCAGCTCTGTCACGCTCCGCTCGTGGCCTTGGGCGGCCCCGCCGAGGTGTAGCGCGTGCCTGGAGGATCAACGGCCCACGCCACCGGCTGCTCCCATGCCTCGCCGTAGACGAGCTCAGAGAGCGGTCGCCGGCGCACCGTGCCATGGTGGCCTTCGGGTCGACCGATCGTGATGGTCCCTGAGATGACCACCTCGTCTGGAATCGCCAGGATCGACCGCAGCTCCGCGTCGACGCTGCCCTGCCACCCGGTGAAGACGCCCCCGAAACCAAGGGCGCGTGCAGCCAGCAAGAGGTTCTGGCACGCCGGGAAGATCGACGCTCCCTCGCCCTCGAACGGCTCCCGGTAGCGGACCAAGCACGGGAAGATCAGCACGGGCACCTCTTCGAAGTGCTGGGCGAAGTGCTCCATCGTCCTCGCCATGCGGGCCTTGGGAGACAAGGCGTCGGCACCCGTCCCCCGGTCGTAGCCGTCGGCCTTTCGCTTGGCTTCCCACCCCTCCTGCATCGCACCAGCGATCAGGCGCTTGGCCTCACGAGCTCGTGGCCCGTCGGTCAGGACCACGAAGCGAAAGGGCTGTCGGTTCGAACCGCTCGGAGCTCTCGAGGCCGCGAACAACATGGCGCGGAGCGCCTCGGGAGGGACTGGCTCATCGGTGTAGCGGCGGATGGCCCTGGTGGTGGTCAGCCCCTCCAAGAGGCCCACCACGTCGCCAGGCAACGGTGTGGACCCGAGGTCAGAGGGCTCATGTCGTGTCTCGTCCATGGACCCATCTTGGCGTCGAGGAGTGCGCCTGGCGAGCAACATGATCGAGTGCAGGCCCCGAGTTGACGGTGGAGATGACAACTCCTTGTCACTCGGGCCCCTCGGTCATACGATGCGAAGCATGATCCTCGAAGACATGATCTTGATCAGCGTCGACGACCACGTCGTCGAGCCGCCGTCGCTCGAAGCCTTCTTTCGCGAGAACCTTCCCGCCAAGTACAAGGACCGAGCACCCAAGGTCATCCGTCACGATGACGGAACCGACGCGTGGCTCATCGAAGGACAAGAGATCGCCACCTTCGGCCTCAACGCCGTCCAAGGTCGGCCGGCGGAGAACTGGGGCAGCGACCCCGCCAGCTTCGATGAGGTCCGGCCCGGCACCTACGACGTGAAGGCTCGCATCGAGGACATGAACGCCAACGGGGTCTTGGCCTCGATCAACTTCCCGTCATGGCCCGGTCTCGGTGGGCAGTACTTCATGCACAACGATGACCATGACTTCGTCGCCGCCATGACGAGGACCTACAACGACTGGCACATCCAGGATTGGTGCGACCAAGCGCCCGGCCGCTTCATCCCGATGGGGATCTCGGGCTTCATGTTGGGAGCCGACTGGATGGCCGGCGAGATCAAGCGGCTGGCGGAGCTGGGCTGTCACGCGGTGACCTGTCACCCCGACGCCTATCGCTTCGGCATGCCCGACTATCACGGCGACGAGTGGGACCCTGCGTGGCGAGCGGCCGAGGAGACCGGCAGCGTGATGGTCTTCCACTTCGGCGGGTTCCCGAACTTCATGCCGAGGACGCCCTTCTCGGTGATCCCCCACTCGATGCCCTTTCAGACGGCGATCTTCGCCGGCGAGCTGTTGTGGTCGAAGATCTTCCGCAAGTTCCCCTCCATCAAGATGGCGCTCGCTGAGGGCGGCATCGGGTGGATCCCGTTCTTCTTGGAGAAGGCGGACTTCATCTATGACCACCACCGGGCATGGACCCACGAGGACTTCGGCGACCAGCTGCCGAGCCAAGTCTTCCGGGACCACATGCAGGGCTGCTTCATCGACGATCTCACGGGGCTGCGCCTGCGCGACGTCATCGGCATCGACAACATCACCTGGGAGTGCGACTACCCCCACTCCGACTCGACCTGGCCGACGGCACCCGAGGTGCTCTGGAAGTCCCTCCAGGCAGCCCAGCTGACCGACGAGGAGATCCACAAGGTCACCTGGGAGAACGCCGCACGCTGGTATCAGTTCGATCCCTTTGCGCACCGGAGCCGTGAGGAGTGCACCGTCGGAGCGCTCCGCCTGCTGGCCCCCGACGTCGACACCACGCCACGCGAGTACGGCTCGACGGACCACACCCACCAGCTCGAGTCGAACGCCAACACCTTCCTCAAGCTCGACTGAGGTTCCCGACCCGCGCCGGGACGCGTGGGCGCCGGAGCGAGGCAGCTTCATCGGCGCGCCTCACGCTCGGACAAGCGCCGTGATCTGCGACGATGGGGCGATGCACCTCGCGCTCCACTACGCCTATGACGTCATCGGCGTGATGCTCGTGCTGTGGGCAGCCCTCTCCGCTGCGGTGACCTTCGTCGTCCCGCGAGGGACGCCGGTGCGTCTCACCCGCTGGGTGTTCTTGTTCGTCGCCACGTTCTTCCGGAGTCTCGCGCTTCGTCGCTCGAACTACGAGAGTCGAGATCGGATCATGGCGTTCTACGCGCCCGCCGCCCTCCTGATCCTGCCCATCGTGTGGCTGACGATCATGTTCTTCGCCTTCACGCTGCTCTTCGTCGGACTCAACGTCACCCCGGTGCACCAAGCCTTCCTCATGAGCGCCTCGTCGCTCTTCACCTTGGGCTCGATCTGGTCCAACCAGCTGCCCGTGGCCGCGGCGATCGCCGTCGAAGCCGGCCTCGGCCTCGGGCTCGTGGCCATGTTGATCTCGTACCTGCCGACCATCTACAGCTCGTACAACCGACGTGAGGTCAAGGTCACCGGGCTCGAGACCATGGCCGGCAGCCCGCCCTTCGCGGGCACGCTGCTCAATCGGCTCGCCTTGATCGATCGCCTGGGCGACACCGACGAGATCTGGGGACCCTGGGCCGAGTGGTTCGCCGACATCGAAGAGACCCACACCTCGATCCCGGCCCTGGCCTTCTTCCGCTCTCCCCAGCCGGAGCGCTCCTGGGTCATCGCCGCGGGGACCATCTTGGACGCCGCCTCCTTCGTGTCGTCCTCGGTGCGCGGCGAACGACATCCTGAAGCCCAGCTCTGCATCCGAGCGGGCTACCTCTCGCTCCGACGGATCGCCGACTACTTCGGGCTCCCCAACCCTTCGAACCCCGCACCCGACGACCCCATCTCGATCACGCGCTCAGAGTTTGACGTGCTCTTCGAGCGCCTGAGAGACGCCGGTGCGCCACTGGTCGAGGACCAAGATGCCGCCTGGCGCTCTTTCGCTGGGTGGCGAGTCAACTACGACGCTGTGCTCTTAGAGCTCGCCTCCTTCACCATCGCACCGACCGCGCCGTGGTCGTCGGATCGCTCGAAGACGCCGGTGGCCTTCACCCGCCGCTCCCGGGACTGATCTCAGCGGACAGATCACCCACCACGCGATTGACGTCATCGACGAGACCATCCGGGTACGGTGTGAGCCGACACGAGGGGCAGGTGGCGGCGATCTGCAAGAGCACAAAGCTGCCCCGGCGCGTCGCATGACACTGAGAGGGGATCCATGAACAAGCCACTGAGGACCGTGCTGTGCGCGATCGCGACAGGGGCGCTGTGCTTCGCGGCGGCGTGCTCGTCGTCCTCGTCGACCACGTCCGCGCCGACCAAGTACTACGTCTCGCTCGGCGACTCATACTCAGTGGGCTACCAGCCCAACGTGTCGAACCCCGTCACCGGCCACGCCTCGGCGGGCTACACCGGCTACGTAGCCAAGGCACTCAACCTGAAGCTGGCCAACTTCGGCTGCGCGGGAGCGACGACGCAGTCGCTGCTCACCACCATCGGCTGCCCTGACGTGCTCCCACACACCGCCGGTGTTCAGGCGTATCCCACCACGACGCAGATCGCGGCCGCCACGGCGTTCATCAAGGCCCACAAGGGGCAGATCGGCCTGATCACGGTCTCGATCAGCGGCAACGACGTGACCGCCTGCGCCAAGGCTGCGAGCCCGGTGTCCTGCGTGGCGGCGGCGACCGCCTCGATCAAGACGAACGTCGCCAGCGTCGCCAGCCAGCTCCGTGCGGCGGCAGGTCCCGGCGTCCAGATCATCGGGACCACCTATCCTGACGTCCTGCTCGGCTCCTACGTCTACCCGACGCACCCACCCTCCGCGAGCCAGCTGAGCTTGGCCCAGCTCTCCGTCACCGCGTTCCAGACGCTGATCAATCCGGCCCTGCAGGCGGCCTATGCCTCCGCTCAGGGCGGCTTCGTCGACGTGACGGCGAAGACCGGCGCCTACATCCCGCTGACCACCACGGTGAAGAACCCGACCTACGGGACCATCCCGCTGGCCGTCAACAACGTCTGCGCCCTGACCTGGTTCTGCCAGCTGGGCAACATCCACGCACGCACCCCGGGCTACGTCGCCATCGGCAAGATGATCGTCGCCAGCTCCAAGGCTGGGGCGTAGGCCGGCGGGCGGAGGGGGCTCGCTAGGACGAGGGGGCGAGATCGAGCGGGCCTCGATGCCGCCTGCGCCACGCCGTGGTCGCTCGTCCGAGGTCTCGACCCCTGAGCCTGCAGGGCCGCTCGATGAACGAGAAGCTGGCCCAGCCGAGGCCGATCGAGATGGCAAAGATCATGATCACCTTGATCACGATGTGGTGGAGGTTGGGGGGCATGGTCTCGGGACCCATGCCGTAGACGCTCAAGATCACCGGGAAGTGCCACAGGTACAGCCCGTAGCTGCGCTCTCCCATCCAGACACCCGCTCGCATCGCCGCGTGGAGGTGCACCGGAGACGGCCTCGCCGCATAGAGCAGCGCCGGGATGGCCAAGATGGCCAGGAGGTAGTCGTAGGTGATGAACCGCACGTTGTAGCTCCACAGCGACGAGATCCCCGGGTAGCGGAGCGCGAGCATGCTCGGGATGAGGAGCGCTAGGAGCACGAGCACGCTCGGGTGTCGTGAGGGTCGCTTGACCCAGAAGTCGAAGTAGCCCTTGAGGACCGCCCATCGCAGACCCATGCCGATGGCGAAGATCGGGATCAGCCCGATGAACTGGCGCGAGATGTAGATGTACTGCCCACCCCACGTCGACGGGTCGGTGGCACCGAAGTAGTAGCCGCGCATGCCTGCGCCGTGGAACTGCACGAAGGCGTTCCACCCCACTCCGACAGCGATCAGCGCTCCGGTGGCGAGCACCGGCTTCTTGGCGATGACGAAGGCGAAGAAGGGCATGACGAGATAGAGGGTCATCTCGATGCTGAGCGTCCAGAGCGAGCCGTCCACGTTCAGGTTGGACTCCGTGCCAGGGAAGTAGTGCTGCGTGAAGGTGGCGTTCGCCAGGATCTGCTTGAAACCTTGGAGGCTGAAGACCTGGTCGTGCACGGCGAAGAAGAGATAGAGGATCGCGACGCAGGCGTAGTAGGCCGGGGCGATGCGAAAGAAACGCCGCACGTAGAACTCGAGGGTGGACTTGTCCCCGCGGTTCACCCAGAAGTAGTCGACCAGCAGGTAGCCCGACAGCAAGAAGAAGACGTCCACGCCCCAGGTGCCGAGGCCGCGCACGATGCTGAAGCCGAACGAGTCAGAGGTGCCCGACAACGCCCAGGTGTGATCGGCCACCACTGCCAGCGCCGCAATCCCCCGAAGGACCTCGATGGCAGGGAACCAGACCCGGCCTTCAGGCGGGACCGGAGGACCGATCCCCCAAGGCTCAGCGACCTCGGGTGAGGCGCTGGCCTCAGACACTGGTGGGGTAGCTCACGTGGCGATCGATCACCGAGCCGAGGGCGGCGAAGCCTGCAGCCAGATCGTGCATCGTCGCCGAGGGCTCGAAGATCCGCACCTCGCTCGGCGGCCGACCAAACCAGCTCGTGATCGCCTGGGTCATCTCGCCTTCGATGTGCAGCGCACAGCTGAAGCCGAGGTAGTGAGCGACCGGGACCAGCCGCGCTCCGCGTGAGCTCAGCTCGACGATCGGCGCGTCGAGCTCGACGTCCGCCGCAGAGCCACCCATGGTGATGACGTAGCCGAGGCGTCCTGCGGCATCTCGCATGATCGCATCGATCGCCGTCTCCCGGGCTCGTTTGAGCTCGCCTCGTTGCTCGAAGTCAGCCACCTGGACCCGAAACTCGGGCCATCGCATGTCGATGATCGCCTCGTTCTCAGGCACCGTGGTGTGTCCGGCAGAGACGAGCCCTGCGGCCACGTTCGCTCCTCCACCCTGGTGGTAGGTGAACGCACCTGGCGCGAGCACGATGCGGAAGCCCATCTCGAGGCTTCGCAAGGACCAGTCGGTCTCCTCGCAGTAGCCACGACCGAAGACGGGGTCCATGAGGCCCACCTTGCGCAGCACGGGCACCGGCAGCAGGATCGCGAACGAGATGCCTGCGGGGATGTCGATGGCCTGGGTGCCGAAGGTTCGCTCGAGCAGGCGCGCCAACCAGCTCACCGTGACCTGATCGCTCAAGTAGCGATCTGGGTCGCTGTTGGGCAGCGAGAAGAGCGACACGTTGTTGGACCACGAGGTCACCGAGCCGATCATCGGGTCGCTGAGCGCGGTGGCCACCAACGTGTCGGTCAGGCGCTCAGAGAAGCAGACGTCCGAGTTGGCGATCACCACGTAGTCGTAATCGGCGTCCATGCCCCGCAACAGGCCCATGTTGACGTTGCGCGGGATGCCGAGGTTGCGCGGCGTGCGGTAGTAGTCGATGCCAAGATCACGGCACAGCGACTCGATCTCGTCGCTGAAGCCTGGGTCGGGGCTGGCGTCGTCGAGGACCAAGACGTCGACCTCGGTCTCGACGGGCCGCATGGCCGCCGCCGAGCGAAGGCAGTCAGGGACGAAGGCGGCGCCGTTGTAGACCGTGATGGCGAAGAGCACCCGCGGCTGAGACACGCTCAGCCCTTGAGCGAGCGGAGCACGGCGAGCACTCGCCGGGCGATCTGACCGAGCGAGCTCTGCTTGAAGACCGCCAGGGGCCTGGTCAGCGCCAGGGAGCGCATGGTGGAGGCTTCCACCTGGCGCTGGAGGTCCCAGATCTGCTCGTTCGCCTCGAGCAAACGCTTCGTGAGGTCGATCACTCGAGCGTTGGCGATCTCGAAGTCACGCAGCGACTGCTCTAAGGAGAGTCGATCCATCTCGCGCTCGAGCTCTCGCACGTGGCTCTCATCGTTCACGGCATCACCTTGGCGTCCTGCACCCGTGGTGGCCGCTGCTGCCTCGCCCATGGGGCTCCCATCTCTCGGTGCGCAGTGCTCAGATCCTAGCAACGGGTGGTCTGGCCAAGAGGTTCTTAAACGCCGCGATCAGCTGCTCGGCGTTGTGGTCCCAGTCATAGGACGGCAGGCTGGCTTTGATCTCCCTCACGGATCGCGCCGCCAGCGCAGGATCTTCGAGCAGTGCTGCCGTGGCGTCGGCGAAGGCGTTGACCGACCAGTCACGGGCCAAGACGGGCAGCGAGGCCAGGCGCTCGGCGAGCGCGGGGATGGGGACCATCACCGTCGGGGTGCCGAAAGCGGCCGCCTCGTGGGGCACCAGCCCGAAACCCTCCGCTCCCGTGGGATAGAGCACGACGCTGGCGTGGCGCAGCAGCCAGTTGCGCTCGAGCGAAGAGACGTCCGGGATGATGATGACCGGCTCGTCTGGCTCCCAACGACGTGCCTCCGCGATGCGAGAGGAACCGGTCCCCACGTGGGCACCGGCCATGATCAAGGTGAGCGTGAAGCCTCGGCGGCGCAGCTCTCGCGTCACGTCGATGGCCAGGTCACGGTTCTTGTGGCTGTAGTTGGTCCCGAGCACCAGGAGGAAAGGCTCGCCCGAGAACCCTCGCGAGAGGAGCTCGGCGGGCTCGACGGCCGGCTCATCACCGCTCAGGTGACCAACCCCGTTGGGGATGATGAAGATCCGAGACGCATCGACGCCGAGGCGCTCGAGGAGGATCTGGTCCTTGGTGTCCTGAGAGATGGCGATCACCCCGTCGACGGCGCTCGCGCCCCGGCGGGTCGCTGAGCGATGGGCCTGCCAGGAGGCGGGCGACGAGAAGTAGTCACCGATCTGGAACGCGATCACGTCGTGGATCGTGAGCGCGAGCCTGCGGCCCTTGCCTCGCCAGCCGCTCAGGTCGACGCCTTCGGTCACCTGGAAGGGGCGGAGCACCACGTCGACCGAGGGGAAGCCCTCCAACGTGCCGAACGGCGCCACCTTGGCGTCGACCTTCGGGTGGCTGAGGGCCTCGCGGGCGTAGCTCGGTGCAGGGCCGTTGAGCAGCACGCCGAGGTACGAGACGTCCTCGCGCTCGGCCAGCGCCGTCAACATCGCCAGGAACGTGACCTGGTGGCCCATCTCTTGGGGCATCAGGCACGTGCCGTCGACGATGAGTCGCAGACCCGTCAGGCTCACGCGTGCCATCAGCAGGGCCTCGTTGAGCGCACTGTTCGCTTCGTGCGGGCTCTCGAGCAGCGTGGTGATCCCTCGATGACGCTCTTCAAGCCACCGACGATCCTGCTTGGTGAGGCCGGCGTGGAGCGGCTGATCGCCTGGCAGGTCGAGCGGCCGGGTGACGAAGGTGCTGGGCTCTAAGAGATCGAGCATCCCGCGACTTCTCGCCGAGGCACCGAAGTCAGCGAGCTCCAGGATCAGTCGCCCGTCGTGCTGGGGGAAGGGCCTCACCATCGAGAGGCCCTGTGCGCTCAGGAGCACAGCCGGGCCGACGGGGTACGGGATCGGCACCGCTTCGAGGCCCTCTGGCTCTTGGCGCAGCAGGCTCGTGGCTCCATGCTCGTCCAGGTTTCCGACGCGGTGGATCGACACCTCGCCGGGGTGAGGGAAGCTGGCAAAGTCCCCGACGTTGGACAGGAACGAGACGCTCGAGCAGCGCAGATCGTCCGTCACGAGCCCACGCGCTCGCTCAAGCAGAGCCGGGGGGAAGATCGACGGAGCCGCCACGACCAGCAGGTGCGCCTCGGTCTCGAGGTAGATCCGCTCAATGAGCGCGGCAGCCGAGTCGACCTCGACAAGGACGTCGGCGAAGGGGGCGAGGTCCTGGCGAGCCTCGTGGCCGGGGGCGCCGACGATGATGGGGACGTGAGGGAGGCTGGCGCGCAGCGAGACAAGGGTCGGGATCCATGTCTCGGTCAACCCGTGCGCGAAGACCACTGCTCGCACGTCGCGGGGGTGCCCCGAAACCCCGGGCGTCACACCTCTCCCAAGATGGACCGAGACCCCTCGACCAAGGCCGCGATCCCGGCTTCGAGCGTGCAGGTCGGGTCGTAGCCGATCGCCGAGCGAGCCTCGTCGATCAGACAGCTCGCCGCTCGCACGTCACCATCGCGGAACGCGCCGCTCACCGTGGGCTCAGGGGCGCCGGCCGCCTGTGCGATGAGGTGAGCCACCTCGAGGATCGTGGTTGACCTCCCCGAGCCGATGTCCAGGGTCTGGTTGGTGGCCGGTGGTGTCTTGATCGCCGCGAGCACGGCGTCAGCGACGTCGGTCACGTAGACGAAGTCTCTGGTGATGACGCCGTCTTCGTAGACGTTGATCGTCTCGCCGGCGAGCGCCTGGCGAGTGAAGATCGACAGCACGCCGGTGTAGGGGTTGTCGAGGGACTGACCCACCCCGTAGACGTTCTGGAACCTGAGGATCGAGAGCGCGCAGCCATGGGCCGTGGTCCACGCCCTGAGGATGTGCTCTTGAGCCAGCTTGGTGGCGGCATAGATGTTGGTGGGCTCTGCCCTGGTCCACGACGCCTCGGTGGGCACCGGTCGACCCGACGCGCCATCGCTCCGGCGCGGGTTCCACTGACCTGCAGCGAGGTCCTCGTGGCTGCGCGCCGAGGGGTAGTACCGCTCGCCGTCGACCTCCCACGCCCCCTCGCCGTAGACGGCGCGAGATGACGCCAGGATGATCTGCTCGGGCACGTGACCCGAGCGGCTCAGTGCGTCGAGCATCTGGGTGGTGCCCACCACGTTGACCGAGCCGTGGCGCGTGGCTTCGTGCAGTGACTGGCCGGTGCCTGTCTCGGCCGCCAGGTGGATGATCACCTGTGGGCGAACCAGCTGGAAGAGTGCATCCCACGGCTGAGGCGTCGTCACGTCAAAGGGCCACAGCTCCACGCCCTCGGGCAGCCGCGCTGGGCGTCCCCTTCCCTTGTGCACCTGGGGATGGAGCGAGTCGATCGCTAAGAGCTCGGAGGCGTCGGCGTCAAAGCGCTGGGCGATCGTGGTCCCGATGAACCCAGCTCCTCCTGTGATGACGATCCTGGAGTCCAACGACTTCCCTCTCCTTCGTGGTGCAAGGTCGGCTGTCAGTCTTGCCGATCAGGCGGTGATGACAGCGCAACCCTCATGAACGCTGTGCCGCTCTGATCCGACGAGCCGCACGCTCCAGAGGCCGGAAGAACCAGGTGTCTCTCACCGGCGCGATGAAGGTGAGCACGCGTTGGCGACGAGCTGTGGCCTTGGCCTGCTTCGCCAAGAACGCCACGTTGGCCACGTCTCGCGCCGGCCCCTCCCTGCGCTGGGCCGCGTCGCTCCGAGCGAAGCGATCAGCCAGTGCCCTGAGATCGGCGCGCGCGTCGGCGAGCTCCCGACGAACCTCGTCGAGGTCATCGAGGGCCTGGCGGAGGGCCTTCGAGGTCTCGGTCTCCGACCCAGGCTGCTCGGGGTTCACCACGCTCCCCCGATGTGCTCGAGGCGCTCTGAGAACCATGGAGCGATCGCCTCGCGGCTGTGGGCGTGGACCACGGAGGCCCGGGCCGCAGCGCCGAGCTCGAGGGCGACGCTGCGATCGCTGGCCAGCTCGCACATGAACGTGGCCGCCGCTTCGAGATCAGGCTCTGCCCAGAGCGCATCGCTGGGGTAGGGCGTCGCGTCAGGTCCCACTTCGATCAGCTCGTACGGAACAAGGCGGCCCACGGTGTCGTCCATGAAGTCAACGTTGCCGGAATAGCCGGTGGCGATCACAGGCGTGCCAGCGGCCATGGCCTCGAGCATCGTCAAGCCCGTGCCCTCGCTTCGGTGCAGCGAGACGTAGCAGTCGAGGTGCTGGAGGAGCGCCCTCATCTCCGATGCCTTCCATGGGGCATCGACCACCAGCACGTCGGATCGGCCGTGAGCCCTCGTGCGGAGCTGGTCGAAGACGCCTGAACCCCGGTCGTTGATCATCTTGAGCACGAGACCTGCTCCGTCAGCTTCGCTGAAGGCCTGGAGATACGCCTCAAGCACCCCGAGCGGGTTCTTCCGCTCGGCCACCGACGCCACGTCGAAGGCGAAGCCAAAGAGGAAGCGATCGTCAGCGAGACCGAGGTCCGCTCTCTCGAGGTGCGTGGGATCAGGTACCTCGACCAACCACGGGTGGACGAAGACAGGGCACGAGACGCCAGAGGACTCCAACGCGTCCGCCACAAAGCGAGAGCCGCACCAGAGCTCATCGAGCGCGTCGCTCGCCGAGGTCAGCGACCTCGGCATCGAGGCGAGCTCCCACGCCCACACCCCGACCGTGGGGCGAGGCTGGAGCGAGCGCCAGAGCTCGGACCTGACCACCACGTCGCCGAGGACGTCAGCGTTGACGACGACCACGTTGAGTCCCATCCCTGACTCGAGGTCGCTTGCAGGCATCCTCGGCCTCGTGGCCTGCCCTGGTGCCTCGAGGACCACCTCGGCCAAAGGGAAGCCCGCGGCCCGAAGCGAGGCGGCGATCATGCGACCGTGCTGACCCATGCCGAACTCCCCGGACAGATAGCCCACCACGGTGACCCCCAGGCGACTCGATGCAGGTGCTCCTCTGAGGGACGACAGCGACTCGAGGACGGCGGCGGGAGCGACGGCACGGAAGGAGCCCTGGGCCTGGAGCCACTCGGCAAAGGCACACGTCTCGATCTTCTCCGGATCGACGAAGAGCGCCCGGGCTCGCTCGCTGCCTCGCCAGTAGAGCAGCGCGAACCGAGGCAGGCCGCTACGAGTTCGAGCCTCAAGCCACTCATCAAAGAGGGGTGACGCAGACGTCCACGACGGCGCAGGCGGAAGCGGCGCCCCGTCCTTGATCGCGTCGTCGACCGCCCACCAGTAGCCGCGTCGCAGCTCACTGCTGAGCGGGGGCCCGCCGGGAAGCCTCCCCCATCGATAGGCGGGTGCCGACATCTCCAGGGAGTGCATCCGAGACGCGCGCTCGGTGAGCAGTCGCCGCAAGGTGGGCTCCTTGGCCACCTGAACCCGGGCGCGCGGCGCATACTTCGACAAGGTCAGCGGGCGATCAGCATCGTGTCCGCTGAAGTGGAAGAAGCGGAGCGGTGTGCCGTTGACCAGGACGTCGCCGTCCGCAGAGGTGGTGAGACTCCTCTGGTGCAGGTTCCAGTAGGCCACGTTGCAGCCGACGTCGGTGATGATCTGGTGCTCGAAGAGGGAGGGGACCGCGTCCACCCACTTCTGATCAGTGAAGTAGCCCCGAGCGAAATCGATGAGCGCATGGCGCTCCAAGCGCACCGCCCAGTACTCAAGGAAGCTCGCCGCCTTGGTGGACACGGCCACAAAGCCAAGGTTGAACTGACCTGTGGTCAAGAACGCCTCCTCTGAGGTGTCTCGGCCGTCGCGCGGGCTCGGAGCCGTCACGTGAGGCGTGAGTGCCACCCCGTGCTCGCGCGCAGCGAAGGCGAGGTGATCGAGCGACGAGAAGATCTCGATGTCGGGATCGACGTACATGACGACCTCATCACGTGCCAAGAGGTGCTCGAGGACCGTCGGCTTGATTGCCGTCGCCAGCTCGGTGAGGTCGTAGTAGAGCTGCATCCGCGCCACGGTGTCCTTCGCCAAGGGAAGCGACGAGAGGCTCATGAACTCGATCTCGGGCCAGCGCTGCGCGTAACTCTCGAGCTCGTCGTGCTCGGCGTCGATGAGCACCGCGGTGAACGACCAGGTGGGCATGGTGGCTCGAAGCGAGGCGGCGAGCAGGAGCACCGAGGCGAGGTAGTTGCGCGCCGCGATGGTCACCACCCGCACAGAGCCGTCGAAGCCAGGATCCTCAGACACAAGCCCCTGCGTCATCGTCGTCGACCCCTCATCTCGTCTCGCGCAGCCATCCTTGGCGACGTGCCCGGGAATCGCGGCGATCGATCGCCGTCTCTAGAAATCTATCGCCCGTCCCTTCACTTCTTCGAGAACGACGAGGCGACGACCTCGAGGGTCGGACCGTGCCACGTCGCCTGCCACCCATCCCACGCAAAGCTGGTGGCCCCTTCAAGCCCCTCGTCAAGGAGCCAGCGCGCCAGCTTGCCCTTGGCGGCCTTCGCGCCGTGGCCGATGGGCTTCTGCCCATCTGGGCCGAGGAACCGCACGCGATGCAGCTCGACGTCGCCTTCGAGCAGGGCATGATCGACGACTTGAGCGTGCTCGCCAGGGAGCAGATCCACCACCACCCGACCTCGAGCGCCTCGCGCGATCGCCTTGGTGACTGACCGGCGCCAGAAGGTGGCGAGGTTCCCGAGCCCTCGCAGGTTGGCTTGGAAGGAGAGGCGATGATCGGCGATGGCGTCCGTCGCCAGGTTGACCCCGTAGACCGCCGAGGGGACCACGAGCCTCCGGAGGGCTTGGTCATCGAGGGTGGCAGGATCCAGGTGCCCCCAGACCACGCCGCTGTAGCGGGCCCAGGCCGCCATGAGCGGGGGTGTCGCCTCGACGAGCGCTCGGTTGATCGCCGTGGCGTGCTCGACCAGAGCTCCGCTGGCCTTGAAGAGCTTCTCAGCCCTCGCCACCGAGAGCACCTCGAGCTCTCGCCCAAGGGCATCGAGCACGACGCCTCGTTCCCGCTCGAGGTAGCGCCGAAGTCCATCT
>Ga0075017_100000581_pt1 | contig 20618 bp, 12 predicted proteins | sample AleBraG_ABR_2012_FD_71475 | JGI IMG/M metagenome (GOLD analysis project Ga0075017, IMG submission 71475) | Freshwater sediment microbial communities in response to fracking from Pennsylvania, USA - Alex Branch Run_MetaG_ABR_2012 | ecosystem: Environmental > Aquatic > Freshwater > Creek >... | reverse complement strand
GTCCGTGCCCATTTGCGGCACAACGCCCGTCGGCAGCGTAACCTGGGCCAGGCGCTCAAGGACGCGCTCGCGATTCCATGCGTTGTCCGACCCGTCTTCGAATATCAACTTCAGGTCCGACAGCCCGAACAGCGAGAATGAGCGCAGATGCACGACCTGCGGGATGCCGTTCATGGCGACTTCCAGGGGAATCGTGACTTGCTGCTCGATTTGTTCGGCGGAAATCCCGGGCCATTGGGTGATGATCTCGACGTAGTTGTCGGCAACGTCGGGATAGGCTTCAATGGGCAGGCGTTTGAACGAAACGATCCCGCCGGCGAAAAGCAGGAGGGCGAAACCCAGCACGAGCAGGCGGTTATTGAGGGCGAAGTCGACGACGCGACGAATCATTTTTGCTCCACCGTGTTCTGTAACGGAAGAGCATTCGAAACCACCTGGTCTCCGGTTTTGATACCGGAAACCACCTCTTGCAGGTTGCCCGGAAGCATGTTGCCCGTGACCACTTCCAGGCGCTTGAAATGTCCTGCGCCCAGCGGGGTGTACACCCACTCGCGATCATGCAGGTGCAGAACCGCGGTTGCGGGAACTGCGGCCCTCACCTCCGGTTCCTTCCCGTAGAAGGTCGCCGTGACGAACATTCCCACGCGCATCAGCCCCGGATTTGGGACTTCGAGCCGAACCTTGGCAGTACGGATGTTGGGATCGAGAATCGGCAGGATGTTATCGATGCGGCCTTTGAAGGCCTTGTTGGGGAAGGCGTTCAGGCGGATATCCGCATACTCACCAACGCGAACGGCGTCGAGATCGTTCTCGTAAACGTCACACATGATCCAGACATAAGAAAGATCGGAGATGGTGAAGGGATTCGGGGAACCCAATCCCTGAACGCCCGCTGCATTTGTGACTTGCTGATCCGTGATGACCCCCGATATCGGGGCGAAGATCTCGACGACTCCAGATGGATGGTTCTTGTCTACGCCCAGAAGCCGCAACTGCTCGTCTGCCGCATCCAGATCGACCGCAGCATCCTGCTCGGTATCTTCGGCTTGCTCAAGTGCACTCTTTGCGATGGCGCCCTTGTCATAAAGAATCTGCGCTCGTTGTAGCTGCTGACGCGCCAGGCGCTCGTCGTTCACGGCTTTCAGATACGTCTGGTAAGCTCCGGAGACATCGTTGCTGCGCACTTTCAGCAACAGCTGACCCTTCTTTACAACATCGCCGAGTCGAGCTTTAACTTCCACAACTCGTCCCGCGGCCAGCGAGATCACGGGCACGGCGCGCGCTATGTCGGGCTGCACGACCCCGGTCACATTCAGCGCGGGTGCAGCCTTGTGCTCAATCGCCGTCACCAATGGAAACTGTTCGGGGTGATCCACCTTGAAGTTGTTCGCGTCCAGGTCAGGCTCGACGGTCGCTGCTGGCGGGGCCTCCGCCTTCGGGTCTGCTTTGCTTTCACTGCAGCCGAGCAGGAGCGCGCTCAGGGGCAGAGAAAGGATGGCCACCACGATCAGGCCAGGAAATCTGGTTTTCATTGGATCACCTCCCGCCCCACCGCCAGATTCAATTGCGCCGCAGCCGTCAAGTACGAGCCGAGTAAGGTCGCGTAGCTGAGTTCAACTGTGCGGTACTCGCTTTGGGCGCTCAAGAAATCGAGTAGGGATGCGCCGCCATTCTGATAGGCAAAGAACACGGTGTCGCGAACTCGAACTGCCTGTTGCAGATATTTCGCTTTATAAGGCCGCAGCAGAATCACACCGCTGTTCAGCGCCGCGTAGGCGGAATCAACATCACTGAACACCTGGGCTCGCGTCGCGTCCAGCAACCTCTGGTTGCGATCGATGTCCAATTGCGTGCGGAGCTTCTCTCCCTGGTTCCGATCAAAGATCCGTAGCGGAATGCTTACATTGAAGCCAAGGTATTGGTCGATCGGAGGGTTGCGCCCCACGTCAAAACCAAAGGTCGGGTCGGTCGACCCATTAGCGGCCGCAAGTCTGTGGTCAGTTTTGGCTTTGTCAACAGCCTGAACCGCTGCTCTCAGGTCCGGCCGGGCGTCCAGGGCAATTTTGCGGAATTCATCCAACGGCAAAGTTTGCTCGCTGAAGTCGAAGGGTCCTGCGACGTCAAACTGTTCGACGGGAGTGCGATCGTTCAGAAGTGTGAGCAATTGGATTTTCGCGGTGCGCAGGTTGACTTCCGCGGTCTGCAAGTCGGATTCGTACTGCACGCGCTGGAGTTCCAACCGGTCAAGATCGATCTCCGCGATGTCACCTGCCTTGAATCGCTCTCTGCTTACTTCGAGGACATGGTCGTAGTAGGTCAGATTCTCTTTTGCCAGCTGCAAGATCGACATAGCCTGGAGGGTTTGCACGAACGCCCCCCGCAAGTTGAAAAGCAACCCTCTCTCCAGGTCAGCCTGGCTGGACACCGCAATTGCGGTCCCCCTCTGTGCGCTTTCCAGTCGCAATTCCCGCTTATGCTGCCGCTCATGGAGGTAGCTAGTTGATGCCACCGTCAACAGCGACCCGAACGTGCTGTGAGGTGGTCCCCCGTCGAATGGATTGATCTGATCGACCGTCACTGACAAGAAGGGATTGGGGCGAAGAAAGGCTGTAATCTCCAGCGCCTTCGATTCACCGATACTCAGTTTGCCTGCCAGCAGTGTGGGGTTGCGCTCTTCAAATCTGTGCCGCACTTGCTCCCAGGTCAGCGGGGCCTGTGTCTGCGCCGGGGCACACCCGCAGCACACCATCACGGCGAAACACAACGAGCGCAGTCTTGGCATCCATGACTCCGTTCCCAGCCCAAAACTCACTGAGAATGTGACGACCTCTTCGCACTTCGCCACCTGCGGGCTGCGTTCTGGTTCCTCGAACGCTTCTTGCGAGTACCCACCTTGGGAAGGCGTGCCAGCAGTTCGCCGAAACCGGCGGCCACGGTCGCGATATACAGGCAGAGCGCGAAAAGACCGATCACCCCTAGAACGTAGCCGTTCACTAGATCCAGATTCACCGGGCACTCCGAGTGCGTGGTTGGGAACCTGAATCGCCGGTTGATCCCGTTTGGAGCAACACTTGTCCTGGGCCTCTCGCAGTGGGTAACACTCTTATGTATCCTGAAAGTCCGGATAGCGGGAGACACTCAAACGGCCTCGCCCGGCAGTATTTTGATTTCGCTATCCTTGACACCTCCCCAATCGCGCGACTATTAACCGATGAACACTCAGACCAGACGGCCATTTTGCGAAAATGAGGACGCATCCCCTCGACTGCCAAAGAGTTAATCTTGTGGGCAATCGTTTGATTGGTTTGGGCGCACGTCAATTGATGGGATAATCGCAGGCTTAATCGACATCTATGTTGAACCTGGAATGGATCTGGGAGCCAAGAAACCGGACTGCCGTCCTGCTCGCCAGCGCCGGCATCGTCCTGGCCATAGCTGCGGTAGACTGGTGGACGAAGCCGTACGTTTCGCTAGGCTTCCTCTATTTGTTTCCCATCATGCTCGCCGCTGGCTTTGCGCCGCGCTGGGCAATCGTTCTAATGGGCATCGTGTGTGCTGTGCTTAGCGAGCGCTTCAGCAACCTGGACCCCGCAGACGCCCCCATCCGCTCGAGCTTTGAAGCGCTGGCCTTGGTCGGCTCCGGACTATTCATCTCTGAAGTCCTGCGCAACCGTCGTTTGAGATTGGCTTCGCAGGAGCGGCTACGGGTCCTGGTGGAAACCAGTCCCGCCGCAATCGTTACGGTCGATGACCACGGCTTCATCGAACTCGCTAACCAGGCAGCCGCTGAACTCATGGCTCCGCGGGACGGGCATCTGATCGGGCAGCCGATCGCGGCTTTCCTGCCCGAACTTCACCACGCATTACGCTGGGAAGAGGGGCCCCAGTTCCGGACCTCGATGCAATGCCGGGGACACCGCGGTAACGGCGAGTCGTTCCTGGCGGACGTGTGGTTCTCCAGCTACAAAGAAGGTTCCACCCCCAAGCTTGCCGCCATCATCGCCGATGTAACCGAAGAACGAACCGCCGCTGCCGAGTCAAATTCGGCCGCGTCCGTTCACCCGGAAAGAACCCTTTTGAGCAATCGCGAGTCGGAAGTGCTCAAGCTACTGGTTCAAGGTCTGACCAACAAGGAAATAGCATCGCGGTTGAATGTCTCGGAGAGCGTCGTCAAGAACACGCTCCAGCAACTTTTTGCGAAAACGGAAGTGCGGACTCGAAGCCAACTGGTGCGCGTGGCGTTGGAATGCTACAGGGATATTCTCTGATGGCGTGAAGGTGGCTGCGCGCTCGGTGCAGGTCGAGGATGACTCTATCTCGCCTGAGTCTCATGATTCAGAGTCATGCTCGGGTCAGATCGACCGCTGCCGGTTTGTGTTTCGCGATTTTGAGTGATTCTTGCGAGACTCGGCGAGCCGCCGATCTATTTTTTCCGTTTCAACTCGTTCACTGACACTGTGGCCCTTGCCGCGATCAAAGTGTCACGCGTGAGGTGGATCAAGTCCTCACCCTTAAGAATCTCCCGCGTCGCCATCAGCACCATCGCCTCGGCAAAATGCTCCGGGTTCCAAGTTTTCAGGTGTACTTCCGCCAAGGGGCCATTGCGGACGGTTTCATCCGCCGCCGCGCCCAGCACCAAGACAAACCTGGGCTGCAGCCGTGGCGGCTTGTCCGGCCGTATGGATCGCGCCACCAGCTCGCAAGCCGAAGAGTAAATTCTGTCCGCTTCGTCGGTTGACCAATCCAGGTGTTTGGGGTTCGACACCTCAAACGGCAACGAGGACTGCGCACAGCTGCTCACCTTCAGCATAGTTACCGCGTACATCACAAGTGCGATGGTTGCAAGCCGACGGCGATGCGCCGGAGGATAAAACAGGTAACGATGACGAAGCTGAAAGCCGGGAGGATGGGGATAAGCACTAGTTTTTCGAGCCAGGAAACTCACTGCGGAATTGCCGCGCGACTTCATTGCAGGCGGGTCCTTCAGCCGCTCTTTTCAGCTTCGTCCCACCGAGGTAAATCCGCCAAGATGCCTTAGGTAATGGCCCCGATGACCGATAAGCGGCCTCATCATTCTGGGTAGTACGATCCCAAATAGTGCAAGACGCGTCAGCTGTAAAACGCCTGCACCGCCTTCAGTATGGCAACTACAGGGTATGAAAATTCTTTCACGCTGTTGAAATTGTGGGTTACGTGTATGATCGGTGCCGTTTTTGAAGCGATAGATAACTCCCAAACCTTCCAAGGAGAAACCCCAAAGATGCTGAGTCAAGGCTCGAGCGCACTTCGAATGCTCGTAATCGTTCTGATCGTTGTGACGGCGTCGTCCATTGCCGTTGCTCAGGCTACACAACCCGGCGCCTGGACACCCCTAAAGAATCAACCAACCTTTCAAACCGATACGGCACTTCTGCTCACGGATGGCAGCGTCATGGTGCATGAGTACATGAGCCCCAATTGGTGGCGTCTGAAACCGACCAACACCGGCAGCTATGTGAACGGCACCTGGTCGCAGCTGGCATCGATGCAGTCCAACTACGGTCCTCTTTACTATGGCTCTGCGGTTCTACCCGATGGCCGAGTACTGGTCGAAGGTGGAGAGTACAACTGCTGCGGTGGTAGCGAAGTCACGCTGGGAGCCATTTACGACCCGAAAAAAAATACATGGACGAATGTCAATCCGCCGAGCGGATGGAGTTACATCGGCGACTCTCCCACCGTCATTCTGCCCAACGGCACGCTCATGATGGGTCAGGGAGCAAGTCCATCCACACTGCAGGTTCAGTTCAATGCCAGCACTCTGACCTGGAGCTCCGTGGGAAGCGGGAAAGCGGATGGATTCTCCGAAGAAGGATTAGCCTTACTTCCGGGCGGCAAGGTTCTAACCGTGGATACGGAAGACGGCACCAACTCTGAAACCTACGATCCGTCTACCACTCAATGGAGCAGCGCGGGCAGCACAATTGTCGAACTCCCGAGTAATGGCGGCTTCGGCATCGTTCCTGAAATGGGGCCACTGGTACAGCGCCCCGACGGCACGGTAGCCGCATTCGGCGCGACGACTCACACTTCCGTCTATAACGTTTCCACTGGTAACTGGACCCAGGGGCCTGATTTTCCGGGTGGGAACATGGCGGCCGATGCGCCCGGCAGCATTCTGCCGGACGGTAACGTCCTGGTTGCCACGAGCCCGTTCTTTGCCGCTCCAACGACGTTCTTTGAGTTTGATGGGACCGCCTTCACGCAGGTTCCGGCTCCTCCGAGTGCGAGCGGTCAGCCCTCCTTTACGGTTCGGTTGTTGCCCCTGCCAAACGGCCGCGTGCTGTACACGCTGGCGGACGGTGCCACCATCGATGTCGAGGTGTACGCGCCCAACGGTTCTGCCAACAGCGCCTGGAAGCCGGCGATTACCTCGGTTCCAGCCACCCTGACTCACGGCAAAACGTACAAGATCTCGGGCAAACAGTTCAACGGCCTGTCTGCTGGCGCTGCCTACGGCGACGACGCGCAGATGGCCACCAATTACCCGCTGGTGGAGATCAAGAACAAGAAGACCGGCCACGTCTTCTGGGCCCGGACGCACAACCACAGCACGATGGGAATTTCGACCGGCAATCAGATCGTCTCCACCCAGTTTGATGTGCCAGCGACCATCGAGAAGGGAGCGAGCACGATTTTTGTGGTGGCCAACGGGATCTCCTCCGTGGGAAAAACCGCTACGGTGAATTAGCCCTCTCTTTTCAGCTTGCTTTTGTAATTGCCCCGTCATTCCTCCACGGAAGACGGGGCTTTTTCGTTTGACGCTTCTTCAATGTGTGTTGGCGCAAGCTGCGTGAATCAAACGACTGCAAAAACACGTTGACTTAACTTTCCGGACTTACGTATCGTGCCAGCACCGCTCAGCTTGGGGGAGCCCATGTCCATTGTGATGAGGTCGCACAGCCGTGCGTCTCGACAGGCCGCGAACATCTTCCTCGCGAATTCCCGGAAGATATTTGTGCTCACAGTTTTGCTCGGCACGCTGGCGCTGGCCGGCGGTTGCAAGAAAAAGGAAGCAACCGAGCAGCCGCACTACCAGCGCCCTAACCTCAGTGACGCCGAATTCCGCTATGGCGTCGCGCCTACGCGCAACAACAAGGTCACCTATCAGGACGATGTGATCATCGTCGAACACGGTGAAAAAGCCATCCATGCCGTCAGTTCGAACGGCATCGGAGTCACGATTGACGCGAACCTGCCTGAAGCGCAGGCGATGCAGCCCGGCAAAGTCGTATTCCTCACCAACCGCGCTGTCGGACGCATCCTCGGAGCGCAGCGTAATGGCAATGAGCTGTCCCTGGTGCTCGGACCCGTCGACATCACCGAAGTCATCAAGGAGGCCGACCTCTCCCACGACGAGTCGCTCGACCTGAATTCAATGACGGCCTACTCAGCGCCCGATTTCCCGGGTGCGGAGATCGAGGCGCCCAAGCTCAGCGGCAGGAACGTGGCCCCGGGACCCCGCGTACAGAATGCAGTGGCTGTCAGTGTGATCTCCCCGACCGGAGAATGGTCGCCGCTTGGCAGATCCCACTACGCCGTGAGTGATGCCGCATCCCAAGGTCGTTCAGACGATCCATCGGCCTGGACCGGCAAAGACATCGTCGCCGTCCGTCGCCTGGCAGCTTCGTATCCGGACGGACGGGCAGCGTCGTCGGGATTGGCAAGTATGCTGCAGGTACCAAGCCTGCCCAATGTCCCCTCGGTGCCTGGACTGCCGAATGCCGGGCAGATGCCTGGCCTGCCTTCGCCGCCACCAATCCCGGGTATCCCTCAGATCCCGATCAATATCGGTAATTTCAAACTCACGCCATTCTGTTGCGGTGGCATCGGCATCAAGATCGTGCACGACACCGCTGACGTCAAGGTCGTTGCCTATGGTGTGATACGGCTCAAGAATCCGAGCGTTCACTTCGATCTGGTCATTAAGGGCGGCAAGGTGCAAAAAGCTGGCGTGACCCTTGCCGGTGCTGCCGGACTCACCATGCAATTCGAGGCGGGCAGCGCTGTCGGTGTGAATGGCAACATCAACAAGCAAATCACAGTTCCCGTCGATTTCAGCATCCCGATTATGGGTTTGCCCGTGCCCGTCGCAGTCACTTTCCACCAGTCATTCATTCTGAAAACCGCCTTCAGCGCCAAAGACTCCACTCTCAGGGCCACCGGCGACTACACGTTCGCCGGATCACTGTTCATGGGGTATCAGGGCGGGCAGTGGACGGTCGGGGCGCCGACTTCCTTCACCGTGAACCAGGGACTGCTGAATTCAATCGCCGGAGCTTCGGTCGGCGTGAACGGGCTGGTCCTCGCGTATAACGGCAAAGTGATCGTGGGTATCGGTGCGTTCGGTTTCGCCACCGGCCCATATCTCGGCTATACCGCTTCGATAGGAATCAGCCGTGGTTCCGATCTAGCCGCCGGTCCCATGGGGCTCCCTACATGCCTCGGCGCGACTATTGATATTGGCATGTCCGTCGGTATCGGCTACATCATTCCCCAGGCGGTAACGGATACGATCAACTTCATTCTCCGTCAACTCAATGTGAAGGAGATCGAACGGGAAGGAGGACTCGAGCACCGGGAAAATCTCATTCACAAGGACGAATATCTTCCCGAAAGCTGCGGAAAGCCATAGAACGCACCTCGGTCGTTGAGGTGATCAATGAGGACGGCACGGGGGTGCCGTCCTCAAACCCAGCGTGCCTCTAACCTCCGCCGGGTCCGTTGTGGCAATCGTAGCAACTGAATTGATGCAGAGCCGGGAACGTCTTTTTCCCGCCGTCGTCGACGTTGAACGTACGCTGCACTTTAGCCTGCGACAGCACTGAGCCGTGATAGGTCTTGCCGTGGCAGTACGCGCAAGCCTGGTGGCCGTGCTTATCCACGTAGTCTGGATGGCCGTCCACCCATGTCTGGCCGAGCGTGTGAATGGCGTGTGGACCATTGCTCCCGTCGGCCGCCAGATTGGTGTGACACACCGTGCATTCGGTGATTTTTGCCGCGTATCCCTGCAGAGCTTTGGGGTACACATTGTCATTGGCCTGCAGCGTAGGGAACTCCGCATGTGGCGAACCATGACAGCCTGAACAGAACACCGAGCCGTGCCCCGTGCTGTAACGATAAAGGTCGGAACCTGGCACAGGAACGTTCGGATTGGTGGCGAACGTCTGATCCTTCGTTTGCCGCCATACCCATTTGCTGGTGAACGCCGTCTTGTATCGCTGGCTGGTGTTGTGACACATCTGGCAGGCCGGTTCGATCAGCCAGCCCGTACGCTGGGGATTGCCCACGTTGCTGACGTTGCCATGGCAGTTGAAGCAATTCACCTTGTTCATCGCGCCGCGTTTGCACAGAGTTTTGGGACCGGGATGGCAGACGTAGCAGGTCGTTAGATCGGTTGTGCCCGCATCCAGCGTGACCTTGTTAGGATAGTTGATCTGCGGCCCGTGCAACGTGTGCATGTCCGTCGTTAGCGGGTTGATCCCGGGAAGTCCTCCCAGGCTAAGCGCATTGTCGGCGTGGCACGCAGCGCAGAGTACCGGCGTTCCGGACACAGCCGTCTGATACAGCGTCGACTGGTAGTTGTATCCCAACTTCTGCAGCTCGCCCAGGTATTTTGAAATCTGCCAGCGATCGTCGTGCTTGCGCAGAATGTTGAGCTTCATGTCCTTATTCGGATCTGGGTTGCTGACCCATCCCTTTGTCGGTTTTGCTGCCGGATCGCTATTCGACGCATGACAATTCGCACAGCTCATCTCGTCGCTGACCGAAAGGACGATCTTGGCCGTGGCCAGCACCTGGCCCGTATTCGTATCTTTGGCGACGAGCAACGCCATGGGGTAGGGATTGAAATTACCTTTATCGTCATACGGAATCGTCGGAATTCCGACCGCCTCCCAATAGCCCAGTGTCGCGTTGTACGTCATGGGGTTCGGGGTGTTGCCTTGAGTCTTGTAACCCGCAAGCCCCGTGTCGGGCGGAGGGTTGGCCAGAAACAGCAAATCAACGTAGTCCCAGAAGTTAGTCTTGGTGGAGCTGATGCTGTTGACGGAGCCCTTGGTATCTTTCGTTGCCTGATAAGTTATGGTCACGCCGCTCGTAATGATGGTCGGCGGCTCACCTTTCTTCACCAGTTGAGCGTGGATGATGTTGTAAGGCGGCAACACGGAAAAGATGGAGTAATCCTTGCCGTCGATACAATGCATGCCCAGTTCACTCCACGCCATGAGGGCGTAAGTGGACGCAGCCGGATTTCCAGCACTGGGGGGAAGTTGGGAGGTGTTTCCCAAATCGCTGGGAGGCGCGGTATTCCCGACGCCGCAGGAGAGGGCGATTACCACGAGCGCAGCAGCGGTCATCAGCAGCCGTTTCATAGCACGGTTCCTTTCTGCACGTTTCGATCCAATTTAAGTGGCGACAACAGAGTGGCGGCGCGGACGATTAACAAGATTCGCAAACTGCCTGTTGCGAAAGTCTTGTGACAATAGTCCCTTTGCGAACGGCGGGTCGGTGACAAAGCTCACCGATTTGTGTGAGTCAATTTTCTGAACGTGATCGCGCGGATTTCTGTACAGCGAAGTTGAGCGATATGTTTCTGCTGGGGGAAAAGTATCTCGCTGGCGGCGATACAAAAATAGTGACCCTGTTCGGGCGAGCGATCAGTTCTTGGTTCTCCAGCTAAAACGCCGTCCGACGATGAACTTCACGATCAGGTGATCGCTGGCGTGGTTAGGTTCGAAGCCCACTCCGAAATTCAGTTCCCAGTTGGGCGAGACATCGAGATCGACGCTGGGAAAGAATTGGTGATGTTGGTTCTTCAGCGGAAGGAATTCTGTTGCCGGCCCCAGGGACCCGTAGTATTCCAGCCCGGCTGCCACCTTTTTGGTTATGTCGTAACTGACCTTGGCGTTGGGTGAGAACTCGAAACCCCGGTGTACGTCGCTGCCGTGCAGGGCTCGATCAAATGTGGGATTGAATGACAAGTACCAACGTCCCCGTTTCTTGTCGAGGATCGGCTGCAGTTCATAGGTCCATGTGTTTTCCGAGAACTGCCGGCGCTGGTAACCGACTTCCTGCCCCAGGCTCACGCCTACAGGCCAATGCCATGACTCCGGCACAGTGACTCGTGGACGGATGTGGCTGCCCACCCACTGCCACCCGCCATCGGGCTGGATGCTGCTGAATACATAAACGCCAGTTTCAAGCCAATCGGTAAAGGTGTGGGAAACCTCGAGCGTCTCGTGCACGGCATGATTGGTGGGAGCCAGCCCGTCCCTCGAAGTGGTGCTCCCTTGGGCAGTGAAGTTGCTGTGCAACTCCAGCATGGTCGTGCCCGGTGGGTCCATCTCCGAGCTGTAAACCTGAATTTCGTAGTTGTCTTGCGCGTAGGCCACTCGGAGCGCCGAGAGGAGTAGAAACATCGCCACGATCGAAAGCCGTAGCGGATTCATCAGTGCAGGTCCATGGCCCGGATGACGCAGCTTCCCCACCTCATGCGCGTCTTTGAGGACTTAGTCTAGGGCGATTGCGGGGCAGTCATTGTGATGTCCGTCACATAGCGATGTGATCTTCCCGTTTTGGCACTCAGCAATCAATTTGCTGCCTTGCTGCGGAAACGATACGCCCACCGAAATAATCTCCCTCCTCAAGCCGACCTCGACCGCTGGAATTGCAGGCCTGTGGCGGTTTTTCGACGACCGGCGGCGAAGAATCCCTGGTGGAAAATTGAATGCCCGGCTGTCCTTGCTTGGCGGCGCACTTCCTTCTTGTCACCGCCACCTGTGACGCAGCTTATAGCGAGCCTTCCCGCCCTCCTCTGCAATGAGAAAGGAAACCTCGAAGTCGGCCCCGCAGTCGCTGAAGTCAAAACAGTAGACCTTGCAAGTTGTCCGGACCAAATCACGCTGATCGAAGCGAGACTAGCAGCCTCGGCGGACAGTATTCGGGGCCGACGAGAGGGTACAAACGGGCCCAGGCCAGGCAGGGAGGATTCTACCGATAAGAAGGTGTAACCGTAACGAGGAACATCATTTCTCGCTCGCTGTTTATCTTTGTGCTGCTTGCCACATCACTCGCACAAAATCCCATCAAACACGTCGTATTCATCTCCAAGGAAAACCGATCCTTCGACAATTATTTCGGCCGATTCCCTGGAGCCAACGGAGCTACAACAGGGAAGCTCTCCACCGGTCAAATTATTCCGCTCGCTCGCACGCCGGACCAGACCACGCACGACATCTCGCATAGGTGGTGGTCTGGTTGGACCGTCATTGACGGCGGTGCCATGGATCGCTTTGACATCAACCTCCAGGGCAACGTCAATGGTGACTATCTCGCGTATACGCAAGTGACGAAGGCAGATATTCCCAACTATTGGGCCTACGCGCACAATTACGGATTGGCCGACAACATGTTCAGCTCGGAGGCGGGTCCCAGCTTTCCGAACCACTCTTATATGATCTCGGCCCAATCGAACCACACCATCGCTGTGCCGTCCCCGACGGGGCCAAGTCAATCGTGGGGTTGCGATTCAGAGGATGACGTCGTGGTGCCCCAGATCGATGCGCAGGGAAATATAACTTACATCCGCCCTTGCTACGACATCCCAACTTTAGGGGACACACTAGACGCAGCGGGGGTTTCATGGAAATCCTACGGTCCCCTCTACGGCCAGGATGGCTACGAGTGGGTGATCTACGATTCCATTGCCCACATCCGTAACGGCCCCGATTGGGTCAAGGCCGTCGACCAGATAACGTTTGAACAAGACGCCCTCTCCGGGAACCTGCCCGCCGTTTCTTGGATGGTCGCTCCACACCGTGAAAATGAGCATCCACCATACAGTTCTTGTGTAGGTGAAAATTGGACGGTTCGCAAAATTAACGCAATCATGCAAGGGCCCGATTGGGCTTCGACTGCCATTTTCTTGACTTGGGACGATTTCGGCGGCTTCTACGACCACGTAGCCCCAACGCAAATCGATCAGATGGGCTTGGGTCCCCGCGTGCCGATGCTCGTAATCTCTCCGTACGTAAAGAAAGGTGTCCTTCATAGTCAGTATGAGTTTTCTTCTGTGCTGGCATTCATTGAAAAATGGCTGGGATTACCTTCCTTAGGCGAACGCGACACCAACGCAAACAACATGATGGACGCTTTCAATTTCCATCAGCCACCCCTCGCTCCTCTGGTGCTTACCGAGCGGCAGTGTCCTATGTCAGGGAGTTATTACATATTTGGGGAAAACCTGATCGGACCGACCGTCACGGCCAGCGGCTTAACCGTGGCCAACCCCACGAATGCGCCCATTACAATCAAGAAGGCTTCGATATCAGGATTATCGGGCTTCACGTTAGGCAATTATCCAAAAACGATCCCGCCCCACGGTTCTTTTTCCTTGCCCCTGAAATTCACGCCCGGCCAGCCCGGGCTTCGGCAGGCAACGGTCACCATCACCAGCAACTATCAGACTCAGAAGATCGCCGTGAGCGGTATCGGATCGTTTATCAAGACGCCTAAAACGGTAACCATCGCCTCGACAGTGATCGGTAACACCAGCCAGGCTGTGGTGGCATTCAAGAACACAGATACGAATCCCGTAACAATTTCGTCGTTTGGTGTTATTGGAGACGAATTTCAGCTGGTGTCGAGCAATTGCCCCACGTCCCTGAAGGGCGGAGGCTCCTGTCAATTCGTGGTGTCGTTTACTCCCACATGGATTGGGCCAGCGTGGGCGGTACTCTCAGTGAATGACAGCGATGCCGGGTCTCCACACCAGATTCACCTTAGCAGTCAGGGCAATCCGTCCGAAGGCGCGAACTTTCCGACGATCAGCGGAATGGACGAGTAGGGAGTGTTTAACGCATCGAAAGAACAACTTTGTTTTGTTCGCTGACAGGCGTCAAATCCAAGATCGAACGGCCTCAGTTCGTTCGGTAGCTCGCCAACGGTGGGTCAGTTGGGATCAGACTGACCCACCGTTGCTCCGTATCACTCATTGCGACGTCATCGTATCGACGGTGAGGTCAGTTTCGGCGATGGTGATGGGCACAAGATTTGCCTGACGCAGTTGCTGGTTAAGTTGCGGCAGACTCGTTTCTTTGAATCGTGCCCACTCACGGATGCAAGTTTTCACCTGCTCGCTCGACTCCTTGTAGACAGCGATCGCCTGTGAGGGCACCGCACGATCTCCCCCTTCGACCACTCGCAACGCAGATGCCAGATTCTTGTAGGCATTTTGCAATCCAGGTCCCAGTTCCGGAGCGTTGTCTTTGTTTGTCAGGATCCTGCTGAGTCCGGCCTGAGTGTCGGCAATCGCCGACATTAGCTGTGTCTTTTGCGCGGTATTGCCTTGCTGCACGGCGGCGAGCTGCTTCTGAACGGTGCTGATCTCGGTTAGCGCCCGCCGTGCGTCCAGAGTCTCGGAGAATATCTGCCGACCTAGCTCGAACTGCTGCGCGAGAATTTCGGCCGTTGCGGGCGAACGTGGGTCCATGATGACTTGCAGGGGCTGGCTCTGTGTCTCTCCGTCAACGGAAAAACGAACCTGATACGTCCCCGGGATTACTTTCGGTCCGCTTGGGTTATGGAAGTCCGCTTCCTCATCCGCGACCGGACCTCCCGAACTACCCCACGTGAGATTCCAGACGAAACGGTGCATTCCGGCAGTCGTTTCGAGGACCTCGGGTTTGGGGAACCAGCGCTCCGCCACCGGCAGGGATGCGTACTTTGTCTTCCTATCGTCGGACGAGAACCTTCGCACCAGATTCTGCTGTGCGTCGAAGATCTCCAGGGTCACGCGGCTGGCTGGGGACTTAAGGTAGTAATCGATCATGGCACCATTCGGCGGATTCTCTGCCGTGGGTTCCTCCGGCGGAAGCGGCGTGCCTACGAATGTGTCGTTGTCGATGCGGGCCGCCACGGCGGGACGACAGAGCCACGCGTTCTTCGCGCTGAGCGCCGCCGACACCTGACGCAGCGGCGTGATGTTGTCGAGTATCCAGAAGGAACGGCCGTGCGTCGCGACCACGAGGTCATCGCCATGAATGGTCAGATCGCGGATGGAAGTCGTGGGCGAGTTCAGTTGCAAAGGCTGCCAGTGGTCCCCGTCGTCGAAAGACAGATAGACACCTAATTCCGTTCCGGCGAATAGCAGCCCCTTCGACTGAGGATCTTCGCGAACGGCCCGTAGGAAGGCACGATCCGGAATTCCATCGGCGATACTCTGCCAGCTAGCCCCGTAGTCGCGAGTTCGATAGAGGTGGGGGGCCTGATCATCGAGGCGGCTGCGATCCACTGCGGCATAAGCCACCGCTGGATCGAAATGCGAAGCTTCGATCAGAGAAATCTTGCTCCAGTCGCTGAGGCCCCGAGGGGTGACGTTGTTCCAGCTTTTTCCGCCATCGCGCGTGAGATGAATCAGTCCAGTGTCGCTGCCAGCCCAGATCAGATCACGGTTGAGCGCCGAGGGCGCGAGCGTGAAGACAACCCCATAGCCCCGCTGCTTCGCGTTTTCTACCGTGGCTGGCCCTTGCGCCTTCTGGCTGCCCGCATCCGGAGCGGCTCCGGTAAGATCGGGACTAATGGTCTCCCAGTGCAGACCGCCATCCACCGTTTTCATCACAAACTGTGTTCCGAGATAAAGCACCTTGGGATCGGCCGCGGAAAAGAGCAGAACCGGCGCCCATGGCGCGCGATACTTTCGCTGTTGGATCGCGGTTTCATAAAACGACACTGGCCATGGAGTGACATCCTGGCTGAGGCCCGTGTGGCGATTGAATCGGGAAACCGTCCCGTAACTCCCGCTCAGATAAATGATGTTGGGATCGTCCGGGTCGAGGGCCATGTATCCGCTCTCGCTCCCGCCCGCCGGAAACCAATCCCGCGGCGTGATTTGGGCATGGTCGGTCCGGCTCGGGACAGCCGCACTGCCGCTATCCTGTTGCGTGCCGTAGACGACGTAGGGAAACTGGTTGTCGGTAATCACGTGATAAAGCTGCGCCGTAGGCTGGTTGTACCAACTGCTCCAGGTCTTGCCCCGATCAAGGCTCACCGTGGTGCCCTGGTCCGTTCCCAGGACCAAAGCGGACGAGTTCTTGGGATCGATCCAGATCTGGTGGTAGTCATCCCCACCCGGCGCGCCACGTACGACCGAAACCGTCTTGCCGCCATCTTCTGAGCGGTAGAGTGCGACGTTGGGCATGTAAATCACATCCGGATTCTGCGGATCGACGGTGATGCCGCTGAAATACCAGGCGCGGCTGGTGAGTCGCGGATCAGAGTTCGCGAGCGCCCACGTACTGCCTCCGTCGTCCGAACGGTAGAGGCCCGCTTTCTTGGCTTGAATCAGCGCATACACTCGCCGGCCATCAGGCGCAACTGCAACGCCAACGCGCCCCCAATCACCTTCGGGCAGCCCGTTGCCCGTGAGGCGAGACCAGGTTTTGCCAGCATCCTGTGAGCGATAAAGACCTCCGCCCGGTCCGTCGATCGGCGCGTACGTACTCCACGGTGGACGCCACGTATGCCACGTACCTGCGAACAGCAGCCGGGGGTTCGTGGAACACAATGTCACATCCGAGACACCTGCTTCGGGTCCCGGATCCAGAGATTTCGTCCAATGCACTCCCCCGTCTACAGTTTTGTAGACGCCGCGCTCCGGGTTGGATGCGTAAACATGTCCCAAAACACCTACGTACACGACCTTCGAATCCTGCGGATCGACCACGATCCGACTGATGTGGCGCGTGTCGTCCAATCCCAGGTGGGCCCAGGTTTGGCCGCCATCTGCGGACTTGTAGACACCGTTTCCGAAGGAAAGGCTGGAACGAATGTCGGATTCACCCGTTCCGGCATAAATGGTTTTCGGATCCGAGGGCGCGATGGCGAGGGCTCCAATCGACGCGACCGGTTGGCCGTCAAAAATCGGCGTCCAGACTACCCCGGCATCGGTCGTTTTCCAGATACCGCCATTTACCGACCCAAAATAAAAGGTTGTGGGGTCGCCGGGCACACCCGCCACCGCGACCGCTCGGCCGCCACGAAAAGGCCCGATCAGTCGCCATTTAAGCCCGTTGAACAGTTCCGTCGGGGCCGGCTGGGCCATCGCTGAGGTGGCGGCAAAAAGAAAAAGCACTATAACGAGGCGGCGCTGCAAACTTGAGAGGAAGTTATGCAATTCTAGGGCTCCCGATTCAGTCGACTAGTTTAAAGGAAGACGATGGTTTCCCCTCAATCAAAGCCCAGCCCGCCAATGAAATGAACTTGTTTCGAGGTTGACACGTATACTTTGTAGCCCACGGCGGAGGTCGGCATGGAACTGCAGATCGCAAGCTTGTCCAAACGCTATCCCAATGGTACCCAGGCGCTTCAGAACGTTTCGCTCACCATTCCCCAGGGAATGTTCGGCCTTCTGGGGCCGAACGGCGCGGGAAAATCCACGCTCATGCGAACCCTGGCAACGCTGCAAGAGGCGGACAGCGGGAAGGCCGCGTTGGACGGGATCGACGTCTTGAAGCAGAAAGATGCCGTACGCAAGCTGTTGGGCTACCTGCCACAGGAATTCGGCCTGTATCCCAAGGTGTCGGCGGAGGACCTGCTCTCACACTTCGCGGCACTGAAGGGAATTACTAACTCCAAGGAGCGGCGAGATACCGTAATCGCCCTGCTGCGCCAGACCAATCTTTACGAGCATCGCCGTAAGGCGCTCGGAAGCTTCTCCGGAGGCATGAAGCAGCGCTTCGGGATCGCACAGGCGCTGATCGGCAATCCGCGGCTCATCATCGTCGATGAGCCCACCGCAGGTCTCGATCCAGAAGAAAGAGTGCGCTTCCACAACCTGCTCAGCGCCATTGGTGAAGATGTCATCGTCATTCTCTCGACGCATATCGTTTCCGACGTCAGTGATCTGTGCCGCTCCATGGCCATCATTCATGAAGGGCGAGTTCTCGTAACCGGCGATCCCCTTGCTTTGGTTAAGGGCATTGAAGGCAAGGTCTGGAGCAAGTCGATTCCTCAGGCGGAAGTTGCTGCTAGCGGCCAAAGCTATCGGGTGATTTCTATGCGCCTGTTTGCTGGGCGCACGCTTATCCACGTGCTGAGCGACGAAAAGCCCGGGGAGGGCTTCGAGCCCGTCGTCCCCGATCTGGAAGATCTCTACTTCGCGACCATCAAGGGTTTCGTTCACGGACCCGCTTCTGCGGCGGGAGTGAACTAGCCATGGTGGGAGCGATTCTTGGTTTCGAACTCCAGCAACGGCTGCGCCGCGTCTCGACGTACGTGTACTTCGCAGTCTTCTTCGCCCTGGCTTTCCTCTTCGTGCTTGCCACGGGCGGAGCGGTTCCCAGCACGACCATCGACTTTGGAACCGGCGGAAAAGTGCTGGTCAACTCCCCCTATGCCCTGAACCTGATCATCACCTTCTGCAGCTTCTTCGGGCTGGTGGTTACCGCCGCCCTCGCGGGACAAGCCACGTACCAGGATGTCGACAGCAACTCTGCTGCGTTCTTCTATACGAAGCCGATCACGAAATTCGATTACCTGATGGGCCGGTTCCTGGGATCGCTGATGGTGCAGCTAGTGATTTTTTCCAGTGTAGGCCTGGGGGCCTGGGTGGGCGTGCACACGCCATGGCTGGACCGCACACGCCTCGGTCCGGAGCATGCGTTTGCGTACTTGCAGCCCTACCTCATTCTTGTTTTGCCCAACCTTATTTTGACCACGGCAATTTTCTTCGCCATCGCCGCGCTCAGCAGAAAGATGCTGCCCGTTTATGTCAGCAGTGTCATTTTGCTGATCGGTTATTTCGTTGCCTCACAGCTCTCCACCAGCGGAACGGCGAGAGTTGCGTCGGCACTGGCCGATCCTTTTGGCGGAAACGCCATCGACAGGCTCACGCAATACTGGACTCCCTTCGAACGAAACACACGCCTGCTTCCCTTTACCGGGATCCTGGTGGCGAACCGCGCACTATGGATCGGCATTGCGGCTGCGGTTTTTGCCTTCACGTATTCGCGCTTCTCGTTTTCCTACGCCGCACCTGGAGGAAAGCAGCAGCGACAGCTCACCCTGCAGCCAGACGAGGCTATTCTGCCGGCACTCGGCAAGCTTCCGGTCGCGCACCCAACGTTTTCGGCCGGCGCCTCTTTCGGGCAATTCTTTTCGCTCACGCAACTTCAGTTCTCGGAAACGATAAAGAATGTCTTTTTTGGCGTATTGGTTCTCGCCGGCTGGTTGTTCGCAGCTTTCTCCGCCAGCGGCATTACCGATCCCATTCAGAATCCCGTCTATCCCGTTACCGCCCGCATGCTCGATTTTGGCACCGGCGGCTTTTTCATTTTTGCTCTGGCCATCATTACCTTCGTCGCCGGAGAACTGGTCTGGCGCGAGCGGGACGCAAAACTCGACCAGATCACAGACGCGTTGCCAGTACAACGTTGGGTGCTCTCGGCCTCCAAGCTCGTCGCGCTGATGCTGGTTCAAGTCGTATTGGTGCTGGCGATCTTCGCCGCCGGCCTGACGGTCCAGATCGCCAAGGGCTACTACCATTTCGAATTCGGTTTGTACTTCTCCTATCTCGGAATTCGCCTGATCGAATTCTGGATTCTCTGCGTCCTGGCTTTCTTCATCCACACGCTGGTGAATCAGAAATATCTCGGCCACTTCGTGATGGTGCTGTACTACGTCGCCCTGATCGCGCTGCCGCCGCTCGGCTTCCAGCACTATCTCTATCGCATCGGGCAGATACCGCAGTTCACCTACTCCGACATGAACGGCTATGGGCCCTTCGCGACGCCTATGGCCTCCTTTCTCCTATATTGGGTGATAGCCGCGGCGCTGCTCGCTCTGATAACGAACCTTTTGTGGGTGCGAGGCACCGAAACCGGGTGGCGTGGACGTTTCAAGCTCGCTCTACAGAATCTCTCTGGCACGACTCGCGCCGGTTTGCTCGCAGGAGCCCTGCTGTTTATCGCGGTCGGCGGCTACATCTTCTACAACACCAATGTCCTTAACAGCTATCGCACCAGCTTCCAGGTCGACGAGGAAAGAGCGCAGTATGAAAAAAAGTACCGCCAATATCTGACGTTGCCACAGCCGCGCATTACCGACGCGAACCTGCAGATCGATCTTGACCCCATTCAGCGGACGGCTGAGGTGCGCGGCACAATGTGGCTGGAGAACAAAACGGACGCGCCGATCGATCGCGTGGCACTCACCGTTTGGCCAGCCGACCTGCAACCTTTGCCGCGCCCTCATATCATGATCCACGAACTGAAATTCCAAGGCGGCCAAACACCTGTGGTGGAAGACCCCGCGCTCGGGTTTAGTCTGTATCAGCTAGCCACGCCGCTGCCACCGCATGGCCGGATTGAGCTGGACTTCTCCTTCACCTTCCCCAATCCCGGGTTTGTGAATTCACGTCCCAACACGGACATCGTGAGCAACGGAAGCTTCCTCAACAGCAGCTACGTGCCCTTCGTCGGGTATGCGCCTGACGCTGAACTTGGCGACGACAGCACGCGCCATCGTCACGGTCTGGACAACGTGAAGCGCCTGCCGAAGCTCGAGGACGTTGCCGCCCGCCG
>Ga0075017_100000580_pt1 | contig 20714 bp, 20 predicted proteins | sample AleBraG_ABR_2012_FD_71475 | JGI IMG/M metagenome (GOLD analysis project Ga0075017, IMG submission 71475) | Freshwater sediment microbial communities in response to fracking from Pennsylvania, USA - Alex Branch Run_MetaG_ABR_2012 | ecosystem: Environmental > Aquatic > Freshwater > Creek >... | reverse complement strand
ACGCGCAAGGACGCTCCACGGGCCGGCAAGGTTGGCCTGGTCTCCGGAGGCGGCAGCGGCCACGAACCCCTCCACGCCGGCTACGTGGGGTTCGGCATGCTGGATGCCGCCGTCCCCGGAGCCGTGTTCACCTCACCTACTCCCGATGCGATCATTCCGGCCACGCTGGCCGCTAACGCAGGTGCCGGGGTGGTTCACATTGTCAAGAACTACACAGGCGATGTGCTGAACTTTGAAACAGCGGCGGAAATGGCGGAGGCCGAGGGCGTGGAGGTGCGCACTGTTCTGGTGAACGACGACGTCGCCGTGGAGGACTCGCTCTACACGGCGGGGAGGCGCGGGGTTGGTGGCACGGTGCTGGTGGAGAAGATTGCCGGCGCCGCTGCCGAGCGCGGGGACGGGCTCGACGCCGTTGCCGCCATTGGTCAGCGCGTAAACAACAACGTGCGAAGCATGGGCGTGGCCCTTTCCGCCTGCACGGTTCCGCACGCGGGGGTACCCAGCTTTGACCTCGCCGAGAACGAGATTGAGATCGGGATCGGCATCCACGGCGAACCGGGCCGGCACAGGATCCCCATGGAAAACGCCGACGGCATCACCGACAGGTTGTTGGATCCGATCCTGGCCGACCTCAAGCCCGTAGCGGGGGATAAGCTGCTGCTGTTCGTCAACGGCATGGGCGGCACGCCGGCCAGCGAACTGTACATTGTCTTCCGGCATGCGGTGAAGGTGCTCGAGGCTGCCGGACTGGTGGTGGAGCGCTCCCTGGTGGGCAATTACATCACGGCGCTTGAAATGCAGGGCTGCTCCATTTCGGTGCTGCGCCTCGATGAGGAAATGACGGCGCTGTGGGATGCGCCCGTCAACACCCCCGCCCTGCGATGGGGGATGTGAGCGTGGACCAAACTCTTGATGCGGCCTGGGCCATTGACTGGTTGCGGCGCAGCGCGGCCGTCATCGCCGAGAACCGCGTAATGCTCATTGAACTTGACCGGGAAATCGGCGACGGCGACCACGGGGAGAACATGGACCGCGGCTTCCAGGCCATCCTGGTGAAACTGGCCGAAGGCGAACCGGAAACCCCCGGGGCCGTCTTCAAGCTGGCCGCGATGACCCTGATGTCCAAGGTCGGCGGCGCGGCCGGGCCCCTGTACGGTACAGCGTTCCTGCGCGCGGCCACGGCTGCCGGGGACGAGGCAGGCCTGGACGCCGGGCTCCTGGCCGCCGCCCTGACCGCCGGCAGGGACGGGGTGGTGGCCCGGGGCAAGGCCGCGGTGGGGGAGAAGACAATGATTGACGCGTGGACGCCGGCCGTTGACGCGGCCGCGGCGGCTGCCGCCGGCGGGGCCGGCCCCGCCGAACTCCTGGACGCGGCGGCCACGGCCGCCCGGTCCGGGGCCGTCTCCACCGAGCCCCTCATCGCCCGCAAAGGACGGGCCAGCTATCTGGGCGAGCGTGCCATCGGGCACCGGGACCCGGGCGCTGAATCCTCCGCCCTGATCCTGCGCGCCGCAGCCGATGCCGCAGCCGCGATTCCCGGGGCCGGCGCATGAGCGTTGGGCTGGTCATCGTCTCGCACAGCGCCCGACTGGCTGCAGGAATTGTGGAACTGGCGGCACAGATGGCCCGGGACGTTCTCCTGGTACCTGCCGGCGGCACCGACGAAGGCGGCATTGGGACTTCCCTGGCGAAAGTCATGGAGGCGCTGGAGGCGGCCGGCACCGGTGACGGTGTGGTGGTCCTGACCGACCTTGGATCGGCTGTGATGACCGCGGAATCGGCCTTGGAGTTCATGGGGAATCCGCAGGACATTGTCCTGGCCGATGCGCCGTTGGTGGAGGGCGCCGTTGCGGCCGCCGTTGCCGCGCAATCCGGTGCCAGCATGGCCGTGGTCCGGGCCGCCGCTGAGTCGGCACTGAAACCCGCGGGCGCCCCCGCTTCTGCGGGTGCGCCGGGCCCGTCCCCCGGCACCTCCGGCGACGCGCCCAGCTCCAGCGCGGTGACTGCCCTGCTCACGCTGATCAACCCGATGGGCCTGCATGCCCGGCCGGCCGCCGTGCTGGCGGGAGAGCTTGGTGCCATGGATGTCGAGATCGAGATCAACGGCGTGGACGGCCAATCGGTCATGATGCTCATGACCCTTGGTGCCGGCCAGGGAACCGAGCTCAAAGTGTCGGCAACAGGTCCCGACGCGCAGCGGGCAGTGGATTTGGTGCGCCGCGAAGTGGAGGCCGGCTTCGGCGAGATCTGACGCCTTCTTCGCTCCGTGGCCGGCATTTCCTCGGCTACTATCCGACGCGTCGGCCTTTGGCGTCTCCTTTACGTCGCCTCCGGAAACACCGGCCACGCAGCCGGCCCCTTATCCCGGCTTCGCCGGGCGTTCATCTCGCTCGGCGCCCTGGACCCGGGGCATGCTAGTGGGGCAGGTGGTAGCCGTCGTCGGCGAGGCAGGCCAGCCCGTCCGTGACCAGGCCAGCGAGTGACCGTTCCAGCTGGGGCGCGTGCGTGTTGAGTTCGTGCAGCTTGTGCAACGCCGCGGAAACCTCGGCCGGGTGGGCCGGCGGCAACATGGCGGCAAGTCCGCCCTCAGGTGCCCACAGCAGGTCGGCTCGGATCGGTGCGTCGGCGGCCCGCAGCACGGCCATCACGGCGCCGCGGACCTGCCGATCGGTTCCGGCCCACGGCTGGCCCTTGGGGATGTAGGTGGGTTCCGGCTGGCCGGCGGCAATCCAGGCACATTGGTCCTGGACAGGGCAGAGCCCGCATTTGGGGCTGCGGGCGGTGCAGATCAGGGCCCCCAGTTCCATGACGGCGGCATTCCATTCCACCGACTCGGCAGGGTCCGCGGGCAGCAGATCCGCGGCCAACTTCATTTCCACCGCTGTCAATGCGGGGGCCGGCAGGGCCTGGCCAATGACAAGCCGGGCATGGACCCTGCGGATGTTGGTGTCAACCACGGTCTCCCGGCGGCCAAAGGCGAAGGCGGCAACGGCGGCAGCCGTGTATGTCCCAATGCCGGGAAGGGCCAAAAGTGACTCGAAGGTGTCCGGTACCTCGCCGGCGTACTGCTCAACGATTATCGCAGCGGCCGCGTGCAGGCGCAGCGCCCGGCGCGGATACCCCAGCCGTCCCCAGGCACGCAGGACCTCGCCCTGGGACTCCGCGGCGAAGGCGGCAGGCGTTGGCCAGCGCGCCATCCACGCCTCCCAGACCGGCTGCACGCGCACCACGGGGGTCTGTTGCAACATGATCTCACTGACAAGGATTCCCCAGGCGGAACAATCGCCGCGCCACGGCAAATCACGGGCCGATTCGCGGAACCAATCCCGCACTTGCTGATGCACTCCAACTCCCTCTGCCTGTGCTTGCTTCACACGGGCAGTTCCACTGTAGCCCGGATCACCGGGCAGCTTGGCGGCGTGGTTGGCCGCGGCGGCCGCAGGCGTTCGCTACTCTGGAATGGTGGCAACATCAGGGAAAAAAGGGCAAGGCAATGCTGCGCACCAGCCTGCCCGACGGCCCCAGGTGTCCACCAAGGTTTACCGGCGACGCCGGACGGTGGCGGGCATTTTGGCCCTCCTCCTGGTGGGGGTTCTGGTCGTCACCGGCTTTGCGATGTTCTCACTGCTCAGCCCCTCCGGCGGAAGCGCGGGCGACCCCGCCGCCGAGCAGGGCGCGGGCAGCACCCCGGAGGTTGCCGCCCCGGCCGTCAAACCCGGCACGCCGGCGTCGGCCGTCTGCAATGAGGCGGGGATCAAGGTCAGTGGCACGGTGGACAAGACCTCCTATGCTGCGGATGAGGACCCGAAGCTGACCCTGCGGGTCACCAATACCGGCGAGGCCCCGTGCGACATCAACGTCGGCACCAGCCAAATGGAATTCAAGATCACCAGCGGCGCGGACATCATCTTCAATTCCAAGGACTGTGCGGCCGATCCCACAAACCTGGTCAAGAACCTCAAACCAGGGGCCTCCGAAACCGCCAATTTCACCTGGAAACGCAACCGCAGCGCCGAAGGCTGCCCCAGTGTTGGGGCAATGCCTGGCGGTGGGGGAGCGACCTATGTGTTTGTGGCGACTCTGGGGAAATGGTCCAGCGAGAAGGTCATCTTCCAGCTCCAGTAGGTGCGGGTTAGAGGAAACGGTCCAGCAGGCTGGCCTCGGCAATGCGGGACAGGCCCTCACGCACCGTGCGGGCACGCAGTTCACCAATCCCGTCAACCACCATGAGCTCGTCAATGGTGGCCGCCATCAGGTCCTGCAGGCCACCAAAGTGATCAACCAGGCGTCCGGCGACGGCGCGCGGAACCGCCTTGAGCTCCGAAACCAGCCGGTAGCCGCGCGGCTGGATGATGTTATCCAGGGCGTCATTTCCGGCCGGGAGCCCCACAACGCTGGCAATCAGGGTCAGATCAATCAGGTCGGCCTGATCAATGTCCTGCAAGGCCGTCACCGCGGCGTCAACATCGGTGATTTCCGGGTCCGTGTAGTCGCGGATCACCATGTCGGCACCGGAGCCACGTGTTGCCGAAAGCTCATCCAGTTGCAGGGAGAGCAGGCGCCCATCCACGCCCAATTCCAAGACGTACTGGGCGATTTCCTCAGAGATGCGGCGCACCATCTCGTGGCGCTGCAACGTCACGGCCACGTCGCGGACCGTGACCATCGCCTCAATTTCCAGTGCTGAAAGGGAACTTGTCACCTGGTCCAGGCGTGCCCGGTAGCGCTCCAAGGTGGCCAAGGCCTGGTTGGCGCGGGCAAGTACCTTTTCCGAACCCTCCAACACGTACCGCAGGCCGTCCACATAGAGGGCGATGATCTGCATTGACTGGCTGACGGAAACAACCGGCACACCCGTTTGAATGGCGACGCGCTCGGCAGTACGGTGCCGGGTGCCCGATTCCTGGGTTTCAATGCTGGGATCCGGCACCAGCTGCACGGCGGCCCGCAGGATCTTGGTGACGTCCTTGTCGCAGACGATTGCACCATCCATCTTGGCCAGTTCACGCAGGCGGGTGGGCGCAAAATCGATGCCGATTTCAAAGCCGCCGGAGCACAGGCTCTCCATGGTCTTGTCCATGCCAAGGACAATCAATGCCCCTGTGCGTCCGCGAAGAATGCGCTCCAGCCCGTCACGCAACGGGGTTCCCGGTGCAACACGGGCAAGAGTGGCCTTGAGGGCATCTTCGGGGCTGCGAAGCATTGACGAATCCTTCTTTTCAAGCACGGGTATCCGCACAAGTCACAATCCCCATATTAGTGTGAACTTGGCGTTAATTCGCGCCGTTGCGGCCTTTTACAGGCAGGACCACAACCCAATCCCGGGAATTCGGAGCAAGCCGGCCATTTGGGCAGCAAAAACCGCCGGTTGTGACCGGTTCCGGCTGGTTGGGAGCGGGATCCGGGACCTGGACCCCGGCGGGCCCGGTCACCGGTCTCCGGATCAGCCGTGCAGCAGCAGCTCGGTGGCCTCGGCAACATGCTCAATCTGCTTCACCGTGAAGTTCGGCGGAATCTCCCCCGGCCCGGCGGGGCTCTTGGGCACCAGGGCGTGGGTGAACCCGAGTCGGTAGGCCTCCTGGATCCGTTGGTTGATGCCGGGCACCGGGCGCACCTCACCGGCCAGCCCAACCTCCCCGAAGGCCACCATTTTGTGGTGGACAGGCCTGTTCGTCTTGGCGGAGACGATGGCCAGGGAGACTGCCAGGTCCATGGCCGGTTCGCTGAGCCGGGCCCCGCCCACGGTGGCAACATAGCTGTCGTCGGAATCCAGCCTGACCCCGGCACGCTGTTGCAGCACGGCCAGCAACATGCCCACGCGGGTGGAGTCCAGTCCGCTGACAGTGCGCCGCGGTGAGGATCCCACCGCGGGTGTCAGCAGCGATTGCACCTCGGCCAGCAGGGGGCGCCGGCCCTCCATGGTGACGGTGATGCAGGTTCCTGACACGGGCGAGCTGGTGCGGGAGATGAACAGCCCGCTGGGATCGGCCAGGCCCTCAATGCCGTTGTCCGTCAGGTCAAAACAGCCCACCTCGTCGGTTTGCCCATACCGGTTCTTGACGGCCCGCAGAAGACGCAGGCGGGAGTGGCGTTCGCCGTCGAACTGGCAGACAACATCCACCAGGTGCTCCAGGAGGCGGGGCCCGGCAATGGAACCGTCCTTGGTCACATGGCCCACCAGCAGCGTTGTCATGTTCAGCCGTTTGGCCGCGGCGATCAGCGAGGCGGCAACCTCGCGGACCTGAGACACGCCTCCGGCGGCACCATCCACCATGGCACTGCTGAAGGTTTGCACGGAGTCGACAATCAGCAGGGCAGGCTGGACCGCCTCAACCTGCCCCAACGCTGTGCCGAGGTCCGTTTCGGCGCCGAGATACAGCGTGTCCGCAACGGCACCAATGCGTTCGGCGCGCAGTTTCACCTGCGCTGCGGATTCCTCACCCGTGAGGTACAGGACTTTTTGTGGTTCCCTGCCGTGGTCGTTGCGGGCAAACTTCGCCGCCACATCCAACAACAGGGTGGACTTGCCCACCCCGGGTTCACCGGCCAGCAGGATGACCGCCCCGGGCACCATGCCGCCGCCCAGCACGCGGTCGAGTTCGGGCACGCCGGTCAGATTGTGGGCGGCCTTTGAGGCATCCACCTCGGAGATGAGCTGTGCCGGGCGCACCACGGAGGTGGCCGCGGTGGTGCGCACCACCACCGTGCCGGTCTCCTCAAGGGTCCCCCAGGCTTGGCACTCCCCGCACCGGCCCACCCACTTCACTGCCGTCCAGCCGCATTCGGCGCAGCGAAAGTTTTGCCCAGCGTTGGCCTTAGCCGTTTTTGTTGCCATGGTTCAACCCTAGCGCCGGGCACTGACAAGGGTGGGTTCGCGTCTGCCCTGCAGGTGGAGAACCCGGTGTGGGGGAGCCATTGCGGGGGCTACAGTTTTGGCAGCAACGCCCTGGCATCCGCCGGATCCATCCTGGCGACCTCCAACAGGTCCACCATGAGCGTGCGGAACAGCAGCACCAGCGCCTCGCCCTCCATCCGCGTGATCTCCAATTTGCTGGGGTGCAGGCCTGTGGCGATATCCGCCAGCCAGTCCCGGGCATGGCTGAGGGTGGTGCGGGAATCGGTGTCGGCCATGGCGGCCCCGAGCTCGTCCACGGCGGATGCGCAATCGCTCATCACTTCGGCCAGGTTCATGGTACCGACGTCGGACAGGGCCGCATTGTTGATCACACTGGCCAGCCGCCGCGCCAGGACCCGGCTGGACCGCATGGCGTAGTCGAGGCGTTCCATCACCTTGGCCATCCCCTCAACCTCCTGGAGATGGCGCCGGTAAAGGGGGGAGAGCCGGGCAATTTCGACGGCGCTGTGCAGGCCCTGGCGCATCGCGTCGATACGGGGCTGCTGGCTGCGGGCCCGCACCAAGGCGTGCCAGGCGGTGGTGGAGTCGTTGTAGGACAGGGCCGACGCGCATTCGCGCAGCACCAGGGACAGCTCGCCAAGCATGATCTTTAGATCGTCCTTGGGGGCGCGGCGTGGGTCGCGGGGAATCAGCAGCGTGGCGGCCAAGGCAAAGCAGCCGCCCACCACCGCATCAAGGCTGCGCGTGAACGGCCCGCCTGCCGGGATGGGCAGCAGCACCACAAGCAAGGATTGCAAGGCCAGCTGGGTGGTGAATATGGCGCCGGAATCCAGGAAACGGGCCAGCAGCACCGACAGGAACACCACCAGGGCGGCTTGCCAGATCCCTGACCCGAGCCAGTGCAGCAGGGTGTCCCCGACGGCAATGCCGATGGTGCATCCAAGACCCACTTCCAGCACCCGGCGCAGGCGTGGATCCGCTGAAAAACCCAGCGCAATGATGGCGCTGGTGGCGGCAAACAACGGCCCCTGGTGGCCCAGCACCTCCGAGGAGAAGTAGTAGGCGCCGACGGCGCAGACCGTGATCATCAAGGCAGGGAGAAGTGAGTTGTAACTGCGCCGCAGCCCCAGGCGGGCGCGGCGCTTCAGGAACGAAACACTCGCGAAGTCCCGGGCTGATTCTGGCATGGGCCAAGTCTATGTGCCGCCGCACAGACCCCGGTGGAAGAGACCGCTCAGTTCGCGTGGGGCGCGGGATCGGGCCCGCGACGGCGTATGCGGGTCAGCAGGACACCGGCACCAGGCAGAAACATCGCGCCGGCCACGCCCAGTGTCGCGGCAGGGGTGTCGCCGATGCCCCCAATTAACGCCTGTTTCATGCTGCGCACCGTCAATCTGCTCCTTCGAGAGGCCCGTGAGCCAATATTCTTGCTGTCCGAACGCGGGGTAACCCGCAGCACGCAACCGCATTTCGCAAATACTAGTAAAACATAGTTAAAAGCTTGGGAGTAGGGACCTGGGTCCCCGGATCCCTCCGGAGGGGCGGAGAATGACAGTGATCGTGCACGCGCCCGGATGGTGATGTGAGCGACGTCGCAGTCAATAACCAAGAATCCCCGCAGCGTTAACCTTCCGTTCACTTGGTGGGGGGCGTTGCTTCACCTGGTCCTCGTAACTTCAGAGAGTAAGGAATCCCAAGACACCCACCGAAGAGGTAAATCACGTGAAGGCACTTCACATTGGCCGCGTGGCAGCAGTTCTCACCGTCGGCGCCCTGGCCCTGACAGCTTGCGGTACTGACAACGTTGTGAGCCCCGGCAACGGCGCCTCGGCAGCCACCACCGGCCCCGCGGTCACCGGAACGCTTACCGGAACCGGCGCCAGCTCCATCTCCGCCGCCATGGATGCTTGGAAGGCCGGCTTCGAGTCCGCCAATCCCGGCGCCAAAATCCAGTACTCCCCTGAAGGCTCCGGCGCGGGGCGCAAGGCCCTGATCGCAGGTGCCGTGCAGTTCGCCGGTTCCGACGCCTACCTCAGCGACGACGAGCTCGCCGCCGCCAAGGCCAAGTGTGGGCCCGACGGCGCCATCAACGTCCCCTGGTACATCTCCCCGATCGCCGTGGCCTTCAACGTCCCCGGTGTGAAGGACCTCAAGCTCGACGCCGACACGATCGCCAAGATCTTCCGCGGAGACATCAAGAACTGGAACGACGCCGCCATCAAGGCCTCGAACCCGTCGGCAACGCTGCCGGATCTGGCCATCACGCCCGTGCACCGCTCGGACAACTCCGGCACCACCCAGAACTTCACCGACTACCTCGGTGCCGCTGCCAAGACCGTCTGGTCTGACAAGGCCTCCGGCGACTGGCCGGCAGCACTGCCCGGCGAAAACGCCAAGGGCACCTCCGGTGTGGTCAAGACCGTCACCGAAACCGCCGGCGCCATCACCTACGCCGATGACTCCGCCGTCACTGACGCGCTGGGCAAGGCTGAACTGAAGGTTGGCGACAGCTACGTCAAGGTCACCGCCGAGGCAGCCGCCAAGGCCGTTGACGCCGCCAAGGTGGTGGAGGGCCGCAACGCCAACGACCTCTCGCTCAAGCTTGACCGCACCACCACCGTGGCCGGCGCCTACCCGGCAGTCTTGGTTTCCTACGGCGTGTTCTGCGCCCACTACCCGGACACCGCTACGGTTGACCTGGTGAAGTCCTTTGGCACCTTCGTCCTGAGCACTGAAGGACAGAAGCAGGCTGCCGACGCCGCCAAGAGCGCACCGCTCTCCGCTGCGCTGGCCACCAAGGCCAAGGCAGCAATCGACTCCATCAGCGTCGCCAAGTAAAGCCCAAACAAAAGGTATTAGATTGTCCACCACCAAGCTCGCGCACAAGGCGAAAACAGGGCGGACCGCAACAGGCCGCACCGGAGACAAAGTGTTCTCCGGTGCGGCACTGGGTGCCGGTGCGCTGATTGTGGCCGTGCTGTTCGCCGTCGCGCTGTTCCTGATAGTGCAGGCACTGCCCACATTTGCGGCGCCGGCATCCGAGATCACCGGGGGCAAGGGGTTCATCTCCTATATCTTCCCGATCGTCATCGGCACGCTGATCGCGGCCACCATCGCCTTGCTCATTGCAACACCCATTGGTGTTGCCGTGGCTTTGTTCATCTCCCACTACGCCCCGCGCAAGCTGGCCCGTGGCCTGGGCTATGTGGTGGACCTTCTAGCCGCCATCCCCTCCGTTGTTTACGGTGCTTGGGGTGCAAGTTTCCTCGCCTCCCAGTTGAAGGTGCCGTATGCGTGGCTTGCAGAGCACGCCGGCTGGATCCCGATCTTTGCAGGACCTGCTTCAAGTACCGGCAAGACCATCCTGACCGCCGGCGTTGTGCTGGCCGTCATGGTCCTGCCCATCATTGCTTCCTTGACCCGTGAAATTTTCCTGCAGGCTCCCATGCTGCACCAGGAAGCGGCGCTAGCCCTGGGTGCCACCCGCTGGGAAATGATTCGCATGGCTGTGCTGCCCTTTGCCCGCGGCGGCATCATCAGCGCTGTCATGTTGGGTTTGGGCCGCGCCTTGGGAGAAACCATGGCCGTGGCGCTTGTGCTCTCATCCGGACCGATGATCGCCTCCCTGATCCGCTCCGGAAACCAGACAATCGCCGCCGAGATCGCCTTGAATTTCCCGGAAGCGTTTGGCCTTCGCATGCATGAACTCATCGCTGCCGGCCTGGTGCTGTTCCTCATCACCCTGGCCGTGAACATGGTGGCCCGCTGGATCATCAACCGCCACAAAGAATTCTCAGGAGCCAACTGATGGCCACGCTCATGACCGAACGCAAGCGCTCAGCGCTCACCCGCGGCCGCCTGCCCAAGTACACGCCCTACGCCATCGCGGCCAGCGCCGTCATTGTTGCAGCGGCCCTGATGGCCCTGGTCGGTTTCAACGTTTTTGGTTGGGCCGTCCTCTCCGCCGTGTTGTTTGCTGTCGGCAATGTGGGCAGTTCCGCCATCGTTGAAGGGCGCCGCAAGGCCACCGACAAACTCGCCACCTCCTTGGTGGTGGGTGCATTCCTGCTTGCCCTGCTGCCGCTCATCTCGGTCATTTGGACCGTGCTGGTCAACGGTGTCCCCGGTCTCGTGACCCCGGGCTTCCTGGGCTCCTCCATGAATGGTGTGACAGGGGCTGTGGACAACGCCTCCGTCAAGAACGGCACCCCCGTTTTGGGTGGTGTGTACCACGCGCTGGTGGGCTCGGTCCTGATCACGTTCTGGGCCACGTTGATTTCCGTGCCCGTGGGCCTGCTCGCGGCCATCTACCTGGTGGAATACAGTGCCGGCAACAAGTTCTCCAAGGTCATCACGTTCCTGGTGGACGTCATGACCGGCATCCCCTCAATCGTGGCCGGCCTATTCGCAGCGGCCTTCTTCGCCATGATCCTTGGCCCGGGCACCAAGACAGGGTTCGTTGCCGCCGTCGCCCTGTCGGTGCTGATGATCCCCGTGGTGGTGCGCTCCAGCGAGGAGATGCTCAAGATTGTCCCAAATGAGCTCCGCGAGGCCGCCTATGCCTTGGGCGTGCGCAAGTGGCGGACCATCATGAAGGTAGTCATTCCGACGGCGATCTCCGGCATCGCCTCCGGTGTCACCTTGGCCATTGCCCGGGTCATCGGCGAAACCGCCCCGCTGCTGGTGACGGCCGGATTTGCCACCACCATCAACACCAATGTGTTCGCTGGCTGGATGTCGTCCCTGCCAACGTTTATCTACACCCAGATCATGACGCCCACCTCGCCGTCCAACCCGGACCCGTCCACGCAACGTGCCTGGGCTGCAGCGCTCCTGCTGATCATCCTGGTTATGCTCCTGAACCTCGGCGCCCGTCTTGTGGCCCGCATCTTTGCGCCCAAAACCGGCCGCTAACTTTTAGAAACGGAACCTTTACCATGTCAAAACGCATTGACGTCAGCGACCTCAACGTCTACTACGGCGACTTCCTGGCCGTGGAAGACGTCAACATCACCCTTGACGCGAAGTCCGTCACCGCCTTCATCGGCCCCTCCGGTTGCGGCAAGTCAACGTTCCTGCGCACCCTGAACCGCATGCACGAGGTCATCCCCGGCGCGCGCGTGGAGGGCAAGGTGCTCCTGGACGGGGACAACCTGTACGCCGACGGCGTGGACCCCGTGACCGTGCGCAGCCAGATCGGCATGGTGTTCCAGCGGCCCAACCCGTTCCCCACCATGAGCATCCGCGACAACGTCCTCGCCGGGGTCAAGCTGAACAGCCGCCGCATCTCCAAGTCCGACGCCGACGACCTCGTCGAGAAGTCCCTGCAGGGCGCCAACCTCTGGAACGAGGTCAAAGACCGCTTGCACAAGCCCGGATCCGGCCTGTCCGGTGGCCAGCAGCAGCGCCTGTGCATCGCCCGCGCCATCGCCGTCTCACCTGATGTGATCCTGATGGATGAGCCGTGCTCCGCCCTGGACCCCATCTCCACGCTCGCCATTGAGGACCTCATCAATGAGCTCAAGGACGAATACACGGTGGTGATCGTGACGCACAATATGCAACAGGCCGCCCGCGTTTCGGACAAGACGGCATTCTTCAACATTGCCGGCACCGGCAAGCCCGGCAAGCTCATCGAGTTTGCGGACACGACAACCATTTTCAACAACCCGGGGCAGAAGTCCACCGAGGACTACGTCTCCGGCCGTTTCGGGTAATCCCCACTTGCCGGCCCGAACAATCGCTGGCGCGATTCTTCGGGAACCTGGCAAGCGTGGGCCCAACGTGCCGGCCCGAACAATCGCTGGCGCGATTCTTCGGGAACCTGGCAAGCGTGGGCCCAACGTGCCGGTGTGCGCAGGGCTAGGTCATCCGGGCTGCGCAGCTTGTCCAGTGGCGCAGCGCGGGGTGGCCGGCTCTGCGCAAAACGGAACGATCCACGCCACTGTTACAACTGGTTGAAACAACTGTGCCCGTGGGAGGTGGCCCGCCTAGGCTGGCCGTATGACTTCACTTCCCGCCGTTCGTGGCGCCCACCTCGTCGGTTCCATCAATCAGCCCACCGCGGCAGACACCCTGGCTATTGTCGCGGACAACCTTGGCGGCCACCTGACCCGTATCCCCGACGGCGAAGTGGGCGAACGCTACCACTGGATCCTGTTTCAGGGCACCCGGTTTGAGGCGGTTGACGGCCTGAGCCGCGTGCCGGGGGAACCGTTCATGATTGCAGGCTTCGACCTGCGCAAGATTGTCCTTGACGGAACCGTTCCCGCCGCCGAGCTGAAGTTTGGACCGCTGGGATACGCCGAGGCAGCCCTTGCCAGCTACCAGGATTTCAAGGCGCTGCGGGAAGCCGGCCGCATCACAGAAGGCACCCGCTTCCAAGTAGCCATTCCGTCGCCGATGGCCCCACTGGGCTCCTACCTGGCCGTTGCAGACCAGCCCGCTGTCTACCCGGCCTACGCCGCCGCCATGGTGCGTGAAATCGCGGAAATCGCAGCAGTCATCCCTGCCTCCGAGCTGGCCATCCAGATTGATCTGGCCGTCGAGTTCAGCCATATCGAAAAAGTCTCCGTGGGCGGCAACACCCCTGACTGCTGGTACGTGGAGGGTTCTGACCCCACCACGGCACAGATCATCGACGCTGCGACCTCCATGGCTGCCGCAGTGGCCATCACCGTTCCGGCGGACGTGCAGCTCGGCATCCACCTTTGCTACGGTGACGTCGCTGAAAAGCACTTCGCCGAACCTGTCGACGCAGCCAACCTGACGGCCGTGGCCAACGCCCTCGCCGCCAAGGTGGCCCGCCCCCTTGAATTCCTGCACCTTCCCGTGCCGATCGAGCGCGACGACGCAGCCTACTTCGCGCCGCTGGCCAACCTCGCCCTTCGCCCGGAAACAGAACTGTTCCTGGGCCTGGTGCACCACGAAGACGGCACCGAGGGCGCGGCCCGGCGCATCGCCGCCGCCCGCCCGGCCCTGGCTGCGGCGGGCCTTGCCGGATTCGGGATTGCCACCGAATGTGGCTTTGGTCGCGGACCGGCGGAGCGCACAGCACCCCTGCTGCGCCTGCACGCGGACATCATCGCCGCCGCCAACGGCTGATCCCCACCGCCTCCCATAACTCTCTTCGCTCGCTGCAGGTCCCTCGGCGGCGTGGGCCCAACACTCGGGAGTGCAGATTCGGCGGCTTTTCAACGTTGGAAGTCGCCGTAGCTGCGCATTGGATCGGGCGGCCTAGGCGAGCGGGGAGAGTGCCAGGAAGAAGAGCGCGCCCAGGAAGGCGCAGGCAAACGGGGTAGCCACCCAGGCCCCCACAATGCGGAGTATGAACCGCCTGTCGGTTCCGGAAAAACGTTGGTTGGCGCCCGCCCCGACAATGGCGGAGGTGACAGTGTGCGTGGTGGACAGCGGCAGGGCCAGGCCGATCGCCCCCACAAACAGCAGGCCTGCGCCCACCAGTTGGGCCACAAAACCGCGCATGGGATCCACCCTGACCAGGCGGTGGCCCATGGTGTAGGAAATGCGCCAGCCACCAAAGAGGGTCCCCGCAGTCAGGAAGGCTGCGGTGAAGATCGGTACCCACAACGGAACGTCCCTGATGCCGCTCACTCCGGCGGCCGCCAGGGCAAACAAGAGCACCGCCGTCGTCCGCTGGCCATCCTGCAAGCCATGCCCGAACGCCACAGCAGCACCAGCCACCGACTGCATCTGGCGGGTGCGCCGGTTCACGTGGTGCGGTGCGGTGTTCCGGGCTGCCCACAACGCCGGGTACACGGCCAGGAACCCGAGCGCATACGCAACAATGGGGGACAGCAGCAGCGGCAGCACCACCAGGGTCAGCAGCGTGGTGTTAATCCCCTCCAGTGGCGGGTGCCCCAGCATCAACGAGCCCAGGGACGCCCCCACGAGCCCGCTGATCAGGGCATGCGTGGACGAGGAAGGATATCCCCGCCACCACTGGTAAACACCCCATAGACAGGCGCCGATAAGCCCCGCCAGAAGCAGGATCAGGCCGTTGCGCCCGGGCGGGACGGTGAAGAGCCTGTCGGCGAAGGCCGCCGCCAGGGCCACGCTGATCAGCGCCCCGAGGCAGTTAAAAAGGCCTGCCAGCAGCACGGCGATGGTGGGCGTCAGCGCCCTGGTCCGCACTGAAAGTGCGACGGCGGCGGAGACATCGCGAAAACCGTTCAGGAACGCAAAAATTGCCGCAGCGACGATCACGGCCCCGAGCAGGAACGGGACCAAGCTCAGGATTCCTTGACGATGAGGCTGCCCACCTGCGTGGCAACGGCGCGCATCTGCCTACTGGCGGCGGCAAATTGGTCCGCCAGCATGCGGTACTTGGCAAAGCTGGTGGGGCTGTTGTTTTCCAGCAGCTCCGCGACCAGGGCCCGGTGCGTGTGGTCTGCCCGTTTCGACAGACGCAGGACCTCCAGCCAGTAGTCCTCCAAGGAGTCCAGATCGTTCAGGGCCTTCATCGCGGCGACGCTCAACTCCACTTGGCGGGAGAGAATTTCCAGCTGGTCCCCGGCACGTTGCGGGACGCGGTCCAGGCTGTAAAGCTCGATCAGCTCGGCGGCGCCGGTGAGGATCTCACTGGTTTCGTTGAGCAGCCGGCCCAAGGCGTAAAGGTCTTCGCGGGGGAGCGGGTTGATGAAACTGGTGCGCATGGTGGTCAGCAGCGTGGCGAAGTCGCCGGTGGAGGCGCCCTCGTGCTGGCGCATGGTCTCAGCCAGTGCCGGGAAGTCCGTGCGGCTGGCGCCCAGGAGCTCGGCCAGGGTGTGGGTGCCCGCCAGCAATTGGCCGGCCATGCGGGCCAAGGTGTCCAGTCCCGCCGTTTCCTGGGGGAAGAATCGCAGCATCACCATCGGGACCTTTGTTGTGTGGCAGGCTTTCGGGCATAAAAGTGGTGTCGAACCGGGAGCGCCTCACGGCGTTAGGCCGCTCAAGGCGGCTAAAAAATGGAGCCCGGGGGTTCCGCAGTTCGACACCACTTTTAGTGTTCTACGTTGTGCCCCGACTGTCAACCGGAGACGGCGAACCGGACCAACAGGAAGCAGCGGTGCAAGAGTCAAATTTCGGCTGAACCGTCTTGCTTCCTAGTCCAATTCGCCCTTGCGCCAGGCGGCCGCGGCACCCTCGAGGTCCTCCGCCGTGCGCACCAACTGGTGGGCCTTCTTGGTCAACTGTGCGGCATGCTCGGAGTGTGCCTTCTCACGGTCATTGGCGATGGTGGCCTGGCCCAGCGCCACAACCCGGCAAAACGCGGCCGATCGTTCAAGGGCCACGTCGAAGTCGCCGTCGAACGCCCCGGACAGGATCGCGTCGGCCATGGTGCTGATCTCCTGTGCGCCCGGCGGCTCGGCCACACCGGCAACGGCGTTGGCCACCTGGGCCCGGTGCTGGCCTGCCCGGAAGAACACGCTGATGCCCTCGGGATCCTGCAGGGTTGCCGCACGCAGGGCATATAGCCGCCAGAGAGCGCCCGGCAAGGAACGGGCGGGGCTGGCAGCCCACATCTCCGCAATGGCCTCCAGACCTTGCTTGTCCGCAAGCTTGACCAGCCTCTTGGTGACTTCCGGATCGGTGCTCTCCCGCCCGCCAGCGACCAAGGCCCGGGCAGCCAAGTGGGCCGCCTCGGACACGCGTGCCGGATCGATGCCCCCGGCGAACGGTTCAAAGTCGGCCGGCGCAAAAGGCAGGGGCTTGTGCGGTCGGGGGACGCGAGGGGCTGGTACTTGGTTCATAACTCGACATTACTCCCGCTGCCCGGCAGGGTCGAGGGAGTGGTGCCCCTCACGGCAGGCGGCGGAAGTGGTGGTGTTCGCCACCGCTGGAATCCAGGTGGCAATTGCATTTGTGCGCATGCCGTGAGGTAGTCTAATGTGCGACAAGTTTTCCAGGGATGGCAACATCCTTGCCAGGACTAGTCGCACGGTCGGGCCTTTAGCTCAGTTGGTAGAGCATCGGACTTTTAATCCGTGGGTCGCGGGTTCGAGCCCCGCAGGGCCCACCCGGCCAAGCCGCAGTTCGGAACCACGGTTCCGGGCTGCGGCTTTTTCTTGCCCACTTTTCACGGTTCTTCGCCAAGACCGCGCGCTTAGGAAGTGGAGGTGCCGCAGTGGCAAGATGGTTCCATGACTTCAACTGCGCCTGCCCTAGCCCTGACCATTGCCGGATCCGAAGCCACCGGCGGTGCCGGCGCCCAGGCCGATCTCAAGACGTTCCAGGAACTGGGCGTTTTTGGCATCGTGAACCTGACCTGCATTGTTTCCTTTGATCCCCAGGACAATTGGAACCACCGCTTTGTGCCGGTGGACCAGCAGGTCATCGCGGACCAGTTGGAAGCGACCACTGCGGCGTACGGTGCAGCATCCGGGGCACCCACGGTTCTGCAGACGGTGAAGATCGGCATGCTGGGCAGCCCTGCCACCATCACCACGGTGGAAACCGCGCTGAAGGCGGCCGCGTTCACCAACGTGGTCCTTGACCCGGTGCTGATCTGCAAGGGTCAGGAGCCCGGCCACGCGCTGGACACCGACCAGGCGCTGAAGTCGCAGATCCTGCCGCTGGCCACCTTTGTGACACCCAACCACTTTGAGGCCGAATCGCTTTCCGGCCTGAGCATCAACAACCTCGAGGACCTCAAGGCCGCCGCCCGCAAGATCCACCAGATCAGCGGCGCCGCCGTGCTCGCCAAGGGCGGTGTTCGGCTGGAAGGCCCCGACGCCGTCGACGTCTTCTTTGACGGGGAAACCCTGGAAGTCCTCAGCGCTCCCAAGGTGGGCGAAGTAGCCGTTTCCGGGGCCGGCTGCTCCTTGGCCGCGGCCGTGACGGCCGAACTTGCCAAGGGCGCCACTCCTTTGGAAGCGGCACGCACCGCCAAGGCCTTCGTCACCGAGGGCATCAAGAACCGCGTAAGCTCCGGGGCCCCCTTCACCGCGCTTTGGCAGGGCGGGGCCGGCGCCTAAATATCCCCGCCGGACACTGTTGCCAGCACTGCCCCATTGTGCCAAGCTCGCTTTATGAGTGAGAACCCAGCTGGCCTCAGTGATGCCTTCGACGCCGATGTGAGCATGACACGCAATGACGCCCGCCACCGCTATGAGTTGCATGAGGCGGACAAATTGGCCGTGGTCATCGAGTTCCGGGATTTGCCCGGCCACGTTGACCTCATCCACACCGAAACCCAGGCCGGCTTCGAGGGCCGCGGCCTGGCAAAGGTCCTTGTCAGGTACGCGTTGGATGACGTGGTGGCCTCGGGCAAGCGCATCATTCCGCACTGCCCCTACGTTGCCCGGTTCGTGGACAAACACCCGGACCTGTACACCCAATACACCGACCAGCCGGGCACCCTGTAGATGGTACGTCCGGTCGCGTTGATCACCGGGGCCACCTCCGGCCTGGGGGCCGAGTTCGCCCAGCAGCTGGCCCGCAGCCAGCATGACCTGGTTCTGGTGGCCCGCACGGTTGCCAAACTGGAGGCCAAGGCGGTGCGGCTGCGCACGGACTTTGGCGTCCACGTTGAGGTCCTGCCGGCTGACCTGTTGACGGGCGACGGCGTGGCCTCCGTCAGCGCCCGGCTGGCGGACCGTGAACGGCCGGTCTCCGTGCTGGTGAACAACGCCGGCTTCAGCCTCGTCACGGCGTTTGAAGACAGCACCGTGGAGGCAGAAACGGAGCACCTGCGGATCCTGGCACTGACGCCCATGCAGCTGACCCACGCCGTCTTGGGCGGCATGCTGGAGCGCCGGGAGGGCCGGATCATCAATGTTTCCAGCGTCTCGGCATTCATCCCGCGCGGAACCTATGGTGCGGCCAAGGCGTGGCTGACAAGCTTTAGCCGCTCAGCGAACCTGCGCTACGGTCCCCGGGGCGTCCAGGTGACTGCCGTGTGCCCCGGGTTCGTGCACACGGAGTTCCACCAGCGCATGGGCGCGAACATGAGTCGCGTTCCGAAGTGGATGTGGCTGAACCCGGACCAGGTGGTCCGGGAGGGCCTGGCCGCCAATGCCGCCGGCAAGAGCGTGTCCATCCCATCCAGGCGGTATTCCACCCTGATTGCCCTGAGCAGGCTGGTGCCGGACAGGCTCGCCGCGGCGGCAGGCAATCGCGGGCGCTGACGGTCACCGGGTGGCCCATCGTCAGCGGGTCGTCAGGATTGGTTCCCGCACCGTATGGATCGCGTCAAGAACATGTTCAGCAGCCACGCGAAGTGGTCCCATGGAAGAAGGCGCAGGAAGGTCATCCGGACCGCTTGGCGATTCTTGAGGGAGTGAGTACAGCATGGAAGTTGGCGAAAAGTTGGTGCAGGCGGTGGCGGCAAGCAATCTACAGGCTGTGGCGCACGGTGGTTTCGTGGCCGTGGACGACGCCGGGGAATTTGCCTTCTACCCGACGACGGCGGCACTGCTTGCTGACTTTGAATACACCGCCCAGGCCATCTGCATCGTGGGTCGCGACGGTGCCGGATTCAGGCTGCTGCTGGACGCCGACCGTCACCTTGCCATGGGCACCTCGCTGGGTCCGGTGGACTATTCCTGGCTGCGCCAGGCCTGGTTGAAGGCGCAGCGGCACAATCCCAGCGAGTACCCGCTGCGGCGCTTCTACCCTGCGGGCAGGGAGACACTGCTGGCGTGCATGTTTGAGACGTTGTATCTGGAACATGCCATGGAACCGGTGCAATGGAACTTCACGGTGGACGGGCACCAAACCCACCCCGTGTCGCTGCAGGACATTGATGGCAGCCTCACCAGCCGCAACATCCTCGAACGCGCCAGGGTGCAGGACCCCTTCGGGCACCTTTACCGGCCGGTCCGTGTGCCGGGCCGGGCCATGCACGGGCGCAACCACCACGGGAAGGTCACCATTTTCGTGGAGATCCCCACAGTGGCTGCGCCGCCGTCGAACGGGGTGACAGCCTAGGGCTGGCCTAGCCTTGCCAGGCGGGGACCGACTCCGGCCGCCCCACCGTGACGGGGATTCCGGCGCCGGGGGTTGCCGGCTCGTAGCTGTCGTCGAAGGGCAGGTGGTCCATGTCCAGGAACGGGTTTTCATCCTGGGTGGAGACCAGGTCCCGGGCCTCCGCCACGGTGTCCACGCTGGGCATGGAGCCTGGCAGTGGGCGCTGGGCGGATTCGCGCAGGAAGTAGATCGCCACCGCACCTATGGCCGAGGTGAACATCAGGTAGTACGCCGGCATCATGTCATTGCCGGTCACCGTGATCAGGATCTTGATAATGAACGGCGTGGTGCCGCCAAAGATCGCCACCGCGAAGTTGTAGGAAATGCCCATCCCGCCATAGCGGCTGGAAGTGGGGAACAGGGCCGGCAGGGCGGAGGCCAGGTTTGCCACGTAGAACGTGACAGGGAAGGCAATCAGGGCAAGTCCCAGCATGGTGGACCAGATCTCGCCGACGCCGATCAGCATGAACGCCGGCAGCGCCAACACCACGGTACTGATGGAGCCAACCCACAGCACGGGGCGGCGTCCGATCCTGTCGGAGAGTTTGCCGGTGAGGGGGATGCACAGGGCCATGATGACCAGCACGGGGATGGTCAGCAAGGTTCCGTGCAGGGGATCGTAGCCCTTGGACTCCGTCAGGTAGGTGGGCATATAGGAGGTAAGCGCATAGCCAACGGTGTTGGCCGCGGCCACAAGCACCATGGCCAGCACGATCTGGCGCCAATAGACCCGGACCAGCTTGATGGGACCGTTCGAGGTGTCCTCGTCGGAGCCCACGGCAGACTTCGCCGCGGCTTCCTGGGCATCCAGGGTGGCCTGGAACTGGGGCGATTCCTCAATCTTGTTGCGGAAGTAGATGGCTATGAGCCCCAGCGGGCCCGCAACCAGGAA
>Ga0075017_100000579_pt1 | contig 20719 bp, 20 predicted proteins | sample AleBraG_ABR_2012_FD_71475 | JGI IMG/M metagenome (GOLD analysis project Ga0075017, IMG submission 71475) | Freshwater sediment microbial communities in response to fracking from Pennsylvania, USA - Alex Branch Run_MetaG_ABR_2012 | ecosystem: Environmental > Aquatic > Freshwater > Creek >... | reverse complement strand
GCGTCGATGAAGGCGTCGGCCAGGGCGGAGACCACGTCGCGCGTGCTCGCCGAGGTCTCGACGAGCGACGCGGCGGATGGCGAAGCGCCCGGCAAGCGTCGCCGGCGGAGGCGACGCTCGGGCGGGGGAGACCAAGGCGCGTCGGCCGACTCCCCGACACCGCCGCTTGAGAAGGCAGCGTCATCGCTCGCCAACGAGCCACTCGATCTGGTGACCTTCCTCGCCACCCACAGCGTGGGCTCGATCGTCGATGGCGCTGTCTCCTCCTTCACCAGTCACGGTGCGATGGTGGAGGTACCGCTCAGCTCCGACCGCTCCTTCCACTGCTATGTCCGCACCATCCACCTCGGCAACCCTCCGCCGACGAGGGCTCGTGACGTCGTCCGCAAGGCCGAGCGCTATCGCTTCGAGGTCCTGTCAATCGATGCGGCCAGCCGCGTCGCTGAGCTTCGGTTGGTGGTCGACCAGGTGGCCGAACCTGCTCAGAGCTCGACCGACGAGTCGGCGCCCGCCCCGAAGCGAGCTCGCCGCTCACGATCGTCGACCAGCAAGCGAGCCTCGGCCTCTGTTGCCAAGGCGGCCAATGCGGCCAAGGCGTCGAAGGCGTCAAGCCCGACGAGGGCGACAGCGGCATCGAAAGCTGCCCCAGTCGCCAAGGCGACCAAGGTTGCAAAGTCGTCGAAGGCGACCAAGGCGAGCCACGCCACCAAGGCCAGCCAGGTCACCAAGGCCGCACGGGCCACGCCTAAGAAGAAGGTGACCGATGGATCCGACTGAGCTCTTGCCGCATCGACCTCCGTTTCTCCTCGTCGACGAGATCACCGAGCTCATCGCCGGCGAGAGCGCGCGAGGGGTCTGGCAGCTCACCGGTGAGGAGTGGTTCTTCCCAGGGCATTTCCCCGGGCGACCGACGCTGCCTGGGGTCCTCATGGTCGAGTCGCTCGCCCAGGTGGGTGCGACAGCGGTCTTGGCCGACGAGCGCTACCGAGGCAAGCTCCCCCTCTTCGGAGGTGTCGAGCGAGCTCGGTTCCGACGACAGGTCGTTCCCGGTGACACCTTGGAGCTCCATTTGGAGGTCACGCAGCTCTCGGCGCGCGCTGGTAAGGGGACGGGCCGGGCCACCGTGGGCGGCAAGGTCGCGTGTGAGGCACAGCTGCTCTTCGTGATCGTCGACGCCGAGGTGAGCTGATGCGCCTCGCCACGTGGAACGTGAACTCGCTCAACGTGCGACTGCCACGCGTCACCGAGTGGCTCGACATCCATCAGCCCGATGTGCTCTGCCTCCAAGAGACCAAGCAGACGAACGCCGCCTTCGATCACGAGGCCTTCACGCAGCTCGGCTACGAGTCTGCCCATCACGGTCAAGGTCGTTGGAACGGGGTGGCGGTGCTCAGCCGTGTGGGGCTCGACGATGTCCAGGTCGGCTTCGGCACCGACGAGGATGAGCTCGGTGCGCGCTTGATCGGTGCCAGCTGTGGCGGCGCACGGATCTTCAGCGCCTACGTGCCCAACGGCCGCTCCTTGGAGTCCGAGCACTACGTAGCCAAGCTGCGATGGCTCGCTCGCCTGCGAGAGCTTCTCGGATCACTGGCTTCGTCGGGAGACGTAGCCGTCCTCGGTGACTTCAACGTGGCGCCCTTCGACGACGATGTCTGGGACGTCGAGGCCCTCGAGGGCATGACCCACGTGAGCGAGCCCGAGCGTGCAGCCATCAGAGCCGTTGAGGGCGTTGGCTACGAGGACGTTTTTCGTCGCTTCCATCCTGAGGGCGGCGTGTTCTCGTGGTGGGACTACCGAGACGGCGCCTTCCACCGAGGCCACGGCATGCGCATCGATCTCGCCCTCGTCTCCGCCCCCCTAGCCGAGCGTGTCGCGGGCGCCTTCGTCGATCGAGACGCTCGCAAGGGGACCAAGCCTTCCGACCACGCACCGGTCGTCATCGACTTCGACTGAGGACCTGCTCAGCCCTCGTCACCCGCGTGGTGGCGGGAGAGCCTCTCTTCGAGCTGGGCTCTGATGGCGCTGACCCTGGAGGTGGCTCTCCTCGAGGAGATCGGCACGCTCGAGGCCTCGTGGTCGTCGAGGTGCTCGGCGAAATCAGCCAAGAAGCGCGACCGCTGCCGTCGCGGCGCGTTGGCGGGCTCATCGGACTCTCGGCGCTCGGCCCAGGTCACCGTCAGGTGCCGCTCCGCTCGCGTGAGGGCGACGTAGAGGAGCCGGCGCTCCTCGTCGAGTGCGTCGTCGTCGGTCGCACCTGCGTGTGGGACGAACCCCTCGCTGGCGCCGATCACGAAGACCGAGGGCCACTCGAGGCCCTTGGCCCGGTGGAACGTGGCCAAGGCCACCGCATCCTGGCGCCGTTCGCCCTCGGGCCGCCGAGACGTCGGTGTCAGACTTGAGCGCGGGTCGCTGACGCGTCCGAAATCGCCAGCGAGGTGCTCGAAGGGGATCTCTCGCTCGGCCAGTGCCTGGGCGAAGCGATTGAGCTGTGCGTTGGTCCTCGCCAAGATCGCGATGGAGCGCCAGCGACCCCCCGGGCCCTTCAGCGCTTCGAGCGCGCGAGCGACGTAGCGTGCTTCAGCCTCGTCGTCGCTCACCGCGACGATGGTGGGCGCGGCACCGCCTTGGCTGGTGGCGTTCGTCGGACGGCGATCGACGTGGGGAAGCACCGTGACTGCGGCGTTCACGATCTCAGGTGTCGAGCGATGGTTGGTGTCGAGCTCGATGACGCGTGTGCCTTCCAGCCGGGAGTCGATGGATCGGAGCAAGCTCGGATCAGCACCGTTGAAGCCGTAGACCGACTGGTTCGGATCGCCGACGACGAAGAGTGAGGTGGTGGGGGTGAGGAGCGTTTCGACCAGAGAGAACTGTGACGGGCTCACGTCTTGGAACTCATCGATCATCACGTGACGGCTTCGCCAGTGGATGGCTGCTGCGAAGGAGGGCTCTTGAAGCGCCTCGGTCGCCGCGGTGATGAGGTCATCGAAGTCGAAGAGGCTCTGGCGACGCTTGACGCTCTCGTAGCGCTCGTAGATCGACGCAGCGAGATCGACGCCGCCTCGGACGCGCCGGCGGGACGTGGTCGCCTGGCGGAGATAGGCCTCCGGAGAGAGCTGGCGGGCCTTGGCCCAGGTGATCTCGGTGTCGATCGAGCCCACGTTGATCTTCGTCACCCCGGTCATGGTGCCTGCGACCCGCTCGAGCGCTCGTCGGCGATCGGTGATGAGCTTGGCCGGTCCGAGGCCGTGCTCGGCTCGACTGACCTCGAGGAGCTCGAGCGCGGTGGCGTGGAACGTTCCTGCCCGCACGCCCTCGACGCCGAGCGTCCAGAGGCGTCGACGAAGCTCATGCGCTGCCTTCCTGGAGAACGTCACGACGAGGAGGTGCGAGGGATCGGCCCCGTCGTCAATGAGCCGCAAGGCTCGCAGGGTCAAGACCCGTGTCTTGCCTGCCCCGGCACCGGCGAAGACGGCAAGGCGGCTCTCGGGAGCGAAGACGGCCTCTCGCTGGCGTGGTGTGAGCCGGGCGAAGGGGTCGTGCACTCCAGGCGAGGCGGGCTCCATGGTGGCCACCGTAGCCAGCGACCTCTGGCGGCATGGCCGAGGGTCGACCAGAGCGCTCGGTAGGGTGGCTGCGGTCCCATGCCCAGCCTCTTGACGACACCACTGCCGTGCTGAGCAGCTTCGTGGACGGAACGCTCTTCGGTGAGCGCACCGGATCACCGCCCCTCAAGGTGCTGGCCCTGCATGGATGGGGTCGGACCCATCGAGACTTCGATCGGGTCCTCGTCGACGGCGTACCGAGCGTGGCGCTCGACCTCCCCGGCTTCGGGGCGACCCCAGAACCAACTGCTCGTCTCTCGAGCGACGACTACGCCCGTCTGATCGAGCCCATCCTCGACGAGGCATCCGACGGCGTCGTGCTCATCGGCCATTCGCACGGCGGACGGGTGGCGTTGCGTATCGCTGCTCGGCGACCTGAGCTCATCGATGGCCTGGTGCTGGTGGGTGCTCCTGTGCTTCAGAGATTGGACCGCCCCCGACCCTCACGTGCGCTCCGGTGGCGCAAGGCGCTTCGCCAGGCGGGCCTCCTCTCAGAGGACCGGCTCGAGGCCTATCGCCACGAGCATGGCTCTGCCGACTATCGAGCAGCCCGAGGCGTCATGAGAGACACCTTGGTGACGGTGATCAACGAGTCCTTTGACGACGAGCTGGCCGACCTGCGATGCCCTGTCCGACTGTTGTGGGGGAGCGACGACCGCGACGTGCCGGTCTCCATCGCCGAACGAGCGCTCGACCTCCTCGAGGCGAACCCGGCTCGTGATGATCATGGCGACGCGGTGCTCACGGTTCTCGGCGGCGTGGGGCACCTCGTGCCCACGCAGGCGCCAGAGGCGCTCAGAGCGGCCATCAAAGACCTGGTGCGATGAGCGCTGCAGCGTGGCTCGGCGTCGCCGCAGGGATCGTGGCGTCCGTTCCCGCCGGGCTCAGGTGGCTCCGCGTCATCCAGCGAGAGCACTACCTCGCAGGCTCGACCTCGCGCTTCGCTGTTCGCTGGTGGCGCTCCTCGGTCATGAACGTCGTCTTGGTCGTGGTGGGGCTCGCTGCCGCGGTGGTCTCCTTCTTCGAGCCGGCCGCAGCGTGTTTCACCGCGCTGGTGACCATCTTGGGACCTGTCGGCTTGACGGTTCGCGGCCGGACCTCTCCTCTCGCCTGGACGAGGAGGCTCAAGACCCTGGCTGGCGTCACCATCGTGCTCGAGCTCATCGTGCTGGCGCTCGGTGCCCTCTTCGACGTCGGCGCCGGCGTGGCGGCACTGGTGGTCCTCGGCCTGCCCCTGGTTATCGACGTCGCAGCCGGACTCCTCGCACCGCTCGAGCACCGACTTGGAGCGCACTTCATCGACCAGGCAGCAGAGCGTCTTCGCTCGGTGCGCCCCACAGTGGTCGGTATCACCGGCTCGTACGGGAAGACCTCGACCAAGAACCACCTGGTGGGCCTTCTCGGCACCGACCGGATGGTGGTCCCAAGCCCACGCTCGTTCAACAACCGAGCGGGCCTGGCCAAGGCGGTCAATGAGCATCTCGCCCTCGGCACCGAGGTGTTCATCGCCGAGATGGGAACTTACGGGCCAGGGGAGATCGCCGACATGGTCGCGTGGTGCCCTCCCGAGATCGCGGTGCTGACGGCGATCGGTCCGGTCCACCTGGAGCGCTTCGGTTCCTTGGAGGTCACGCTGGCGGCCAAGGCGGAGATCACCGCGAGCGCTCGCGTCGTGGTGCTCAACGCTGACGATGAGCGACTCGCCCGCTTGGGCGACGAGCTCGAGGGAGCCCGCCAGGTGGTCCGGGCCTCTGCCGCCACCTCAGCGCTCGACGTCGGCGTGGTCCCGAGAGCCGACGGGTGGGGGATCTTCGTAGCCGGTGAGCAGCTCGCCACGGTCCCGGCACCTTCGGGCGTCCAGCCTTCGAACGCTGCCTGTGCCCTCGGCGCCGCACTTGCCCTTGGTCTTGACCCGCTGATCGGCGCTCAGCGCGTGGGCCAGCTGCGAGCGGTTGAGAACCGCCAGAGCGTTGTCGTGGCGCCCAGTGGTGTGACGGTGATCGATGACACCTTCAACGCCAACCCCGCGGGAGCACGAGCAGCGGTGGCTCTGCTCGAGTCGCTCTCGGTCGAGGGGCGACGCGTCGTGGTCACGCCCGGCATGATCGAGCTGGGCTCACGTCAAGGCCCGGACAACGAGGCCTTTGCCCGCCTGGCGGCCTCGGTGGCGCAGGTTATCGTGGTGGTGGGCCACACCAACGCCCGCTCCTTGCTCGCTGGCGTGGAGGGCACGTCGGTCGAGATCATCAGGCTGCGAACGAGAGAAGACGCGGTGGCGTGGGTGCGCACCGAGCTCGGTTCCGGTGACGCCGTGCTCTACGAGAACGACCTGCCCGACCACTACTCTTAGGCCTCGACGAGCGGGCACGCTGGGTGCTGCTCAAGGAGCGTGAGCCAGGGTGGGAGACGTCGCAGTCCTCTTCGGTGGACCGTCGCCAGAGCACGACGTCAGCGTGCTCACCGGCTTGCAAGCAGCCCACGAGCTGTTGGGCGCTGGTCGCCGTGTCATCGCGCTCTACTGGACGAAGCTCGGCACCTTCGTCGAGGTTGAGCCCTCGCTCGAAGCGAGTGCCTTCACCGAAGGCACTCCGAAGGGCGCCACGCCGGTCAGCCTGTCGGTCGGGGATCCTGCCGGCTTCGTGGTCGAGGGCGGTCGGCGCAAGGGACCCAAGGCGCTCGAGATCGACGCGATCATCCTCTGCACCCACGGAGGTCCTGGTGAGGACGGGACCTTGCAAGGAGCACTCGATCTTGCGTCGATCCCCTACAGCGGACCGACGGTGGCGGGCGCTGCGCTCGGCATGGACAAGATGGCCTTCGGTGCGGCGATGAGGGCGGCCGGCGCACCAAGCCTCGATCGGCAGCTCTTGACCACGGCGACCACGGAGCTCTCCTTTGCCGGTCCCTACATCGTCAAGCCCCGCTTCGGGGGCTCGTCGATCGGTATCGACGTCGTCGCCGATCTCTCGGTGGCTCTGGCGCGGCTCGGGGCGAATCGGCACCTGGGCGCTGGTGCGGTGGTCGAGCCCTATCGACCTGATCTGGTTGACCTGCAGATCGCCGTGCGGACCTGGCCCCATCGCCAGCTCAGCGCCGTGGAGCGTCCGCTTCGCTCCACAGGGCCTGGGGGCGAGATCCTCGGCTACACCGACAAGTACGTGGGCGGCGAAGGCATGGCGAGTGCGCCTCGTGAGCTGCCAGCCAGCCTGACCTCGGAGCGAAGGGGCCAGATCGAGGCCCTGGCCCACGTGGTTGCTGACGCCATCGGCCTTCGCGGCGTAGCCAGGATCGATTTCTTGGCCAACGATGACGAGCTCTACGTCAACGAGGTCAACACGATCCCCGGCTCGCTCTCGCGCTATCTGTTCATCGAACCTCAGGTCAGCTTCCTTGCGCTGCTCGATGACCTCGTGGGTGAGGCGATGAGCTCGCCCACCCACCGCTACAGCGCGGCTGGTGCAGATGGTCTGGTGCTGCGCGGCGCGGCATCCATCGCCGCCAAGCTGGCCTGAGAGCGCTCCAAGGGGGCCCGAAGCTCTCGATAGCGATCCTCGACGCCGCTGAGCGGCCAGCTCCCTGGCTCGAGCTCTTCGATCATCCGACCGTAGGCGTCGAAGGCTCGTCGGAGCCGATCGGCGTCTCCCAGCGCTCCGGCCACCTCCATCGCCGCCGCGGCCAGCGTCTCTGAGTAGGGCACGGCGCGCTGCGCTCGAGTGAGGCATCGCTCAGCCAGGGGAGCGAGCCCCTCGTCCAGGCAGAGCGACACCATGAGCTGGCCGGCCCGCTCGATCGCACCGTCGAGGCGCCCTCGGTGTCCCTCGGCGGTGAACCACTCCCAACCCACCAGCACCGACGAGAGCGGCTCTGCTTCGATGAGCTCCAGGCCAGCGCGCAGCTCGGCGATCGCGACCTCATGATCGCTCACCGCTTCTGCACGAGCGAGGTGCTCGTAGAAGGCGGTGATGTCACAGCCGACCCTCTCGTCCAGCTGGTAGTGACCTTGGCGGCTCGCTGGCGGCAGGAGCGGCGCTCCCTCCTCGCTCTTGCCCAGGGAGCGGCGTGCCGCGCTGGCCACGTTGAAGAGCGTCTTCGACGCGGCATCGACGTCGCTGGTCCCGAGGACCCGAGTGCGAAGTCGCTCACCTGTCACCGGGTCTGGACGATGGATCGCGAGATAGGCGACCAGCTCGACGGCGCGCCGCTCTCGACGGGGCTCGAAGGGCTCGGCGAGCGAGTCGAGCCGAGGTCGAGCGGTCAGCAGTCGCACCATCGGTGAGGGGGTGACGCCTCTCGGTGGCCCGATGGTGGCACTGACGCCCGGCTCCTTCGCGCGATGCTCAGCGTCCTCGAGGAGCAGAGGCACTCCGGGCGCGTCGAAGAGTGTGGACGAGGCGGCAGAGAATCGCTCAGGGGTGAGCTGGAGCTGGTGCTTGACGAGCTCGGTGCCCTGATCGCTCACGATGATCGAGGCGCCGGTGCCTCGACAGCCCAGCGCTGCCACTCCCGGCACGGGTGTGAGGGAGCGAGCAGTGCGCAGCGACCCGGTCTCGCTCGTCTCGCTGTGATCCGACTCGACGATGAGGTGCCCCCAGGCGAACTCGCTCTGGAGGCCAAGGGCGTCGTCGATCAGCTCTGGTGCTCGTGGACCCCCGAGGAGCCCCACGTGGCCAGGGGGCACGAGGAGCGACCAGGTGGCATCGTCGACGGAGCCGAGCGGCACCACCATGCAGGGAGCACGTTGGACCTCGGGGGTGTCCAAGAGATCGGCAGGCTCGGCTCGCCAGACCGAGCGTCCCTCCTCCCAGAGGCGAGCACCGGTCCCGTCGAGCTCGAGAAGGCTCGGTCGGCAAAGGGCATCGTCGTGGTCCACGAGCAGCACCGCGCGCTCGAGAAGGGGGGTCGTCGCTACGAGGTCGAGGTTCGAGAGCTCGATGTCGGTGTCGATCATCGGATCGTCCATCGAGAGCGCAAGGGGCCCCAGGCGGCGCCGTCGTCGACGCAGGAGCCCGAGGAGGACCATGCCTGATCCGAGAGCCCCGGCGACCACCACGGCCCCGTCGACCACCACGGCCCCGTCGACCAGCGAAGAAGAGCCCGCTGGTGTCACGTTGCTCTCTGCGCCGCCGGAGGCCAACGAGGGCCTTGGAACGACGGGGCGTACGGCGAGGGGAGGCGCAAGGGTGGTCGGGGCAGAGGATGCTGGACCCGTGCTTGCAGGGGTGGGGGTGAGGAGGCTCGCCGAGGCGGGCGCCACGCCCGGCAGGTTGAGGATCCAGCCGGGATAGATCAGCGAGGGGTCGAGGAAGAGGCGGCCGTCGCTCATGAGTCGGCCCACGTTGGCCTGGGCGATGATCGTCCACGCGTCGCCGTCGCCGTAGGTCTGAGCGGCGATGCTCCAGAGGCAGTCACCTGCCTTGACGACGTAGGTCGTGCTGGGCAGGGTCGTGGCAGGCGTCGACTCAAGCGCCGCGCCAGGCGGAGGCGACATGCCGGTCGCCGCTGCCTGGGTCGATCTGGTCGTGGTCGCGGTTGAGATCGGCGGTGCCGTCGTCGGTCGGGGCCCGGCTCCACCAGCCAAGGAAGGCGAGAGCACGCCGACGAGTGCAAGGATCAGCCCAGCGAGACGTCTCGAGAGGCTGTCGAAAACTCGGGCGTTCGCGGCATGGCTCAGATCGCGGCGCGAGACGCGCGAGATGGTGCCGCGCACCACGTCGATGGCACACCACGCCCACGCGAGCCAGACGAGATCGGCCACCAAGCGGATCGAGAGGGTGGGCACTGCGCTCAGACGCAGTGGTGAACCAGTGGTGAGCGCCAGTGCTGGGGGGATGGCGAGCAGCAGCAAGGCCGCCAGAGCGCTCTCAGGTCGAGTGATCTCTCGCCTCATGTGGCGCCCAGATCAAGGGTGAAGCTGGTCGGAGGAACGTCGTGGGGGCCAGTGATGGTGACCTGACAGCTCCCTCCGGGGATGGTCAGGTTCAACCCGGAGCTCCCGGTGATCGAGTCAGCGCCCGCGGAGCACGAGTAGCTGAAGGTGAGGGTGGACGCGGTGTCCCAGGTCGCCCTGATGGTGCCGCCCGTCGCACTCGTCCGGGGGTAGGACGCCGTGACCGAGAAGGGACCTTCCAGCCACCCTTGGTCGATCTGCTCTGAGGCCGGCGTGGTTGGCTCTGGGCTTACGGTCGGACCCAGCGTCGTCGTGGTGGTGGTGGGCACCGGCTCAGCGGAGCTGGACGAGCTCGGCGTGGCGACGACACCTCGATGCGTGCCGGAGCCGGCGAGCACGCCAAGTGCTGTTGCCTCCGACGTCGCTGCGGGCGAGTGAGCGGCGCGCCGTCTGGTGGTGGTTGTCGCGGCGTGGACCGAGCGGTGTGTTGACGTCGGATGCGACGCCTTCGACGGTGACGTCGTCGAGTGCGGTGAGGCGATCGCGGAAGCGGTCGAGCCTCCACCGTGAGCCGCCACCACGACGCCGAGCAGTGCGAGGGCGGACGCGAGGAGCACCCAACGTGGTCCGCTGCCAGGGATCCCTCGACCTCGCATGGCGGCACGATACCTGAATCACTCGAAGATTTGTCGTGCCACTGAGCGGCTTGCCTCGGCGAGGCGACGCGGCGAGAAGCCGGTCATCGTGGCCAGCTCTCGATACGAGAGGCCCAGCACCTCTCGTCCGTAGAGCGCTGCGGCGCCGATCGGGTCCAGCTCTGCGCGTCGCGCCCTGAGGAGGCCGGCGAGGGACTCGGTCGGATCATCGTCGAGCGCCGAGGGGATCTGACCGTTCATGGCGGCTACCTCCAGGGGGATCGCAGAGGTGAGCGGGTCGTACTCAAGTCGCCGGCGCATCCGACAGCGAACCGCGTTCAAGAGATCAGGAGCGGCGTAGCTCCGCCGCTGTCCGCCCCACTCGACGATGACCTCATACATCGTGGTGATGAGGTCAGCGAGGAAGCTCGCCGCGTCGTCGACCTGAGCTTGGCCGCGACCCCAGTCGAGTCGACGAGCAACGGCCACGATCCCCGGCAGCAGCGTCTGGAGCAGCGCACGGCGAAGGAGGGGATCAGTGGGTGCGAGCTCGAGCATCGTGGTGACCACCTGGGCGCGCTCGAGCTGGCTGAGCCCCGAGCGAGGTTCTAAGAGCTCGACGACGTCCCCGAGATGACGAGGCGCCCTTGAGACCAGCGCCGGCTGGTGAGCGACCAGCCGATCGGCCGACGCCCTGGAGGGAGCGGAACGAGAGATCTGGCGCCACTCTTGGCGCAGGTCATCGAGCTGATGGTGATGTGCGGCGATGGTCATGGCCCGCAGGGTCATCGTCGGTGCTCCCCCGATCGCTCCCCACTCGAGGAGGAGTGGGCTCGTGGGAGCCACGCGGTACGCTCCTTCCGTGAACATCGAGGATTTCTACGCTGCCGATGAGCGCCGCCGAGCGTCAACAGAGATCGAGTTCGGCCAGGACTGGCACGATGCCACGAGGGCGCGCTTCGAGCTCTCCTGGGTGCAGGACACCGGGGAGCTCTACCTCATGGGCGAGCCGACGCCGTCGGTCTACGAAGACCCGATCGGCGATTTTGAGGTCGACTCGATGACCAATGACGAGCTAGTCGTCACGGTCCTTGGCGTCGTGCCCACCCACGAGGGCGTCGAAGTGGTGCTCAAGGGCTGGGCCGAGGCGATGGCGGAGCCCGAGGGAGTCGAGTGGCTCACCGAGCGGCTGCGCTCGGCGGGCGTCAGCGCCTAGGGGGCAGCTCCACGGCGACCAGGTCGCCAGGAGAGGTGAGAGGCCACGTGTCGGAGACGACGGTGGCAAGGAGGGGACCGGTGCCAGCTGCGAGCTTCGACGAGCCCGTCGTCGCCTCGAAGGTCGGTTCGCCAGGCTCTGGTGCGTCGGCGTGAGCGCGCTCGGCCTCTCGCCCTCGTCGAGGACAGCTGGGCACCCAGGCACGACGCCCGACCCTGACGCCCCGCGTCGGGGTGAGGGACTCGGATATCTTCCGAGCCTCGATGGCATCCGTGCGCTTGCAGTCCTCGGCGTCATCCTCTATCACGCTGGGATCGGCTGGCTGCCTGCCGGCTTCTTGGGCGTCGACACGTTCTTCGTCCTCTCGGGCTTCCTGATCACCACGCTGCTGCTCCAAGAGGTGCGTCACACGGCGACCATCCGGCTCGTGTCGTTCTGGGCACGGCGAGCTCGACGGCTGCTCCCCGCCCTCTTGGCGATGGTGGCGCTCTGTGCGGTCTTCGTCTGGTTCGTCGCGGCCAAGGGCAGCTACCCGACCTTCCGCGCCGACGCCGTGGGGACCATGTTCTACGTGGCTAACTGGCACTTCATCGCTGAGCACGCCAACTACTTCGCCGCCACCTCCCCGCCGTCACCGCTCACCCACACGTGGAGCCTGGCCATCGAAGAGCAGTTCTACGTCCTGTGGCCCCTCGTCCTGCTCGGCCTGACTCGGCTTGGCCGAGGGGTGCGCACCGTTGCGTGGCTCTGTGCCCTGGGGGCCGTGGCTTCCACGATCTGGATGGCGGTCCGCTTCGAGCAGGGAGCATCGATCACCCGGCTCTACTACGGGACCGATACTCACGCCCAGTGCGTCCTTGTCGGTGCTGGCTTGGCGGCACTCCTCGCTCATCGCTCGGCCACGAGGACCGCAGCGGGCCTGGTGCCCACGGGCAGGTCGGCACTTGGTCTCGGCGGCGACCTGGGCTGGGTGGCATCGACCAAGCGAAGCCGACGGGCGCTCACGTGGCTCGGTCTCGGAGGCGTCGCGCTGGGCGCTGTGCTCTGGTCGCAGGTCTCCTTCTACAAGGGCTTCCTCTATGACGGCGGGTTCCTGCTGATGGCGCTGAGCGCAGCGGCGGTGATCGCCTCGGTGGTGATGCACCAGCGAGGGATCCTTGCCCGAGCGCTCTCGATCAGCCCTCTCGTCTTCCTCGGAAGGATCTCTTACGGGCTCTACCTGTGGCACTTCCCTCTCTTCATCTGGCTGACGCCGGCACGCACGGGGCTGCACGGCAACGCGCTCTTGGCGCTGCGTCTGGCTGCGGCTTTCGGTGTCTCGGTGGCCTCGTTTTATCTTCTGGAGCGACCGATCAGGAGAGGGTCGCTCCTGCACGGCTGGCGCGGCCTCGGAGCCACGTTCGGTGCCATCGGTGCCACTGCCGGCCTCGTCCTCGGCGCCGCCGGTGCCAGCGCTGCGGTCGCCGCGGCGGCCGCGCCGCCCACCGCCTCTGGCAAGGTCGTCTCCGCGCCCACCTCGGGAGACCCCCTCCGGGTGTACATCACTGGTGACTCGACGGCGCTCACCTTGGGCATGGTGATGAACAACGCACCGCTGCTCGAGAAAGACCACCTCTCGGTCCACGCTCACGGCTTCTTGGGCTGTGGCGTCGTCCGCTCCGACCAGCTGCTGCTGGCAGGCGCGCCGTGGCTCACGGCGCCCGAGTGCCAGCTGCACCCGGCGATGGGGGTGGTCCCTGCGATCATGCAGGTCGCAGCCGAGGAAGCTGCCTTCAAGCCCGACGTGGTCATCGTCCTGGCGGGGCGCTGGGAGGTGGCCGACACGGAGATGGACGGGCAATGGACCAACATCCTGAGCCCCTCGTTCCAGGTCCTGGTCACAGAGGGGCTCGAGCAGGAGATCGCGGTGGCCAAGGCTCACGGAGCGAAGGTGCTGCTCATGACGCAGCCCTGTGCAGACTCGGGAACGCAACCTGACGGCTCGCCGTGGCCGCAGGACGATCCTCAGCGCCTGGCGATCTACAACGGCATCGTCAAGAAGGTCGCCCACGAGGAGCCCGCCTCGGTGAGCGTCTTCGATCTGAACGCGCTGCTGTGTCCTGGGGGTTCGTACACGCCGACGATCGAGGGCTACCAGGTACGAACCTCAGATGGCATCCACCTGTCGGTCACCGGCATGCCGGTCGTCGATCCGGCGATCTTCCCAGTGGTGATCAAGCTCGGCGAAGAGCAGCGAGCCGCAGACGCCTCGAAGCCTCGCTCGGTGATCGAGAGCTCGGCTGCTCAGAGCCCGAAGTAGGACGACTTCGACAAGATCTGCTGGCACTGCCTCGTGAGCGAGTCGGTCAGGAGCCCTTCGGGCACGCGGTCGGCCTCTTGGATCGTCGTCATGAGCGAGTTGTACGCCCCGTCATCGGAGGTGGCTGAAGCAGCGAAGGGCAGGGCCGAGAGCAGCTGCCCTTGGGCCTTCGCGCTCAGCGCCGCTGCCGTCGCTGGTGAGACACCTGAGGCGGTGGCCTCTCGGAGGGTCTTGAGCGAGGTCTCGATCCTGTGGCACGCCTGGTGAGCGTTGCTCGAGGCTGCAGAGTTCGAGCACGCTCCCAGACCGAGGGCGGCTAGTGCGAGGGTCGTGGCGGCGGCGGCGGTGCGCCAGCTCAGCCGAGCCACTGCTCAGCCGAATCGAGGAGGAAGTGGCTGACCGCGCCACAACGGTCGAAGACGTCGCAGAGGAGCTCTTCGCCCTTGAGGACGCGAGCGAGCGAGACGGGCCGACGGGCGATGATCGAGAGCCGCCTCTCGGGAGCGTCCGTAGCTGAGGCGAACGAGTCGATCGCTGAGACCTCAAGGGGCAGCTCGAGCTCACCGATGCCGGCGAGATCGATGGCCAGGCGAAGCAAGTCAGGACCCTGGGGGAGGGGGGGCAGTCCCCAGGTGAAGGTGAGAGGGAAGTGGAAGTCGTCAGCAGGGTCCTCTTCGTCACCGAGACCGATCAGGGCGTCTTCGAACCCCAGCAGCACCCGAGGGTCAACGTCGAGCGCGAGGTGCAGGTCGAGCGGTCCCCCACAGCCGTCTTCAGGGTGGAGATCGACCTCCCAGACCTGGCGCAGCGAATAGGTCTCGACGAAGTGACGCTCATCGTGGACGTGAAAGCCATGGTCGACGGAGTGATCCTTGAGCTCGGCGACGTAGCCGGCGACATCGATGGCAGCCACACGTGCGACCTTAGCGGTGGAGCCACGTTCGCTAGGTTCTGGGGCTGTGGCATATGACCCGCTCCAAGCCGTGCTTCGCGAGGCAGCCGCAGCGGTGCGCTCGGCTCTTGCCGGCTATGAGGGGCACGGGCTCTCAGGGGGGCGAGAAACGCAGTACGGCTTGGACCTCGTGGCCGACCAGGCAGCGTGCACGGTGCTGCTTGGCGCGGGGCTCTCGGTCTTCTCCGAGGAGTCGGGTCGCCAAGGAGACGGCGAGCTGCTGGCGGTGATCGACCCGGTCGATGGCTCGACGAACGCCGATCGAGGGATCCCCTTCTACTGCGTGAGCATCTGCGTGCTTGACGAACAAGGTCCTCGGGTGTCGTTGGTCGAAGGGCTGCCGACCGGAGTCATCTACGAGGCCATGCGCGGCCACGGTGCAACGCGAGACGGTACGCCGATCTCGACCTCAGGCAAGACGGAGGAGACCGGGATCATGGTGGGCGTCAACGGGCTCTTGACCGAGCGCCAGCCATGGGCGCAGTTCCGCACGATGGGTTCGGCGGCTCTTGAGATGTGCTTGGTGGCTGATGGCGCTCTCGATGGCTACGTCCAAGCGGGCGGAGCATCGCTGCACCCCTGGGACTATCTCGGCGCGCTGCTGATCGTGGAGGAGGCTGGGGGATACGTCGCCGCAGAGAGCGACGAGCCCTTGATCGTCGCCGTCGACGAACCTCGTCGACCTGTGGTCGCTGCAACCAAGGAGCTCGCCGAGCTCCTCTCGAAGCGTTGCCCGCTCTAAGGCGTGCGCTGAGCAGTCGTCACCTCGTCCGCACGTGGTCGCCAGCTCCCCGCTTGTGGCACCGTTGAACGGGTAGCGTCGATTGCCATCGACGAAAGCGAGGGCCGATGGCGAGGACGACAAGGGTTGATGTCAGTCGGGTCGTCCAAGCGCCACCCTCTGAGGTCTTCGCCCTGGTCTGCGATCCTGCCGGCCAGGTGAGCATCGACGGCTCGGGCATGCTCCAGGCGGCGCCGGACGCCCATGTGGTCTCGTCCATCGGCGACACCTTCGTGATGGAGATGGACCGAGAGCCCCTCGGCGACCTCCCCCTGGGCAAGTACACGTCGTTCAACACCGTGACCCGGTTCGAGCCCACCAAGCTGCTCGAGTGGAGCGTGGGCACGCCCGAGCGGCCGTCGTGGGGCCACGTCTACGGCTGGGAGATCGTGGCGATCGGCACGAGCCAGAGTGAGGTGACCAACTACTGCGACTGGTCAGGCGTCGGCGAGGAACGAGCGGTGCACTATCCCGTGGTCCCCGAAGCGATGTTGCGGCGCTCGGTCGACAACCTCGCAGCGCACTTCGAGGCTTCGACCAAAGAGCCTGCATGAACCGAGCACGCTTGGTGCCTCACCGCGCAGGCGCAAGCGAGTCGACGACGTGGCATCCAGGCCAGGCGAGGCGATGCCCCGGTGGCTGATGCCCCGACCCAGGACGAGGTGCCTTCGCTCTCGCGAGCTGAGCCTCGATGGCCGATGGCGCTCGCGGTCATCGTCGCTGGCCTGCTGCGCGGCGTGCTGCCCGCGCAGCTCCGAAGTGGCGACGCTCGCTGGGTGTTCCCCGTCGTCATCACGCTGTTGCTGGTGGTGCTCATCATCGGGGATCCGGGGAGGATCGACAAGCAGCAGACGTGGCTTCGAGTGGTGACCTTTGGGCTCATCGGGTTCATCACCCTGGCGAACGCAGCGGCGGCGTTCAAGCTGATCATCGCCATCATCGACGTCACGAGCTTCACGAACGACGCCAAGCTCCTCTTGGTCAGTGGTGGCGCGATCTGGATGACCAACGTGATCTCCTTCGGCCTGTGGTACTGGGACCTCGATCGAGGAGGCTCCGCCGCCCGGGCCCTCGGCAGCACCCACTCACCTGCGCTCGTCTTCCCTGAGATGGTCCACGAGGACCACGTGGGGCCAGGTTGGACGCCAAAGTTCGTCGACTACTTCCACTTCGCCTTCGCGACGGCCACCGCCTTCAGCCCCACCGACGTCTCAGCGATCAAGCCATGGGCAAAGCTGATGATGATGGCGGAAGAGGCGATCTCCTTGGTCGTGGCCCTGCTTGTCATCGCCAGAGCGGTCAACATCCTGAAGTAGGACGCTCACGCCGACGAACGAGCCTTGATCACTCGAGAGGCTCGGGGTGTGGGTGCTGGCGTAACCTTGCTCGTTCTCGGGCGCTTAGCTCAGTTGGTCAGAGCACCTGGTTTACAACCAGGCGGTCGGGGGTTCGAGTCCCTCAGCGCCCACGGTACCGAGTGACGAGCCAAGGTGGGAGATCTCTAGGCACGTCCTAGCGACGACGATCGCTGGATCCCACTCCTCCGAAGTGCCCGAACTCCCGGACCGGTAATGGTGACCGTGGGCAATGTCGTCACCGCCCATGCCATGGCGTCGAGCTTCTCAGCTTGATAGATCGGTCGCTCCGCGGCCTCGGACAACTTCGAAATTGATGATCCAATGCCTTTCGCCGTCACGCCGAGGGCGCTGACGATCGCTGCAATCTGGGTCCACACCTTGGAGGCGCCGCCCAAATACAGGGCAGAGATCCACAGAATCCCACCGAGAGCGACGACCACGATCACCAACAAGAACCAATAGTGCCGAATGATGCGTCGAATGATTCGTGCAGTTCTACTGAGAGACGCCTCGCCGGCCGCCACGTAGCTCTCTGGCGTGAGTAGCCCGGCGGTTGACTCGGTGCCGGTCAAGAGGTTCAACCACACATCTCCTTGGTCGAGCAGCGCCGGCAGATAGCCCCTGGCCACAGACGGAGGGGTCACGCCGTTCTTGAGCTGTCCAGGAGTGCTGTCGTGCAAGACCGTGAAGGAGAATTCGCTCCATCTCCCCATGGAGGTGCTGACAATCGTTGCTGAATCGACAGGCAGGTATTGACTGAGGACCGCGAGCCAATCCTGGACCTTCGAGATCCGTTGTCGTGAGAGCTGGGCGTTCAGAGCCGTCAAGAGGTCCGTGTCGTTGTTCCGATCGCCAGACACCGTTGGGTTGGCGGTATCTCTGATCGATCGACCGAGCTGGTAGGCAAGCGCGAGTTCGCGACCCGTGCAGCCGAGCGTTGTGAGGATTTCTACGTTGAACTGCAACTGAGCGACCCGGAGCGCATCCTTGGCGCCTGTGATCGCTTCTGCGCTCGGATCGGAGCCGAGACCTTTGGCCCACGCAGTCTGCAAGACACTGGCGTCGGCCGGGAGGGGGTGGTCCGAGCTGAGGGGGAGCGAGGCCGCCAGCTGCTTGAGCAGAGAGTCGAGTCGATTCAGCTCTAAGTTGACTCGTTCGACTTCATCGAGCTCGTGCTCAGTCGGCATGTGAAGCGGTGGGGCGTCCGACTCGTTCAGTCGTGGATCGAGGTGCCCGTAGATGAGGGCCATGGTCCAACCAATGTTGACCGCAACCGGGACGCTTTGGCCAAGATCCACCACTGGTGTCGGCGTCTTCATCACATTCGCGCCCTTCGGCGATATGACGGCGCCGGGGGTGGATGATCCAGAGGCACCCGAGGACTGCTTCGGGGTACTGCTCGATTCTTCGGAATCAGCCATCGTGTCCTCCGTTCTGTGGAACTGTAACGAAACAGCACCAACGGTGCACTGTTGGCTTTCACGCACTCTCGCGAAGGAAGGTTGACGCCATCCAGAGGGCTGTAGCCCCACGACGTGATCTGTTCGACGAAGGTGGGCGAGATCGTTCTCGTGCCCGTGGAGTTGGCTATGACACGGGGTTCGATGATCTACCTCCGCACGATGCGGCAGTGCTTTGCTGATGTCCGAGGCTGCCGAGCGCGAGGAGGGCATCGGCTGCCACCTCGCCACCGACTGGGTGGTAGATCACATCAGCACCACTCACTGCATCGCGAACTTCTCGGCTGAAAAGGAGGTCGAACGGCTCGGCCAGTTCACCGATGGCCGAGGAGCTGTCATCGACAAAGATTCGCTTGAAGTATGCCTGTCTCAACTGGCGACGGACCTTCTGTTGGGGAATTTGTCCGGAGGCAGAGGGGACTCAGCAGATGCATGCTCAAGGTCCGGGCCGACAACCCACTCAGAGAGGAAGGAGTGCTCACATGGTCGGTACTCAGTACGAATTCGAGAAGCGGAAGAACCTCGGCTCCCTGGTGCCGCCGCTGACGGACTGGCTCACCGAGAGGATGGGGACCGACGTAGAGGTAGGCAAGCTGGAAACACCAATTGGTGCAGGTGCATCCAACGAAACAGTCTTTTTCACGTTGGCGGCTCGCAGTGGGACTGAACTCTCAGAGCGCGAGTTGGTCCTTCGTCTCCATCCGCGTGAGGAGTACCAGCTCTATCTGCGTCCACGGTTTGCCATGCAGTTTCAGCTGCTCCAACACCTCCATCGAGACGGAACGGTGAAAGTGCCGAATGCCCTGTGGTACGAGGAGGATGCGTCCGTTCTCGGCCTGCCGTTCTTCGTGATGGACCGGGTCCAAGGACGAGTGCTCATCAACTCCCCGACCTACAACGATGTGGGATGGCTCGCCGACGCACCAGCTCGGGAGCGGAGGGAGATCTGGGAGAGTGCGGTTCGATCACTGGCCACCGTCCATCAGGTGCCGATGGGAGCGGTGGAGTTCATGGCAGATGAGCGGATCGGCGTTCCCGACCTGCGCCATCTGCTCGATGAATTCGCGGAGACGTTGTCATGGTCGGCAGGAGTCATTCCCCACCCGGTCCTCACTGAGGTGCTCCAGTGGCTTCTCGATAACTTCCCGGCGGATCCGCAGGTCGGGCTGGCCTGGGGGGACGCCCGCATGGGGAACATGATCTTCGGAGAGAGCGGTGTCACGTGCATCGTCGACTGGGAGCAAGTCTCGTTGGCCGGCGGCATGAATGATCTGGGGTGGTGGTTGCTGTTCGACGAGATCAACGGGACGTTGGCCGGTACCCGCAGACTCGAAGGGTTGGGGACCCGATCCGAGACGGTCGATCTCTGGAGAGATGCCGGCGGAGAGCCGGTGCGAGATCTGCTGTGGTACGAGGTCCTGGCCGGTTTCAGATTGAGCACCTTCCCGCTGCGCAGGATGCTTCAGACCGGGAACATCCCGTCCACTGCGCCTGAGGAGAACGTGGTCCTCAACTACGTCTGTCGTTTGTTGGAGATCGCACCACCGGCAGCACGAGCAGGTATCTGAAGCCAGGACGCCCTCATCGGGCAACCAGCCTCAGTTGACGGACATCCGATCGGGTGCCACACTGCCGTCGGTCACGGATTGCCACCTCCTCGTTGCCGTTCCGGCCGTGCCAGATTCGAACTGGCGCCGAACCGGTTGAGATCGCTAGAAGGCCTCGATGAGGAGTTGCTGATTCGGCGCGAGGACTGCGATTCGGAGAGTGCGAGATGAGTGAGCGCAAAGACATCGTTCGGGCGGTGCTCGACGCAATCGCCCGGAGAGACGCAGCGGTCCTCTCAGAGCTGTTCGACGACGATGTCGTGTGGTGGACGCCCGTTTCAGCTCCGGTGGAGCATCCCCTTGTTGGCCGTGAGACGGTCGTTGGTCTGGCGGTCGGCGGGACCGGCTTGTTCCGTCCTGACACCACTTCCTGGGAGGAGTTGGGTCTCTTCGAGGAGGGCGACACCGTCGTGGCTCATGTCATACGACGATCCCTGACCGGAAAGGGGGCTCCGTATGAGAACGAGTACTTGTTCCGATTCGACATCCCCGACGGGCGAGTGACCGAGGCCTGGGAGAACACGGACACCGCCCACGGGAGGGAATGTTTCACCGCGGAACCATCGGCTGCCACCAGCTAGAGCGCAACGGTGCCTGGAGATGTCCGTGGAGAACGAGAGGAGCCGTGAGCAGCTCGGCCGGGTGATCGGTTCGTTCCAGGCGATGAAGCACTTGTGCACCGACACGCTTCTCAGCATCGTGGCCGGACCGATCGTGGTGCTCGCCACCACCGCTGTCTAAGACAAGGCTCACGACGGGCTGGACAAGGAGCAGCGATCCACCGCGCTCGGACCACGAGACTCGAAGGTCTTCTCCCGATGGGAGAGAAGGTGTACGTTCGCAGGTGCGCACGACATCTCGTGCGGCGAACGACCACGAGAATCGAGGACGCATCATGATGAGACGGAGACCACTCAGGAGA
>Ga0075017_100000578_pt1 | contig 20721 bp, 28 predicted proteins | sample AleBraG_ABR_2012_FD_71475 | JGI IMG/M metagenome (GOLD analysis project Ga0075017, IMG submission 71475) | Freshwater sediment microbial communities in response to fracking from Pennsylvania, USA - Alex Branch Run_MetaG_ABR_2012 | ecosystem: Environmental > Aquatic > Freshwater > Creek >... | reverse complement strand
CCCGCAGACCAGCGGAGAACTGCGCGGCCGGACCGAGCGCATGCATCGCTTCGACGACGTGGCCGAAATTGAGTCTGTATTGGAGCGGATGCCGGAACTGGTGGTGAAGCTGCCGCGCCGGCCGGGTGAGAAGGAAGGACGCTATGCGCACCTGCTTTCGGGGCAACCGGCAGTGGAGAGCGGACCCGAGCCGGTACCCATGCGTCAGGATCGCGTGATGGCCTTGGAAGCCGAAGTCGGGCAACTGCGCCAGGAAGTGGAGTCCCTCAAGAGTCAGTTCGCCGATTTCCGCAAGCAGTTCGAGTGAGCGCCTACTTCAGCAGCTTGTCGACCTCCTGAAATAACCCTGGACCTTCAAAAACACCTTTGTTGGAATCGTTATACTGCCAGTCGTTGCGGATGGTGCCCTGCTTGTCGATCACGAACAAGTGCGGAACATCCAAGTGGCTCTGGCCCGGTTTGGCGTTGATGTAAGAGATGGTCATCTGCCCCATGTCCGCCACAATCGGCACGGTGATTTTGTTGGTCTGCATGTATTTGGCCACCGTATCCTGGTTGTCGGGAGGCAGCACCACGCTCAAGATGCCGACCTTGTCGCCGTACTTGTCTCGCACTTTTTCCAGCGTGGTGGAAGTCAACATGCAGTGCGGACAACTGGTGGACATGATGTCGATGATCAGAATCTTGCCGCGGAAATCCTGCAGATCGTACCACCGCCGGTAATCGGGTGTCGGCAAGGCAAAGCCTGGCGCGCGCCGGTTGCTGAGTTCGCCGGAGCCGAAGACCAGCGACGTCAGGAAGAGGACAGAAAAAGTGAATTTGCGCATCTGTCTATTAACCTACCAGGAGTTTCAGCTTAGCTGCCAGCAGGACGCTAAAAAAGGCAGTCATCAAGCAGCGAAGGGTTCAACCTGTGCTGCTAGGATAGTAAGGCAATGCCTGCTACGACTGAAGCGGGTGTGTTTGACGAGTCCGAACTGGTAGCCAAAGCCCGTGAAGGGAATTTAGAAGCCTTCAATGCGCTGGTCAGCCGGTACGAACGCAAGATCTACCGGCTCGCGAAACACATCACGCAAAACGACGAAGATGCCGAGGATGTGCTGCAAGAAACATTTCTGAAGGCCTACGAGCACCTGGGAGACTTTCAGGGCCAATCCAAGTTTTACACCTGGATCGTTCGCATTGGCGTGAACGAATCCTTGATGAAGCTGCGCAAACGAAAATCCGACAGGACCGTTCCGCTGGATGAACCGGTGGACACGGGCGAGGATACGGTGGCCCGCGAAATTGCCGTTTGGGACGAAAACCCGGAGCAGCGGTATTCGCGGGAAGAGTTGGGCAAGATTCTGGACGAGGCCGTGGATACGCTGCGCCCAGCTTTTCGAACCGTTTTTGTCTTGCGAGACATCGAAGAACTGAGCACCGAGGAGACCGCCGAAGCGCTCCATATTTCAATACCTGCCGTGAAGAGCCGCCTGCTGCGAGCCCGCCTGCAACTGCGGGAGAAACTGACGCGCTTCTTTAAGAGGAAGGGAGACGACGTTTTTGCTTACTTGTAAAGAGTTCCTGGTCGAACTCAACGAATACCTGGATGAGACCGTCGACGTCGAACTCCGCCGCCGGCTGGAGGCACACGTTACGGAATGTCCGAACTGCTGGGTGATCTGCGACACCACCAAGAAGACCATCCAGATCTATAAGGGCATGCAGCCCCAGGTAATTCCCGACGACGTACGGGATCGCTTGCTACGGGCGGTAGAGCGCAAGGCTGCCGCGCTGAGAACCAGGGTCTAAGAGGTCTAAGAGGGTCAGTTCGCCGCGTTTCCTGCGAGCACGCCGCAGACCTGCAAGATCAGGCCGTCCAAGCCCGAATCGCGCAGGATTTTTCCTACTTCTTCTACGTGCCGGTCATAAGCGGGAAACTCCACCACAACTTGGCCCAACCGATGGTGCAACTCCGGGTTTACCGGAAAATCCAGTTGCGCCAAGGCATCCAGTAGTTCTTCTAGGAAACGGGGATCGACTGCGGCCCGAAGCAACACCAACTCGCCTTCGGTACCGAACAGTGCCGGTGTCGCGAACTCGAACGAATCGCTCATCTGAAAACTCCTAGCAGCGATTCGGCCCGACAATAAAAATCCCCCGCGGCAAAGCCACAGGGGAAAAGTTTCGTGAAGACCGACTCGCCTTTAGCACTTTTTAGCGTGGTTGCAAGTAGCAGATCCACCCGAGGCGAACCTAAATCACTCCACGTTCATCTGTAGCTTAACACCGGACTTAGCGATTTGCAATAGGCTATTTGCCCAGTTACATATAGGACTTCTTCAGTCGTATATAGTCAGGCCAATGCGGCTGTCCGGGCGTCGGCTTGCTTCGTCAAGGCGGCAGCATAGGTTCGCAACTCGTCCGGCGACGGCGTCACCAGGGTCTTTTCGATGTCTTCACCGGTCTCGATCATGTGCTGCAGGTGTAGTGCCGCTAGCTTTAAACACCAGCCGTCGCTGAGGGGTTGGCCCGTACTGTGGGACAGATCGAGCAGGGCTGGATGGGGAAGGGCGACGATGCGTTCTTCAAACGGAGCGCCGTCCACGGACACAGCAAACTTTACGTCCACGGTGTCGGCGTGGCGAATAGAGATTCCGGTTTGCAGCCAGCTAAAATGCACACGCCATTTACGCCCGAAGGGATCGGGTGCAGGCTCAAATTCGCGGAAGGTCCTGAGCATCACTCTAGAATATAGCAGTCTCAGTTGAACGGGTGGTTGCGCTGGGAAACCAAAGAGAGGAACTCATCGCGGGTTTCCTTTTGGGCGCGGAAGGCTCCCAGCATGGAACTGGTGACGGTGCCGGAATGTTGTTTTTCGACGCCGCGCATCATCATGCAGAAGTGACGTGCTTCACAGATGACCCCAACTCCGCGCGGCTCCAGAACCCTTTGAATGGTTTCGGCTACTTGCTGCGTGAGCCGCTCCTGCAATTGCAGCCTCCGCGCGAAGACGTCGACAATGCGCGGAATCTTGCTCAAGCCAATCACCTTTTTGTCAGGCAAGTAAGCCACGTGCATCTTGCCGAAGAACGGCAGCAGGTGATGCTCACACATGCTGTAGAACTCGATGTCCTTGACGATGACCATCTCGTCGCACTCATGCGTAAACAGCGCGCCGTTGACCAGGCGATCGATATCCATCTGATAGCCGCTGGTCAGAAAGCGCAAAGCTTTTTCAGCCCGATCGGGTGTGCGGACCAAACCTTCGCGGCTGGGATCCTCGCCGACTTCTATGAGGATACTCCTCATGTGCGATGCGATGGAGACGTCTTCCAGGATGTCCGATTTCATGTTGTCTGCTCAAATAGATTTCGCTTGGTTTCCAGCAGCCTTATTTTATCCAGCCGCGGCCAGGCCAACGGAAAGCTGGATGCCCAATTCGCCTTGAGGCGTTCTTCAATCACGCGCACCAGATTCTCCGATGTCGGCACGCGATCCGCGAATTCCGGCACTTCGCTATTGAGATCGCGGTGTTCGAATTGGCTCACCACGGATTTATCGACCAACTTGTCGAGCGCCGGTAGCAGAACCGCCGTTCCATTGTGGGCATCAACCGGGCCCGCAACACTCACCTCGAGAACGTAATCGTGCCCATGGCCGAAGGGATGATTGCACTTGCCGTACAGTTGTTCGTTCTCGGCATCGGAAAAAAAATCCGAGTGCAGTCGATGCGATGCAGAGAAGCGATAGCGGCGTGTCAGGCGGATCATCGTAATTCACCGCCGGCATAATCTACATACAGGTCTTCGGTTTCATAAAGCCGCACATTGTGGAGCTTGACGGAGCCGCCGGGAGGGAATTGGGACTCCAGGCGCTTCCAGATTTCGATCGCGACATTCTCCACGGTGGGGACGATGTGATCGAAGGGCTTCACCTCTTGATTCAGGTGCCGGTGATCCAGGGGATCGACCACCTGTTGGTTCAGAATGTCCTTGAGCGCCTTGAGGTCGAAAATCATCCCGGTCCGCGGGTCGGGTTCCCCTTCCAAAGTGACTTCCACGCTATAGTTATGACCATGGCCCCGCGGGTTGGCGGCCGCGCCGTAGACGGCCCGATTCTGTTCATCGGACCATTGGGGCAGCGCGCAGACGTGAGATGCCGAGAACTCCGCCTTTCTGGTAATCAACATGCTTGCTCTTTCACCATATGGATGCGCGGGCCGCGTACCAAGATACTCTAATTGTAGAGGAAGGCTAACAAAGGGCAGTACTTAGAGCACTCTTATGGAATCAAAGAAATTAGACCAGTGGATCAAGATCGGCATCGGCCTGCTGTTGGGTGCTTTGGCATGGGTCATATTCACCACTCTGCAAGAACCGCTGATCGTGGAGGGATCGCAAGCACCCAAGTTCGCAGTCAAGGCCGACAACGGCGCCACACTGACTCCGACCGATTTTGGAGGCAAGCTGCTGCTGCTCAATTTCTGGGCGTCCTGGTGCGGCCCTTGTGTGGAAGAAGCGCCATCCTTGAAACAGCTCAGCGAGCAATTCAGATCGGCAGGACTGGTCGTATTCGGAGTGAGTGTGGACCGGAAGGAAGCTGCTTACACGGATTTCCTGAAGCGTTTTCAACTGGGATTTCCGACCTATCGTGATGCGGTTCAGGAACTCAGCTACCGCTACGGGAGTTACAAGTTTCCTGAAACGTATCTGATCGATCGCAACGGTAAAGTGATGATGAAGATCATCGGATCGCCGGGACAGGGTGGCGTGATGGTGACTGTGGATCGCAACGGGACCGAGGCCCAGACGCAATTGGCGTCACCCCAGAAATCCTGGATGGACCCGGCAGTTGTCAGCGCAATCCAGCGTTTGCTCTAGTTGGCCGTCACCGCCCGTGGACATCAATGGTGTAAGTGGGGCGGCCGCGGATGTTGCCGGTCAAGAGCAATTGCATCTATATGAAGCGAACAGCAAACCGTCAAAACAACTCGGCAGATCGGCCACGCACCAGCGACGCAAAACAGTACCACATCCACACTGCTTCGGGAGACCTCTCGCCTCTCTGTCTGATCGTGGGCGCACCAGGAAGAGCCGACCTGGTGGCCGAGAAATATCTCTCCAGCGTCAAACGATTCGCCAACCAGTATCGCGGACTTGTCTCCTACACCGGCTTGTACAAGGACGCCGCGGTGTCCGTGACTACCTCGGGCATGGGTGGTCCATCCATGGGCATCGTCCTTCCCGAAGCCGTCAGGAGCGGCGCTCGCATCTTCATCCGGGTCGGTTCCTGTGGAAGCCTGCTGCGCAATTCCAAGGTGGGCGATGTGATCATACCCACGGCGGCCATCCGTTTCGATGGAGCAACCGACACCTGGGCGCCAAAGGAGTACCCTGCCGTTGCCGACTGGAGGGTCGTCTCCGCTTTGCACCGCGCCGCGTCGCTCCACGCGGCCGGCAGCTTTCACCTCGGCGTCGAGTGCACCACGGCGGATTTTTACACTGGACAAGGACGGCCGGGTTTGTTCTCCGATATGTCCGAGACCATGCTCCGCCGCCACCAAGAGGTGTTGCGGCTGGGCGCGGCCTGCTATGCCATGGAGGCAGCCAGTTTGTTTGTCTGGTGTGCAACGGAAGGCGGCGGATTGCCTGCCGGGGCGATCAACGCCGTATTCGCCAATCGGCACACCAATGAGTTCGGCGTCGGCGGAGAAGAGTTGGCAATTGATGTCGCTCTCGAAGCGCTCCGAATTCTCTCCAAGGAGGAGGCGATGGCGGAGTACATCAACCGCCGCCGCCCGAACTACCCTGAGACCTGAGGCAGTTGTCAACGTTGTCCGGCGTCTGCTGTAATTGGCCATGTGAGTTCCCTAGCTGTTGAAGTCCGCGCCGTGCTTGGACCACGCGGGTATCTCGACCGTCCCGAAGATCTTCTCCTCTATCAATACGACGGCAGCATCGATCAAGCCAAACCCGACTTGGTCGCGTTTCCCCAAAGCACCGAAGACGTCGCGGCGCTGGTGAGGATCGGCTGCGAACGTGGCATTCCGATTGTCGGTCGAGGAGCGGGAACGGGCTTGAGCGGCGGCGCCATTCCGCGCGCGGGCGGCATGGTGATCTCGTTTGCCCGCATGAACCGCATTCTGGAAATCGATCTGGCCAACGAGCGGGCCGTGCTGCAGCCGGGCGTGGTGAATCTGGAGATCACCCAGGCGGTGCAGCGCGATGGCTACTTCTACGCACCGGATCCCTCCAGCCAGCGCGCCTGCACCATCGGCGGCAACGTTGCGGAAAACGCCGGAGGCCCGCATACGTTGGCCTATGGCGTGACCACCAATCATGTGCTGGGCCTGGAGGGCGTGTTGCCGGATGGTTCGATTATTTCGACCGGCGGAAAAGCGCTCGATCTGCCGGGGTACGATCTCACCGGACTCTTGACGGGCTCAGAGGGCACGATGATCCTGGTGACCAAAATCATCGTGCGCCTGATGCGAGCGCCGGAGCTGGTCAAGACACTGCTGGTGATTTATGATTCGGTGGACGATTGCGCGGATTCCGTTGCGGAGATCACCGCGCGGGCGATCACGCCGGCGGCGATTGAGATGCTGGATGGCGTGATGCTGCGCATGGTGGAAGAAGCCACTCATGCCGGTTATCCGATGGACGCCGCGGCGGTGCTGCTGATTGAGTTGGAAGGTCTGCGCGAAGCGGTGGAGGAACAGGTGGAGCAGATTCAACAGGCATGTCTCTTCTGCAAGGCACGCGAGGTTCGCGTGGCGAAGACGGCGGAAGAGCGCGAACTGCTTTGGAAGGGCCGGAAGAACGCATTTGGCGCGGTGGGCCGGGTGAGTCCTTCTTATTACGTGCAGGACGGCGTGGTTCCGCGGACGCAGGTGCCGGAAACTTTGCGCTTTATTCAAACTGTCTCCGCCAAACATGGACTGACCATCAGCAATATTTTCCACGCTGGAGACGGCAACATGCACCCCATCATTCTGTTCAATCCGCGTGTGCCTGGTGAATTGCAGCGCGCCAAGGACGCCGGCGACGACATATTGCGTTTCTGCGTCGACCACGGCGGATCGATCACCGGGGAGCACGGCGTGGGCATGGAGAAATCGGAGCTGCTCGGCTACCAGTTTTCGGATGAAACGCTGGAGACGATCCGGCGATTGAAGGAAATGTTCGATCCAGGCTGCCACTTCAATCCCGGGAAAGTGCTGCCGCTCGGCAAGGGCTGCATGGAGATACGGCAGCGGCCGGGGACGACGGTATAGCGCCAATAGCGGGCTGATTACTTCCCAAAAATGGACACTCGCCCTATGCGGCGGCAAATAGTCTCAAGCACTTGCCCGTGCGTCGAAACGGAGGTGCGCGTGCACTCGCTGACGATCAAATGCGAGTCAAATCAACGGCTGTCATCCTCGTGCTCGTGGCCTGGTTGGCACAATTCCCAATCCGTGCAGGCGTGCCGGTGGGCGAGGTTGTTCCGGATTTCTCGATCCAAGACCAGTACGGAAACACATTCCAGCTCGGCAGCAAAAGGGGAAACAGCATCGTGCTCGTTTGTGGCGATCGCAAGGGCAACCAGTTTATGTCGGCTTGGTATCAAGAGGTGAAGGCACGATTTCCGAACTCGCAAGAGCGGCCTGAGCTGATCTCCGTTGCGATACTCAGCGGGGTCCCCGGATTTCTTCATTCCTGGGTCCGTGGCAAGTTTCTGCCCGCGAATGCCAGCGAAAAGAGAGGCCCGGTTCTGCTGGATTGGAGCGGCACGGTGCCCCGCCTCTTGGGATTCACTCCGGACGTGACGAACGTTTACCTGATCGATCGAGAAGGATTTCTGCGGTATCGAACCGCTGGGAAAGGCACCGCCTCAGACGCGTCGGGATTGCTGGAGGCCATCGACGCCGTTATGCGGGGAAAGTAGCAAGCGCAGTCTAGTTTACGCCCCGCAACACTTCTTGTACTTCTTGCCGCTGCCGCACGGGCAGGGCTCGTTGCGGCCGATTTTAGGGGGGGCCATCGCGGGCTCCTCTTCGTCCGATTCCGCGAATACCGGTTTGAGACCTTTCAGCGCCAGACGCTGATCCAGCGCCATCTGGATCAACTCGGTTTCGCCGCTGGTGAGCCCGTCCGCGGCTTCTTCAATCTTGTCGAACAGGCCACGCATGCGCGCGCGCGTCACTTCCGCCGGAACCGACAAAGCATAGTTGAAGAGCGAGTCCGGCCGCAAGTCGTCGCTCTCGAAAAACGGTTTTAGTTTGGCGGCTTCTTTGGAGATGCCGAGTTGTCCAATACCCCAGATTGCATGCCGGCGAATCTCCAGATCGGGATCAGCTAGGTGCCGGGGCGGATACTTGCCAAAATCCGGATTGAACGAGCGCCACATGGCCTCCAGCGCCTTGGCCCGGCCGCCGGGTTGCCCATACAGATCTTCAATCCCCGCGAACACCTTCGGGTTGTCGGTCTGGGAGGCGAGCGCGACCAGCGCGCCGGAGCGCTCTTCCAAAGGCCGGCTGCGGTCGGCGATCACTGCCAACAGCGCTTTACGGATGGGCGGTTCTTCGGAATATTCGCCTAACGCTTCCCAGGTCCGGCCTCGGGCGTTTGCGTCGGGGTCGTGCTGGGCTAGCTCAAAGAGCTTGCTCTTGGCTTGGTCCGATAGTTCGGCTTGGAAGAACCCTTCGGCCACCTCGGCGCGGCGCTTGGCCGAAGTGCTGTCCAGCATAGCCAGCAGATCGGCTTCGCTCAAAGCATCGAAAGCGGGCGAAGCCTCTTCGGGATACAGGTCGAAAATATCGAAGGCGCCGTGCTCATCAACATGCGGCGGCTTGGGCTTTTGCAAATTTTCTACGGCGTTGGTCAGTTCACTGGCGAGCGCAAGATCCTCGGTAGGCAATTGGGCCAGCATCTTTTCCAGCGCCGGAATCGCAGCCGGGTCGCCGTAGACATCCAGGCAGAGCGCGGCGTCTGAAAGGTCGTACTCCAAGCGATCTGTGAGAACCTTCAGAATGCGCGGATCGCGCACATTCAGCGCCGCGAGCAGAAAAACGACGTCTCCCGCGTTCTCCTCGCCCAGCTCTTCATGCAGCGCCAGCAGCGGCTCGAGCGCAGGCGTGCCCAAGTGAACCAGCGAATCCATCAACTCGTCGCTGATGTCTTCCGGGTCGCGGCGGATTAACTGAAGGTAGAACGGGATTGCTTCCGGGGCGCCCCAATGACGGAAGATGGCGAGCAGGTCTTCTTCCAGAAGGACGGGATCCTCCTCGTGGTCTTCGGCCGCAAACCGGACCACATCGGGCAGAGCTTCCGCGCGCCGATCGAGAATGCCGCGCAGAAAGCGATGATCCAGTCCGATATAGCCATAAGCGGCAGACTGGAGCAGGTCGTATACCGGGGCAGTTCCGTACTCTTCGGGATTAATATTGCGGGGCATTCCCCGCTCTATTCTTCCTTGGCGACGTTCACGTTGATTTCCGTGGTTACATCGCGGTGCAGGCGGATCGTCACCTTATGTTCACCGAGAGTCTTGATGGGGTCATCGAGCACTATCTTCCGCCGGTCCACGGTGTATTTCTGTTGCTCGAGCGCCTCGGCGATATCCTTGGAGGTGACGGAACCGAATAGCTGATCGTTTTCCCCGGCCTTCTGAACAAAGTTCAGAGTGAGGCCGGACATGATTTTGGCCAGTTCCGCGGCATCGGATTGCTCCTTGGCATCCCGGCGCAGCGCGGCCTGCCTTTCCTGCTCGACGATTTTGCGGTTGGACTCGGTGGCAGCCACCGCCAGTTTTTTGGGGAGCAAAAAATTGCGCGCATAGCCCGGCGTGACCTTGACCATTTGGCCGCGAGTGCCTAACTTCTCGACGTCTTCTCTGAGAATCACTTCCATGATGGTTCCTTCTTAAACTTTATCGAGCCTCAAGAATCCTTGGGACGCTGCTGCAGCCGACGGCCAGCGCGCAATGTCCCAAAGATGGTCATGATGGTTCCTAGATTGCCGTGGCAAACGGGATCAGTGCTATGTTGCGAGCCTGCTTGATGGCTTCGCTCAGCCGGCGCTGATGGGGAGCGCACACACCGGAAATCCTGCGTGGCGTGATCTTGCCGCGCTCGGAAATAAACGACGACAGCATGCGGACTTCCTTGTAGTTGATGTCGTCGACCTTTTCCACGCAGAACCGGCAAACTTTCTTGCGCCGGAAATACTGTTTCTTGGTGGCCATCGCTTTGTCGCCGCCGGTGGGGCGCATCGAAGCACTGATGGGGCGTCCGCCTCTTGGTGATTCAGCCATATTCGCTCCTTATTCCCTCTCCGCGCCAACCGGCGCCATGGCAGGTGCTGGGGTTGCCGGGGCCGACGGTGCTGGCGCGCCGGGCATGGGCGCCCCAGGCGTCAGCCCGACTGCGGCCGGCGCTCCTGGCATTGCGGCTGCTGGATCGGCCGGCACGCTGGGTTGCGCCACCACTGGCGCCGGCTTACGCGCAGCGCGCTTTTCCCGCGCCTTCTTGCGCTTTTCAATTTTCTTCAACTTCTCATCGATGCGCACGGTGATGAACTTCATCACCATGTCGGCCACGCGGAGCCGCCGTTCCAGCTCATGCACCGTTTCCGGCTGCGCATTGAACTGCATCAGGATATACTGTCCCTCGTTGCGTTTCTGCACGCGGTAGGCGAGCTTGCGGACGCCCCACTTGTCAATTTTGACGATGCTGCCGCCCTGTCCGGTAATCAGCGTGGTCAACTGTTCTATCAATGGATCAACTTCTTCGTCGGTCGCATCGGGCCGGACGATAAACAACTCTTCGTAAATTCTCATTCTTCCTCTTCAGAACCTCCAGCGCGACGGTTGAACACCGCCATGGCCTTTTCGACGCCTTCGGTGATTATGGACTCCACCGCCCGGGACGCATAGTCGAGCAGCTCATCCAATTCCTCTTTTTGCGCCCGCTTCATTTCCGCGAGCACGATTTTGGCGCCATCGCGTTCGCGACGGCCTCCATGAATTCCCAAACGAACTCTCGGGAATCCCTGACTACCCAAGCTGCCGATCACCGAGGCGACGCCCCGATGCCCCCCAGCCGAACCATTCGGCCGAATGCGCAGCGAACCCCACGGTAGATCCAATTCGTCGTAGACCAGAATCAGATCCTGCTCCGCAATTTCATACTTCACCATCAGCCCTTTGACCGATGGCCCGCTGGCGTTCATGAACGTCTGCGGTTTCGCCAGCAGCACTTTTGTGCCGCCCATGCTGCCCTGTCCGACCTCGGCCATGCAATCTTTCCGGCCGACTTTGATCCGGTTTCGTTCCGCCAGACGATCGACGACCAGAAACCCGAGATTGTGCGCCGTGGCAGCATACTCCCGGCCGGGATTGCCGAGTCCGACAATGAGCTTGTCGAAGTCCCCCGGCATCGGCGGCTATTTCTTCTTGCCCTTTTCCTCGGCGGCCGGGGCCTCTTCTTCCTTCTTGCCCTTCTTGATCACTTCGGGCTCCGCGACGGCGACAACGGCTGGTTCGGCCTCGGCCACCACTTCTTCCGCCCTCATACTGACGACGTGCGCCAGCACCAGATCGGGCGAACTCAGCAACTTCATCGATCCGGTTAAGGCAATCTCGTTGGCGCGGATGTTTTGATTCAGCATGAGGCCGCTGACGTTCACCTCGAAATGCTCGGGAATCTCGTCAGGCAGGCACTCGATTTCCACGTCGCGGGTGACGATTTCGAACAATCCGGCTTGCAGTTTCACGCCTTGGGCCTCGCCCACCGTATGCACGGGAATCTTCACCGCGATGCGCTTGGTGAGGTCGATCCGTTTCAAGTCGATGTGCAGCAATGTGTCCTTGACGGGATCGGTCTGCCAGTCCACGATCATCACCGGGGTGCTCCCGCTGGCGCCGCCAATGGCCAACTGGAAGATGGTGTTATGTCCGGTCTTGCTGCGCAGAATTTTGGTAACTTCTTTCGGGCTGACGGCCACGGCGGTAGCGGCTTCATTGGCTCCGTACACCACGGCGGGCGCCATGCCCCGGGCTCGCAGCCGGCGCGCCTCGTTCTTGCCGCGGCTCTCGCGCGCTTCAGCATTCACAACGATATCTGTCTTCATCTCGCTCAAACTCCTTCAAACTCTCGCGCAGAACCCGCGGTCTAAATGAATAGGGTGCTTACCGAACCGTCCTCGTGGATGGATTGAATGGCGCGTGCCAGCAGCGGAGCCACCGACAGCGTTTTGATGCGCTTGCACTTTTGTGCGTCTTCGCGCAAAGGAATGGAATTGGTCACCACTACTTCTTCCAACGCCGATTTATCGATTCGTTCGACGGCCGGACCCGAGAGCACGGCATGGGTGGCGCAAGCGCTCACGCTCACGGCGCCCTGCTTCAGCAGCGCTTCGCACCCCTTTACCAGTGTCCCGGCGGTATCGATCAAATCGTCCACAATCAAACAGTGTTGCCCTTCAACGTCGCCGATGATATGCATCACTTCGGCCACGTTCACTTCCGTGCGCCGCTTGTCGATGATCGCCAGCGGCGAATTCAAATGCTTCGCGAAAGCGCGCGCGCGCTCCACGCCTCCGGCGTCCGGAGAAACCACAGTCATATCCCGCCGGCCGACGGATTCAAAGTACTCCACCATCACCGGCGCGGCAAAAAGATGATCCACGGGAACGTCAAAGAACCCCTGGATTTGGGCCGCGTGCAGATCTAATGCCAGCACCCGGTCCGCCCCGGCTGTCTGGATCAGATTTGCAATCAGACGCGCGGAGATGGGCATGCGCGGTTTATCCTTGCGGTCCTGCCGCGCATACCCATAATAGGGTAACACTGCCGTGATGCGCTCCGCAGAAGCCCGCTTGAGCGCGTCCATCATCAGCAGCACTTCAATCAGGTGCCGGTCTACGGGCGTGCAGGTGGGCTGCACCACGAAAACGTCGGCGCCCCGCACGTTTTCCAGGATCTGCAGCCGGATTTCTCCGTCCGAGAACGGCTCCACGACAGCGGAGCCAAGGGTGCACCCCAGCGCCGCGCAAATCTTGGAAGCGAGCTGCGGGTTGGCGTTCCCGGTGAAAACCTTGAGCTGTTCGAATCTCATGCGACCCCGTACTGGTTTTGCGGCGGCCATAAAACCGGTTCTCCAACGCCTGCAAGTTGCCGCCGCCAAAGTGCCCGGTAGGCTTTTCCGCTCACCAGCGACACCGGGAAGACCCGGGCGTACTGAAACTGCTGCCCCAACCGGACGCGCGCTTTGTCTCGCGCTTCCCGGTCCGCAAAAACCCCAAACAGTGTCGAACCGCTGCCGCTCAGGAGCGCCGGTCGTGCGCCCAAAGACCACAACTTGCCTCGGATCGATTCCAATTGAGGGTATTGGGGGAACACAACGCTCTCAAAGTCGTTGCTGCTTCCCCATTGCCGGGCCGGCAGAGGGCTGGCCACTCGCCAGACACATGCCTGGAAATTACTCATCGTAGAGGACTGTAACCCAATTGTCAATTCCCGATTGAGGGCACGATAGGCCTCGGCGGTGGAAATATGAACACCCGGCGCGACCAGAACGGCGGGGAGCTTGGGCAGGTCCGGCAAGGGATAGAGTTCGGTGCCCCGGCCGACGCCGACGGCGGTGCCCCCTAAAAGGAAGAAAGGAACGTCGCTACCCAGTTGCGTCGCCAATTCCATCAGTTTTTCCAACGGGATGGTCTTCTTCAGCAGAGCCGGAAGAGCAAGCAGGACGGCAGCGGCATCGCTGGAGCCGCCTCCGAGGCCGGCGCCCATCGGAATCCGCTTGTCTAGTCGCAATTTCACGTGGGCCCTGGCTCGGGCAGTCTCCAGAACCAAATTGGCGGCGCGCACCATCAGGTTGTCTGGGATGTCTGAGTCGATCTCGACGCGGGTTCGCCCACGCTGGACCTCAATCTGGATATTATCCGCCAGCGATACGGTCTGAAACACCGTGCGCAGCTCATGGTAGCCGTCTGGCTGCTTATGCAGAACCCGCAAGTCGAGATTGATTTTGGCCAGCGCCCGGATGCGCATGCGAATCAGTAATGCACGAGCGAATGCGCGTCGTAAGCGGCAACCCTCTCGCGGCCCTTGAGGAAGTCGAGTTCCAGGATGAATCCGAAGCCGCACACCTTGCCGCCCAGTTTCTCCACCAGCCGGGCAGTAGCCGAAGCAGTTCCGCCGGTGGCGAGAACGTCGTCAATGATCAGCACGTTCTGGCCGGGTTCAATAGCGTCGCGATGGATTTCCAGGATGTCGGTTCCGTATTCGAGCGCATACTCCTCGCGCTCAATAGCCGCCGGCAGTTTTTTCTCTTTGCGAACGGGGATGAAGCCCCGGCCCAATGCGTACGCTACCGCCGGAGCGATGATAAACCCGCGGGCTTCCATGCCCAACACCACGTCAGGCTTGCGCTGGGCAAAGTGGTTGCTCAAGGAGTCGATCACCAGCCGAAACCCGGGGCCGTCTTTCAGTAACGTAGTGATGTCGTAGAAATTGATTCCCGGCTTCGGGAAGTCCGGCACTTCTCGAATCAGGCGTTTGAGTTCTTGCATGGGAAAAGAACTACCAGTGTAGCGTAGGGGGCGGTGGAGGCAGGTTGGTTAAACTGGCACGTGGCACAGACTTCAGTCTTTGCGAGCTCGGAGAGCAACTACGGAACCGCAGGCGGAGAGACTGCCGACGACCAGTGGGCGTTTCGAAATTGCCAGCGGCCATCGCGATGCTCCGCAATGCCGGTGAAGAACCCTTTCGCGTCGACCTGGTGACCGTCGGCGCTCACCATGACCTCGTGGTACGAGCTCGCCACGACCGCGAGATCGGAGGTCAACGGATCTACTCGCAGATCGTCGCCCCACTGCAGCTCGATGCGCGTGATGGTGCGCGCGAGATTCTGAATCGCCGATGTGGCCGCGGCGCTATTTGGGAACTCCAAATGGCCGTTCGCAGCCATGAAGAACTCCGGACTCTCGGCGAAGTGCCTCCGCCAGGCAGCCGGGCCTTCTTGGGAGATGTTGTGAGCCACGGCACGCATGAAAGCTCGCACATGGTCCTCGACCTTGGATTGTGGTTCGTGTGAAGCGCAGCCCGCCGCTGCAAGCATTGCCGGGAGGAAAGCGGGCCAGATACGCATGAGTTTAATGTTTTCTCGTAACGGCGGTAAGCTCTTCGTTTGGTCAATCACGGATCACCCACGAAAACTCTGGTGACGTCACTTTCGTTCCATACACCTCGAAGGAGGCGCGTACCGTGTAGCCTTGCCTCAGCAGCGTCTGGAGGGGAACATCTCGTCGATCCACAACACAAATCAAGCGGTCTAAAGGGAATCGGAATTCCTGAACTCCTCCGGGTTCCAGAGTCACACTGATTGAGAACGGCAGACTTGTAGGATGTTCCCTGAGAGCGTGTAAATCGAAGACTTCGAATTGTTCTCGTTCCCGTGGAGAATTCGCGGTGATCTCTACGTTGTAGAGTGGCCCCGCGGAGCCTTCAAAGCCGATCGGTATCCGGCGGCCTTCTGCGCCGGCGTTCTTGAGCGAAATGCGCAACGCGAGTTCAGATGTGGCTGTCGCGGCAATGCCCAACTGCAGGTCGTTCTTAACCGTCCCCCAGCGGATGATATCGGCACAGAAGAGACCGGACGCCATGGCCAGTAGCAGAGCACAAGGCCGCATAGCGATCATTATGGCGCGAAATGCTCGATAATAGGAATCGACATGCCGCGCGCTCTTCGAATTGCGTTTCTGTTGTGCGCGCTCCCAGCAGGCGCGCAGTCGACTCGACCTCAGTTCTACGCGGATCGCGTCATTCCTTCTTTCGGCGACACGCCACTCATGCTTGCGCCGGCCATGCTGGTTTCGATTTATGGCGACAACCTCGGACCGGAAGAGGGATGCCGCGGCTATGGTGACCAGCACAATTGGGAGACCCTCGCCCCGGATAATCCTTTCGGCGTGTGGGAACGAATCGTCATCTATCCGACTCTGCTCTGCGGCGTGCAGGTCAAGATCGGCGAGGTATTCGCCGGCTTACTCTGGACGCAAAACAAACAGATCAATTTCCAGGTCCCCAAAGACGTTCCCTTTGGCGGCAGCGCGGAACTGCGTGTGATCAAGGATGGCGTGGCTAGCGATCCGGTCCCCCTGGAATTCGGGCTGGAGAGAATCAAGCTTACTCAGGACGAGCCGGCTTATGTTGGTATGCCGGTTTGGATTCGCGCGCATACCAGCATGGATACACAGAGTCCCCTCCAATATCTGTTCGACCCCGACCCACTCCGCACGCCCTGCGAAGTGCTGGAAGTGCGCTGGAACGGCGTTCCTCTGACGAAGATCATGCCCGTGAACCCGATCAGGATGTTCATCGGCCATGGAAGCCTCTGTTCGAGGTTGGCTTGCCGGCTAAGCCCGCCAAGGCCGGTCGGGTACCCTTTCATCTGCTGTACCGGTTTGATCGGCCCGGCCAGTACGAGGTGCGCTTCACGCAATTGGGGGGCGACGCCCAGACAATTCGCGAACGCTCGGCCTGGACAACGATCAAGGTTCTTCCCGCCAGCCCGTCGCGCCGCGCGGATTGGCTTCGCTCCATGGAGAAGATGGCGCCGGATGAGCCAGTTGAGCTTCTGTCAGACTTTCTACCTTCGCTCTTGGGATATGGGGACGCAAACTCACTCCCTCTCCTGGTCGGTTATCTATACCACGCTGACGACTCGGTCCGGCGATTCGTCAAGAACGGCCTCACCGGCTACTACGATAAGGCCGTTTTAGTGCCCGTTCTTCAGGAAGCGCTTCGCCGCAGAGGTCCGAACGAAACGGTGATGGGTCTTTTGGAATTCCTGCAATAATCAATGGCCGCGCTCTTCTGGGGTTTCTGAGCGGGCTACCAGTTTCCAGCCATCCGCGAGGTTTCGGAATCCGTACAAAACAATTCGTTTGTGTTTCGGAGCCAATGTTCCGGGCGACCAAGTGGCATGCACGGCCGCTTGGCGGTGGCGTGTCGTCCGAGACGGAACGGCTAGGCGAACGGATTTAAACCGTTTCGTGAGTGGTTGTTCGGGCGTGAGCCAACCCAGCGCGGCAGGGTCGAACTGTAGCGTAACGCTCCAGTCAAGCTCTGGCATTCCTCTCAGAAAACTTTTGCCATAACCGTAGCCAACAGGAGCCGCAAATCCGCCGGCAGCCGTCCAGCGACTTTGGTGCGGCCTTAGCCAGTGAGAACAACACCCGATAACTGCGTAAAGCTTGAACCCCTCCGCTTCCGCAGAGAGAACCGCAGCACTTCTTCCCAAAGCTTTGGGTCGTCATGGGTCAGGAGCCGTTCTTGAATTTCCGCCGGTATAGCCACCTAACACTCTCTCGCAAACCGGTCCAGCCGATCGATGGTGCCTCGAATGTCCTCGATCGTCGTGCGTGGGTTAATGGTACACAAGCGCAAGGCGGTTATGCCGCCGAGCTTGGTCGACGTGAGAAACGCGTAGCCATCGCGCAGCATCGCATCCACAATCGCGGAATGCGACACCTCGCGCTCCGTGTAGTGGAAGCAGACGATTCCCATCTGCGCAGGCGAAAGGATCTCCCAACCAGGACGGGCGCGCAACTCGCGCTCGGCGCACTCCGCCAGCTCAAAACCGCGAGTGATCGCTGCACGGAATGCTTCCAGACCAAAGGTCCGCAAAGACAACCACACCTTGAGCGCGCGAAAACTACGAGTGAGCTGGATTCCGTAATCGCAGGGATGCACTTCGTCCACGCCGCGATGGACGTCGCGCAGGTACTCGGGCATAATCTGAAACGCCTTCTTGAGGAGCGCGGCATCGCGCAGCAGGACACAGCCGCACTCGAAGGACTGGAAAAGCCACTTGTGCGGATCGAGAGAAAGCGAGTCGACCCGGTCCAGACCGAGCAGAGCCTTGCGTCCGCGCCCGCTGAGGATGGCTGCCGCTCCGTAAGCGCCATCGGCATGCAGCCACATGCCTTCCGCGCGGCATAGTTGCGCCAATTCTGCAAGGGGGTCCACGGCGCCAGTGTTGGTGGTGCCAGCGTTGGCGATTGCACAGAAAGGGCGCAATCCGGCAGCCCGGTCCGCCGCCATGGCCGACGTCAGCGCATCTATGGGCAGGCGGTATTCGCGATCGCTCGGAATATGGCGGATTTGTTCTGCCTGGAAGCCGATTACCCGTAGCGCGCGCTCTACGGAGGAGTGGGTCTGGTCTGAAAAATAGATAGTCGCGCCTTCCATGTGATCGCCGAGTACAGCGTGCCGCGCTGCCACCAGCGCCGTCATGTTGGCCACCGAACCGCCACTGACGAAAAGGCCTCCGGCACTGTCCGGCAAGCCGCAGAACCCGCGCAGCCATTCGATCACCTGCAACTCCAGCGCCGCCGCAGCGGAGCCTCCCAGCCAAGTCCCGTTGAACACGTTGAATCCGGATGCCAGCGCGTCCGCCATGGCACTAATGAAATTATTCGGACCAGGCACAAAGGCAAAAAAGCGCGGATGGGCGACGTTCAGGTTGTTCGGAAAGATGTCGCGCTCCAACATGTCCAGCAATTGATACGGGTCGCAAGGTTCGTCCGATAGCGCCGCAGCCAACAGCGGCCGTATCCGCCCGGGTTCGGCCTTCGCACCCACTGGTTTGTCCTTCATGTTCGCGAAGCGCTCCACCAGAACATCGATCACGTGGTAGCCGAAGCTCCGCATCTCATCCGGCGTGAGTTCAAGATTGGCAGATTTGGTCAATGCGCACTCCGTCTTCTTCTGATTGTGAAGGGCCCATCGCAGTGTACCCTAAGAGCCATGCGCTTTATAGAAGCCAGCGACCAGTCTCTGCTGGTCGAATTTGAAGGCGGCATCAGCCTGGAAACTCACCACCAGGTGGTCCGCCTGCTGCGTGCGCTGGAGGCCCACGCGTTCGCCGGTGTACGCAACTTGCATCCGGCGTACTGCTCCATACTCGTTGTTTTTGATCCGCTAATCACCGAGCCCGAGCAACTGGAAGATCAGATTCGAGCGATCGACATTGAGCACGCCGCGCTCCCTGCGCCTCGCACCGTGGAGATTCCCGTGCATTATGATGGCCCCGATCTGAGCGACGTCGCGGCCTATCATGGAATCACTCCGCAACGGGTGGCGGAAATGCATTCATCCGCTATCTACACCGTATACTTTCTGGGCTTCGTTCCCGGCTTCGCTTACATGGGCGGCCTGCCCGAAGCAATCGCCACTCCGCGGCGGGAATCGCCGCGAAAACAGGTGCCGGCGGGCAGCGTAGGAATCGCGGGCACACAGACCGGCGTCTATCCGTTCGCCACACCGGGAGGTTGGCAACTGATCGGGCGCACAACGCTCGACATGTTCCGTCCGGATCGCCCCGAGATGAACCTGCTCAGCATCGGCGATCAGGTCCGCTTTATCCCGGCATGAGCATCGAAGTAATCTCTCCCGGCATGTTGACCACAGTCCAGGACTTGGGCCGCTATGGATACGGTCCACTGGGCGTGTCGCCCGCCGGCGCGGCCGATCCTGTTGCGTTGCGGTTCGGCAATCGATCGGTGGGCAATCCCCTGAATGCCGCGGCGCTCGAGATGACCCTGCTCGGCGGCGCATTCACTTTCCCGGAGGGCACTGTCGTGGCCTTGACTGGCGCGGAGTTTGACGCCAGCATCCCGCTGTGGACGCCGGTGCACTTGGATCCTGGCGCCACCGTGAAGGTAGGCGGCTCCAAGACCGGCGCACGGTGCTACCTTTGCGTACGGGGCGGCATTCAAGCGCCACGGTTCCTGGGTAGCGCTTCCACTCACATTTTGACCGGCCTGGGAGGACGCCATATCCGGCGCGGAGACAAATTGCAAATCGAAGCCAACGCCATTTCGGATCCCATCCAGCTTTCCCGCCCAGACTATCTGCGCAAGAATTTGCGGGTTACACGAGGTCCGCAGAATTTTGGCGAAGATGCGCTGCTCACGTTTTGCTCGTCCACTTACATCGTCACGGACGACTCCAATCGCATGGGTTTGCGCCTGCAGGGCCCGGCCATTGAAGCGCCGCACGGCGGCCAGATGATCAGCGAAGGCGTTTCACTGGGCGCGATTCAGATCCCCTCCGGCGGACAGCCAATTATTCTTTTTGTGGATCAGCAGACCACGGGCGGCTATCCTAAGCTCGCCAACGTGATCACCGCCGATTTGCCCAGCGTGGGCCAACTCCGGCCGCGGGACGAGATTCAGTTTGAACTGATTGACGCCCGCACGGCCCGGCGCTTGCTTCGCGAACGGACCCTGCCATGAACCTTCCAAAGTCACTGTTGATCGTCACTACCGCGGTGCTCTTGGTGATCCTGATCGGTTTGGTGTTGTTTATGGTGCTCCGGCCCGGTGGCGCTCTGCGCGCGGCGGATCCAGCGAGCGTGGCGTATGAGATTCGCCAACTAGGCGAGCTAGTCAGCGTGCGCTACTTAGTGCAGGACATCGTCAGCCTGGAAAAGCAGCCGTTGGCTCGTTTGCAGGCGCAAGTGTTGGGCGGGATGGATCTGAATCAGGTTCAGCCTGGCGACGTTCAACATCGCCCCAACGGCCAATGGCTGGTGAAGCTTCCTCCCGCGCGCATCCTGCACGTCAACCTCGACGACCGGAAAAGCGCGGTGTGGTCGCCAGGCGGCCATTGGCTCTATTCTGGCCTCGGCCCAGTCCTGGAGCCTGAGGTTCGGGCGAAAGCGATTCAGGAGATCGAGTCCGA
>Ga0075017_100000577_pt1 | contig 20732 bp, 12 predicted proteins | sample AleBraG_ABR_2012_FD_71475 | JGI IMG/M metagenome (GOLD analysis project Ga0075017, IMG submission 71475) | Freshwater sediment microbial communities in response to fracking from Pennsylvania, USA - Alex Branch Run_MetaG_ABR_2012 | ecosystem: Environmental > Aquatic > Freshwater > Creek >... | reverse complement strand
CATTGAAGGTGCAGTTGAAGCCGAGCTTCTGGACGCCGCGCTCCTTGCATCCGGTTTTGTCGAGGGCGTCGGTGAGCGAGATAGTACGGTCGTAGAACTGATCAGCGAGGTGCGAAGGAAGAATCGCGACCGTGAGAGGAATGGGCGACTTAATCTTCACGCTCAGTTCCTGGCCGTCGTGGTCGGGGGTCATCAGGCTATAGACTTTGGGCGCCTGTGTGACGTCGTATTTTTCGTTCACGATGCGCCGCCAGTGGAACTCGGGCAGGATGCAATTGTCGACGCAATTCCACGCGTAGTACTGGATTCGGAGGTCGTTGGGGGAAATAAATTGACGGACGCCAGGTCCGAGGATGGCCCCGATGGTCGAGACGACGGGCTTTTCGGGCCTGCGTTCATCGCGGAAGGTGATGATCATCGCGCGCTCGGTAGGCAGATGACATTCGTAAATCATGCTGACGACGTGCTCCTTGATGCAGATGGAACTGAAGTTCACGGGAGCGTCGGGGTGCTGCATCGCGTTGTTCCACTCATCGGCCCAGGCCATGGCAACGGTCACGGGATAGCGGGCTTCGATCTGAATGTGCATGTTGCCGCCGCCGGCAGCAGGATGGTACGTGCGGCCGGCATGGAGGCCTGCGGGCTCCATGGGGATCGTTTCGCTGTTGGCCGGAGTCCAGTTGAAGACGCGATTGTCCTGACCGAATGCGAGGGCGGCGCAGGCGCAGAGCAGCGCGGCGAATATACAGAGGTTTCGCATATCACAAGTATTGGAGGGGTGCGGGGCGGGACCTAGCCAATTTGCAAGGGCGGTGTTACGGAGGTACCTGAGTGTAGTGGGATATTACGACAACAACGAGCAACCTCTATCCCGGTCCGTGGAAGCATTCCTTGGTTGGGCGCCGCTAGGATCAGGCTAATTGGGGGAAGCGGCTTTGCGTGAGGCCGTTGTGACTGGCGCAAGTGTCGCACGAAATTTCCCCAGCTGTGCGGTTATTTTCGTGCGCAAGGGCGAGACTGACCCTGGTTTCTCAGTTGCCGGTAACAGACTCAAAGCTCTCTCTTCAGTAGACACAGCCCGGGCGCGGTCACCGTTCTGAAAATAGGCCCGCGCCAAGACATCGAGACTGTAACTGCTCTCGGATTTCGCGACCGACTGCTCCGCGTATCGTAGGGCGGTCGCCGGTTCTCGCAGGTCTTCAGGCTCACAATTCAAAAGATCAAGCGCGTATTGGGCCAGGTCATCGGAAGTTACGTCCGACCGCTGTGCCAAATCTCGATCGAGAGCTAGCCCTCGGGTGGCCAGGTGACGGGCCTCGGTCAGTTCGTGCCTCTTCATGAGCTGTTCGGCGGTGTCAATCAAAATCTCGGCGTAGCGCCCGCGTAGCACCACATTGTTGGAACTAGCCGGAGAGAGCTTCTCGAAAAGCTGAATTACCCGGCGGTTGTACTTGAGCGCGCCCGCGACATTCCCGGTCTTTTCCGTCAACTCGCCGGCGTACCGCAAGGAGATGGCAAGGCTCATGCTCGCCCGAACGTTCGTGGGATCTGCATCTACCTGCTGCTGATCGATTCCGGCTGCCTTTAGATAGTTTTTCAAGGCCTCCGCGTTATTTCCCATGTCGTCCTCTACCGCTCCAATCTTCCGATACCCAAGGGCCAGCAGCCATTGATAATCGCCGGTATGGGCGTCGGAAAATGAAAGCGCTGTCAGCCTGTCCAGCGCCTGGCGGTAATAGTTCAAGCTGCTTGCGAGCTTGTCGTCGTCATGCTGTAAATCGCCGATGCGAATTTCCAGGAGTGGAATGCCGGTTTGAGCGCTCTTGTTGTCAGGATGCGCCGTAGCGAGCGCCTCATCGATCGCCAACGCTTTCTGATACGCCGCGAATGCTCCGGTCTCATCGCCTAAATTTTGCATGCCGCCGTGGCCAAGGGTGTCGCCCATGACTTGATAGCACTGGGCCAGTTCAGTTTGCATTTCCGAACCATTGAAGTCCTTCGGGTTCAGCGATTCGTAAATCTGCGCCGCCGAGCGCAGATCGCTGACCGCGTCCGTGGGCCGGCCCAATACCGGCAATACCTGTCCCAGCAGCCGATAACTGCGGGCGAGATCGAGCCGCGCAGCGGCATCTCCCGAGTTCGCCTGGACCAGCGCCTTGCTAATATCGAGCGCCTTGCTGTAGCTCGTAGCCGCCTCGGCGGCGTCGCCCAGATTCGCCGCATAGGGGTTGCCTTGAACGTCACCCACTTTCAAATATGCTTCCGCCAATTCGCGCTGCAGACCCGGGTCGCTGCGGGATTTCTCTGCCAGCCTGCTCAAGTACTCCAACGCTCGTTGCACAACCAGTTGGCGTGCAGGCGTGGAGCCGGGCAAGTTTTGAATGGCGTTGTGAATCTCGAATAAAAAGGAAGTTGCTAAACGCCGCACGTCTTGGAAGTTATTCTGAGCCTCGGCTCTTTGCTGGCGGGCTATCTTTGCCTGCCATGCAGTGCCGAAGACTCCCGCCAGCAAAGACGCGAATACCAGACCTGTGGCGGCAACACCCGCCTTATGGCGGCCAATGAACTTGACGCTTCGATAATGCCAGCTGTCCCGGTGTGCGCTTACCGGCAGTCCTTGGAGATGGCGCCGGAGATCTTCTGAAAATTGCTCCACCGATGCATAACGCTGCTGCGGTTCTTTCCGCAGAGCCTTTAGGATGATGTTGTCCAGTTCTCCTCGTAACTGCCGGCACAATTTTTGTGGAATCGTCGCCCGCAATTGCGCCAGCAGTTCGATCGTTGCTTGTTCCGGTTTTTCCTCCTCGCGCCCGATTCTTGTGATGACGCCGCTTGGCTTGTCCGGTTCCTGATCGCAGATGGCATTCAATATCTCGTGTTGCGAGCCGCTCTTTAACCGGTAAGGCCGCCGGGACGTCAGCAATTCGAAAAGAATGACGCCTAGCGAATACACGTCGCTGGCCACGTTGATGGGCTCGCCTCGAATCTGCTCGGGGCTGGCATAGGCCGGAGTCATCAAAGGAAAGTCCGCGCGAGTTACGTCCAGTGCGGTCGCGAAAAGCTCGGGCTTCAGCAACTTCGCAATGCCGAAATCGAGAAGTTTCGGCAGGCCGTCCGCGGTTATCAGAATGTTTCCCGGCTTCAGGTCACGATGCACTACTAGGTTTTGATGAACATATTGCACGGCACCGCACACTTGACGGAACAGCGCAATGCGTTCTCGTACCGAGAGCCGGTGGCGGTCACAATAGTGATCGATCCGAATGCCCTCCACGTACTCCATGACGAAATAGGGGACGCCGTGTTGCGTGGTGCCGCCATCGAACAGCCGCGCAATCGAGGGATGATCGAGAGCAGCAAGAATCTGGCGCTCGCGCTGAAAACGGCGGGAAATCTCGCCGGCATCGACCGCGGATTGCACAACCTTGATCGCCACGCGCTTTTGAAATGTGTCATCCGAGCGCGCTGCGAGATACACCGTGCCCATGCCGCCCGATCCAATTTGGCGAATGACTTTGTACTGCCCAATCTTCTCTTCGATCAGGTTGGGGAATTCGTACGGTGCCTCGGCCTTGGGCGGCGAACTTTTTTCTGAGTTATAAGCGGTGAGCAGCGACTCCACTTCCGCTAGCAGCGACTCGTCTCCGCCACAGGATTCGCGCAGGAATGCTTCGCGCTCCTCAGCCGGCTGCTCCAGAGCGGAATTCAGCAGCTCCTTTACCTGCTCCCATTTCACATTCAAGAGGGATTTGCCTTTTTCATCTCTCGCAACAGCCAGCCTTTACCCATGGTCCACTCGCGTTTCACCGTCGCCGGAGAAATCTCCAAGGCTTGCGCGATTTCATCGATGGAAAGACCACCAAAGATACGAAGGTCGATCACCCGGCTTTGACGGTGATCAAGTTCGGAAAGCCGCTTGAGGGTTTCGTCTAGGGCTAGCAGATCGGCCGGCCGTTGCTGCGACATCGCAATCGCTTCCGTCAACGGAACATTAGGAACGCCGCTGCCGCGCTTTGCCCCGAGCCGTCGTCTTGCGGAGTCGACCAGAATCCGCCGCATCAGCTGAGCGACCACTCCGAAAAAATGATGTCGGTCTTGCCAGCGAACATGCCGCTGATCGGCTAACCGCAAATAGGCTTCGTGAACTAGTGCAGTTGGCTGAAGTGTGTGATCGGTTCGTTCCCGTCTGAGGTAAGACGCTGCCAGCCGCCGCAGCTCATCGTAAACGAGCGGCACCAGGGAATCGCGTGCCTCCAGATCCCCCTCGTTCCACCGAACAAGCAGTTTATTGATTCGTTGGGATGGATTGGGATCCAAACCGCCCCCTCACGCAGTCGACGCCATGCGGCTATGTCCGCACGGAGTGCGGAGTTCGACCGATCATAGCGCGCTCTGCGGGGCGCGTAAAGTGCGGTTTGCTGCCCAAATTAGGGTGTCAACTTCCCCAAGACTATACCCAATCCCGCAGGAGCCGCCGTACGGGACAGTTTGCGAACGTGCCGGGCCTATCTTCCTTTTTTTGATCCCTCGCCCCGAGTTTTTCCGCGATGTATAGGTGAGAGGGGAACAAACGACAAATCGACCCGCTCCAAACGAGGAGGAAATATGAAAAACCTGCTGACGTTGGTTTTCACGCTTGGATTAGCCGCCGCCCTGACTTCCACCCGCGCCGCCGCTCAGATGCCGAACATGGATATGAGCTGGGGGATCCGCAACCAGATGCAGTATCAGGCCCAAGGGAATGCCATGGCCCACGCCACCGCAATGGCGTATTACAACTACATGCGCCGCCTGCGCGCGATGGGATACACCGGGCCTTCGCTTCCCACCGGCGTCACTCCTGAGAGCCTGCAGAACTCGATGCAGCGGCTCCAGCAAGCCCAGGACGGCTTCCATGCTTCGTCATTCGCCAACTCCAACCGCACCTTCAACTCGGCCACAAACTATGACTACCGGGCGATTCGCGGATGCACGCTGGCGGTGGATTCTTACGGGCAAAAGACCTGGGTCTGCCCGTAAACGATCGTCGGTTGAGATTCGTCAAAGACCTGGCAGACTCTGCCAGGCTTTGTTGTTTTTGCACGTCGGAGTTTGGGGGAAGACTTACGGCAACTTGCCTACACTGACCCTTACGCGACTTGTTGCGGTTTGGCGACGGCGTCGACAGTGTCGACGATCTCCTCGATCGAACCGTCGATGTCGATCGTAAGGCGGGCCAGATCCATGTGGGCCAGGGCCGGATATTGCTTGAGCAGCGCTGCCCAAGCGGCTTCTCTCGCCAACTCCACACCCATTGCCATGGTCATCAATCTCCTTGCGGGAGGCCGGCCCGGGGAAGAGTCTGAACAATGGGGAAAGTCGCCGTAATGAGCGGCAAATCGCAGACCCATGTCCCTTCAGGGGGCCCACCCCTGCTGGGACAGTAGTGTTTGAATCTTCAAATGCAGCCACTAGTGCCCCGTTGCGACAAACTTGACAAAGAGGCCTGGAGGGCGCATCTTGTCCCACGTTCACGCCTCGTAGAGGCCTTTCGACCCGTCTTCCAGACCAGCACATTTGGAGGAGCCCACCATGATCCCGCAATCAGAAATGCTGAAATTCAGGGAGTCTCTTCGGGGCCAGTCATTCACTACTGGAGAGCACGGATATGACGCTGCACGAACGATTCCGAATGCCATGATCGATCGCCGACCAGCCATCATTGCGAGATGTGCTGGCGCCGCTGATGTCATAGCGTGCGTGCGATTCGCTCGCGAGCATGACTTGCTGGTGGCGGTGCGCGGTGGGGGTCACAGCGTAGCGGGAAAATCAGTTTGTGACGACGGCATCATGATCGACCTTTCCGGAATGAAGGGCCTGCGCGTAGATCCCAGGCAACGCACTGCCCGCGCCGAAACCGGCCTTACCCTGGGTGAGTTCGATCGTGAGACGCAGGCGTTTGGTCTGGCTACGACTCTCGGTGTGGTGTCGAAGACGGGCATCGCCGGCCTGACTCTGGGCGGCGGGTGGGGACACCTGCATGCCAAACACGGCCTGGCTCTCGACAACGTTGTGAGTGCGGATGTGGTGACTGCTGATGGGCGCCTAGTGAGAGCAGACGCTAACGAAAACCAGGATCTTTTCTGGGGCGTGCGCGGCGGTAGTGGTAACTTCGGCATTGTCACTTCACTCCAATACCGATTGCATGAACTCGGTCCCGTGCTAGCCGGCGCCGTTTTCTATCCGGCTGCAAAGGCGGCGGAGGTTCTCCGTTTCTTCCGGGAATTCTCTGAAACCATCCCCGACGACCTTGTTATCCAATGCGGTTCATTTACGACGCCGGATAAAGTCCCAGTCTTTGCCGTGGCAGCTTGCTACTGCGGGGAGGTCGCGGAGGGCGAGAAGATCCTGAAACCGCTACGCGCGTTTGGTCCGCCGATGGCTGATGCTATCGGCGTAATGAGCTACGTGCAGCTGCAGAGCATGTTCGATCCGTTTTTTCCGCCCGGACGGCAGACCTATGTGAAGTCGAACTTTATCCGCGTGCTGAGTGACGACGCGATTCAGGCAATTTCCCAGTGCGCAGGAACAAGCCCCTCTCCTCACAGCTTTGCCCCGTTTCTTGAGCACTGGCATGGAGCCGCCACGCGTGTGGGTGTCACGGATACGGCGTTTCCGCATCGCCAACATTCCTACAACATGATGTTGTGGTCGAATTGGGAGAGTCCGTCCGAGTCGGAAAAGAACATTCAATGGACACGCACCTGCTGGAATGTTCTGCGGCCGTATCTTGTGGACGGCTCCTACAGCAACTATGTCTCGGATGAGGGTGATGCGGTCGAACGCGCGGTGTACGGACCCAACTACGATCGGCTGCTTGCCCTGAAAAACAAATACGACCCGACCAATCTGTTTCGCATGAACCACAACATCAAGCCGAACCAGACAGTGCCGGTGCGCATAAGCGCGTAGCGTGCTTGTGTCGGCGGCAACTCACGGGCGATGACTGTTGATAACAGCCACAGGCGATTACACTCACCCCCGGCAGGGCCAATGAGTGTTATCGGGATCTTACGACACCGCCGCCAACATGCTGCTTGTGCGAGGGCTTAATGGGAGACTAGCATTCGGTGCGTGGAAATTCAGCACCTCGCGGAAGAATATCGGAGCAAGAAGGACGAGGAAATGTTGCGATTGGCGCTCGACTCATGTTGCAAGGCGTTTCTCTCATGAGTGACAACGTTGTGTAGGGGACACGGGGTTCGGCATCTCAACCGAGCTGCGTATGCCGTCTCCTTCCGACATTTCCGAGTTGCAACCGCCATCGAAGAAAGGGGCCAAGCTCATGCAGTTCGTGCGGATTCCGGCGGGGACCTTCATGATGGGCTGTTCCCCAGTAGATGCCGGATGCTACCTCGAGGAAAAGCCGGCACATCGAGTGGTAATTACCCGGCCGTTTGAGATAGGCAAATATCAGGTAACGCAGGCAGTCTACGAAGCGGTTATGGCAGCCAAGCCGAGCCATCTCGAGGGGCCAAATCTACCGGTTGAAGGCGTGAGCTGGGATGACGCCCAGAAGTTTTGTGAGGCTCTCAATGGCAAGCGAGACGGCTACCGTTATCGCCTGCCGACAGAGGCGGAATGGGAATACGCGGCCCGCGCCGGAGACAATTCCTGCCGTTATGGACCGTTAGCTGAAATTGCCTGGTTCAGCGAGAACTCGGGTGGTACGACCCATCCCGTAGGCGAGAAAAAGCCGAACCGATTCGGACTGTACGACACCCTGGGGAACGTCTGGGAATGGGTTCAGGACTGGTACGACCCGAACTATTACGGCCGCAGTCCGGAATCCGACCCGAAGGGTCCGGGCATCGGAGAGTATCGAGTGGCGCGTGGCGGCTCTTGGCGTGGAGTCGTCAGGGGTCTCGCGCGCGTCTCATCTCGCTACATTCTTAAGCCGAGCGTCCGGAGCAACGTGGTCGGGTTCCGTTGCGCACGCGAAGTCGTCGCCTGACCCCAACGGGTAGTCTTTCTTGTTGGGCAGTGCAACTGAAGGTTGTACACGCTTTCGTTGACTTGCTCTTCCATCCACCCTAAGATTGCCCGACCTCATGATCGGCCAAACCATCTCTCACTACCGGATTGTCGAGAAGCTCGGTGGCGGTGGCATGGGTGTGGTCTACAAGGCTGAGGACTCCCGTCTCCACCGCTTTGTCGCGCTCAAGTTTTTACCCTCAGAAGTAGCTCGGGACCCTCAGGCTCTTGCCCGCTTCCGGCGTGAGGCCCAGTCCGCGTCGGCGCTCAATCATCCCAACATCTGCACCATTCACGACATTGGGGAAGAGGCTGGCCAGGCTTTCATCGCCATGGAGTTGCTGGAAGGCGAGACGCTGACGCACCACATGGAAGGCAAGGCTCTCAAAGTAGATCGCGTGCTAGACCTCGGAATTCAGATCGCCGATGCGTTGGACGCAGCCCACGCCAAGGGCATCATCCATCGCGACGTGAAACCCGCCAACATTTTTGTGAGCAAGCGGGGCCAAGTGAAAGTATTGGATTTCGGCCTTGCCAAATTGGGCGGGAAGAGCAAGGAGACCGTGGAAGCAATGGCGACAGCCGTGTCCCAAGATCAACTCACGAGCCCGGGTTCCGCCGTGGGCACGGTAGCTTATATGTCACCCGAGCAAGCCCGGGGAGAAGATCTGGATGCGCGCACCGACCTGTTTTCCCTCGGCGTGGTGCTTTACGAGATGGCGACAGGCCGGAGAGCATTCGACGGGAGCACCTCGGCAGTGATCTTCCACGCCATCCTAGCAAGCATGCCACCCGCTCCGCTCGCCTTGAATCCCGCTCTTCCGCCCAAGTTGGATGAAATCATTAACAAGGCCCTCGACAAGGACTTGGAGACGCGCTACCAGAGCGCCGCCGAGATGCGCGGCGATCTCAAGCGCCTCAAGCGCGAGATGGCGTCGTCCCATGCTGATGGAGCCGCTGCGGGAGTTTCCTCTTCCAGCATCACGGCCGCGCTCCCCGGCGAGAGTGCAGCCGGCCGAGCGGCATCGATTCCAAGAACCGTGCGACGATGGATGTTTGCGCCTCTGATAGTGCTGCTCCTAGCCGGGCTGGCCGCTGCCTTTTTCGCGGGCCAGAAGATGTCGAAGGCACCGCTTCCCAGCTATCACTTGCTCACCTATCGCCGCGGCACCATTCGTATGGCGAGGCTGGCGCCGGACGGACAAACCGTGATCTACAGCGCTGCATGGGAGGGCGGCCCAGTTGAGGTTTTCAGCACGCGTCCTGAAAGCCCTGAATCGCGGTCATTGGGGCTCTCGGGTGCCGAAATCCTCGCTGTCTCGCCCACTGGAGAGATGGCCGTACTGCTCAACAGCCTCCAGGTCAAGTCGCTGTATCACACCGGGACACTGGCTCGAATGCCGCTGGCGGGTGGTGCTCCGCGCGAGGTTCTCGAAAATGTGCAATGGGCCGACTGGTCTCCCGATGGCGTGAATCTCGCGGTGGTCCGCGAAGTGGCGGGACGCATTCGTCTGGAATACCCCGTCGGAAAAGTTCTTTACGAGACCGGCGGGTGGATCAGCAATCCACGAATCTCCCCCAAGGGGGACCTAATTGCTTTCATGGACCATCCCCTGCAAGGCGACACTATCGGCGGAGTCGCCGTCGTGGATCTCTCCGGGCACGAGAGGGCTGTCTCCACACAGCAGCCGGGAGGCGCAATTGGTCTCGCTTGGTCTCCTAAGGGTGACGAAATTTGGTTCACCGCCACCAAGGTGGGGCTAGACCGCTCCCTGTTTGCGGTGACCTTGTCAGGCAGCGAGCGAATGGTAGCCCGGGTTCCGGCGGACTTGAGCCTGCAGGATACTTGGCGTGATGGGCGGGTCCTGCTGACACGGGACAACTGGCGTCGTGGCATGACCCTGCTTGCTCCAAACGAGATTGCAGAGCGAGATTTTACGTGGCTGGATTGGTCTTATCCTGTGAGTCTTTCTGCAGATGGTAAGAGCCTTCTTTTTGTGGAACAGGGGGAAGCAGGTGGAGCCAGCTACGCGGTGTATTTGAGGAAGACGGATGGCTCGCCGGCAGTCCGCCTGGGGGATGGCTCCCCGGTGGCGTTATCCCCTGATGGAAAGTGGGTTCTCTGTACCCGTCCGGATTCCCTCGCAGCACTTTTTCTTTTGCCCACCAAGGCCGGCGAGTCGAGAGAGCTTCCCAATGCCGGCCTTGTCCAGATTAACAGCGCCCGTGCGGCATGGTTCCCCGATGGCAAGCGGTTTCTCTTATCCGGCAACGAAGCGGGCCACGGCGCACGCCTCTATTTGCAGGATCTGGAGGGATCGAAACCGCAACCCGTTACTCCGGAAGGAACCGACGCGCTTACGTTCTCCCTGTCACCAAGCGGTCAGTCGGTGGCCGCAATAGGTCCGGATGGCAAGGGTTACGTTTTCCCCATTCCTGCGGGCGAACCTCGTCCCATCAAGGGTCTCGGCGATGGAGAGGTTCCGGTCAGCTGGACCGAGGATTCCAAGGGCCTCTATATCTACCGGCCCAGCGATCTCCCCGCCAAAGTCTACCGCTTGAACATCGAAACTGGACAAAGAACCCTGTGGAAGCAACTCATGCCTCCTGATCCCGCAGGCGTGGAGCTTGTCGGTCCCATTGAGCCCAGCGCCGACGGAAAAGCATACGTCTACGGCTATCGTCGCATGCTCTCCGACCTGTACTTAGTAGATGGCTTGAAGTGATCTCGTCGCAGCGCGCTGCTTGGAACTACAGAGAACGGGCACGGGTCCATGATCCCGCACACTCGCCGAGGTAACAAGGCGGATTATCGGCATTCATACCCGGAAAGCGTAGGGAGGGGCTGGGTGCTCACTTCTGCATTTGCGCAAGCCTCCATCCACAAACTTTACGTTGATGGCCTCCATCTGGTCGCCAGACTGCACCTATCCAAACGTAAACTCACCCATCCCGCCGCCTGAGCAGTTCCTACAGAATGTGTTCATAGTCCTGTTTGGCGGTCTTGTGGTCCTCTGCCTATTTGCGCCTTGCAACAGTCGCAGTTCTCAGATTCACAGAGGGTGGTTCGAATCGGCCGGGCTCCCCTTGGGACCTTGCCGCGTGCCGATGGGAGTTCGCTCGATGTCAGGGAGATGAGTGTGGAATGCGCTTTCGTGGGGTCTCACTCGTAGTCGGCTTCCTCAGTAGGCATTAAGATGAGCTCGGCTGATTTTGTTTGGTGGCGCATACTCGCTGGCTGCCCCACTGCTGGGCAATCTTTGTGGCCAAGAGTACAATTTCTCGGGGGCAAAGTGTCATGGTCCCTCCAGTCTTCTGTTCGTGTGTCGAATGCCCAAAGTGCCGCACCCGGTACATCATCGGTGCCAACCCATATCGCAATGGCTCCTACGTTACTTCCTACTCCGCCGAGGAGCCTGATCTGCGCAGGCTCTATTGCTCTTGCATAAGCCAGGTCGGTGGCTTCCCATTCAAATTGCGCCAACTGAAGACACACGCAGAATCAGAGTCGTCGCTCTTCGGTTTCTTTCCATTCAAATTAAGTGAGCTGAAGACCTACGTGGTCTCGGAGTGGGCGAAGGAGCGGGGTTACGGTTCGCGAGACGAGATCTTGTTGTTCGGCGATGCCTCGAAGCGAGCGGGTTAGGGGTGCAGCCACATGCGGCAAATGACTGCACACCCCAGTGACGGTCCACCTGAACGGTTCTGCTGTACCGAGTGTGGGTGGGTCTTTCAGGTGCCGAGATCACTTACCTCGGATATCCCTCCTGAACTACAGCGCAAGTTCGCAGAGCAGTGGTATGACGTTCACCAATGCTTCGATTTCCCAGCGAGACCAGAGTCGTAAGCAATCAGAGTGACTGGCGGAGTGTTGGGGTAGGCTAGTCTTCGCCCAGAAGAGCGCGACAGTCGTGCCGTTCAAATTCACCCTCAACTTGATCTGTGAAGCGCTCCCGCTCTCCGGCCGAGTCCGGCTGCGGGCGATTCCAGGAACATTGGTCACAGCACCAGCCCGTCCATCGTTCTGACACGACGAAAACCAAATGTCGTTCGCCGACACGTGTCATTTTCGGCACGCTAGCATCGCGGCAAGCCCACTCCGTTGCGCTTTGCGAACCTGTTACGAATCTGGAACAGACACCTGCGGTTTCAAGGCAAGGTCAAACGGAGGAACTCGTAGTAGGCGGCCTCGTCAATATCCTGAAAACGACCCCAGCGGCTCACGTCATAAACCAATATCACTTGAAATCCCGGCTTTGTACTGACCACATCGGTGAGTAGTCTCTGAAGGCCCCGTCGTTGCCTTAGAGACAGGCCGCTTCTTGCTGCGTCGTTATAGCTCTCAGCCACAACGAATCCGTGAATTCGTGCGTACTCGGCAATGGCGGCTGATTGGTTCTCGAAGGAATATTTTTGGTATTCGGTGGACATCCTCAGATATTGTGCCGCGCGAATTGGCTGCATAAGCTCCTCCCTTCCAACCAACCGGTTCTGAATAGGTCATTAATTGGAACCCTTCTGAAAACTATAATTGATGCCTCTGTTATCAATTGCTTACACGGAAGCTAGGAAGTCGCTGTGGTCGCTGACTTGCTGCACTGCAACTCACTAAAGTCTCTCGCCTCTTTGTCGATCTGGTCTAGCAGGAGGCGAACATGTCCGAATCTTTGGTTCCCGTAGCTCAATACCTGCGCATGTCAACTGACCATCAGCAATACTCACTCGACAACCAAGCCGATGCTATCGCTCGATATGCCGCGAGCCACGGTTTTGTGGTTGTCAGGACCTATTCCGACGCGGCGAAAAGCGGGGTTCGCATAAAGAACCGTACCGGTCTGCAGCAATTACTCAAGGACGTAGTAGGAGGTCAAGCGGGTTTTCTTGCTGTTCTTGTTTACGACGTTAGCCGATGGGGGCGATTCCAGGATGTCGACGAGGCCGCTCACTACGAGTACCTGTGCAAATCTTCCGGAGTGCCCGTCCACTACTGTGTTGAGACGTTTACCAACGACGATGGTATGCCGCACCTGATCATGAAGGCTTTGAAGCGCACCATGGCAGCAGAGTACAGCCGGGAGATGTCGGTGAAGTGCAGAGCGGGTCTCGTGCGTCTGGGGAAGATGGGATTTAAGTTAGGGGGTGACCCACCTTATGGGCTGTCGAGACTGTTGCTCGATACCAGCGGACGACCAAAGCAGCTCTTGGCACGCGGTGAGCGAAAGAGCTTGGCAAATGAGCACGTCATTCTTGTGCCTGGCCCAGACCATGAAGTAGCCACCGTTCGGCGCATCTTCCACGAGTTTGCCGACCGAAGGCGGGGTCTAACGGAAATTGCCCGACGATTGAATCAAGACGGAAGCACGTTCTGGACAGGCTCTCGATGGGATGCCGGCTCAGTCACGAGGGTATTACGGCATCCAGCTTACGTGGGCACGCTCGTCTGGGGGCGGACCTCGGCCTATCTCTCGGGACCTGTTAAGAAAGTTCCTCCAGAACAGTGGTTGGTACGCATGGACTCTTTTGCGTCTCTGATCGACAGGAATCTGTTTGACCGTGCTCAACGCGGGTTCCATCGCTTTACACACTGCATCACGAATGCCGAACTGCTGAGGCGCCTACAGAAACTACTTGTGAAGCACGGGAAGTTAACGAGCCGCATCATCGATCAATCTAGAACTTGTCCCGGTCTGACAACCTATTGCAGGCGCTTCGGAAACCTTTTGAGCATTTACGAGTTGCTTGGGCACCGTTCTCCGCATGAGGACAGCATTACCTTCCGGGTGCGCTCGATGCTCATCAGAAACGCTCTGATTCGCTCCGTCATGGATGAGTTTCCGGGTCAGTTCGACGAGGTTCGAAAGAGCCGGAGGTTTCGAACCATTCTGAGTTATCGCCCAACTGGGTTGTTGGTTGCGGTTGTAGTGGCCAAGTATTTCCGAACGGCGGGAGGGGAACAACGGTGGCTGCTTGAACCACCAAGAAACGAGCGCAAGAGGCTAACGCTAGTCGCTTTGCTGGATGAGCAAAATACCGCCATTGAACGTATGATCGTCTTTCCCCTGATGAACTTTCCCGGAAATAAGACGGTCCGATTGAGCGAAGGCCACAGTTGGATGAAGACGGGGATTCAGATAGGACAACTTTGCGACCTGTTAGGCGCGATCAACGAGTTGCGATCAGTAGGTTCATGACCTTAAGCCAGCCATTGGCTGTGACAAGAGGACGAGGCAAGATTCAGAATAGACAGAAGCCGGGCAAACTCACCAACGATTTCGCTCTCGTTCGCAAGGTGGTATTGATGGACCTGCTCACGGACCGCCCGTTTAACGACCCCGAGCCGCAGCCTTCGCCGTGGGCACCGAAATTGCGACCGAGTCCGGTTGCGTCCAGACGGCTGTGCCGCCCGTCAGGTCCAGACGATGCATGGTGATCTTTAGAGTTCCGCGATCGACATCCACCCCGATGAAGTGGTAGTTCACTTCCTTGCTCTGAAACGGATCGTCCGCGGCCCGTTCAATTGGATAAGCATGCGCTCCCGCACCACCGGTCACGAAATAGTTCACGCCCCCATGCTCATGGCGTTCGTAATTGTGTACGTGGCCAGAAAAGACGATTATCCGGGCACGAAGATTCTGCTGCCGCGCTTCCAGCATCTTCGCCAGTTCTTGCTCCCGAGAGCGGGATGAGTGTCCTCCGCCGAACTTCTTGGCATCGGATGAACTGGTATAGGGAGGATGGTGAAGAACGAGGAAGATGAAGTCCACATCTCCAGATATGTGGTCCAACTTCTCAGTGAGCCACTGACCTTGGGGACCGGAATTCTCGTCGAGAGAACTGTCCAGCACCAGCATGAGGATGTTGGCAGCGCGAACGGAATAGTATCGGCTATTCTTCAGGTTAGGGAACCGCTGGAAATAGTTTGCCAGAGCAACTTTCTCATCGCCATGAAGATCGTGGTTGCCCAATGCCGGATAAACAGGAATCTTGCTCGCGCGCCACACTGCAGTTTCGGTGTCCCACACCTTCCAGTCGTTCGCGTCGTAGCCGTTGTATACGATGTCTCCTCCAAAGGAGACAAATGCGGGATTGGTTTGAGCGATAGCTTGTACTAGCGTCTGACGTGCAGTCGGATTGGCGGCGTCTGTGTCCTTTGGGTCGTGAAAGCGCGAGTCGCCGTAGGTCACAAAGTGAAAGGGCGTGCTCACCTGTAGTTGTAGTTCCGCGGGCTGGGTTTCGGGCGGCGGGGTCTGCGAGTGCGTTGATGAGCATGCGGCACAGATAAAAAAGAGAGTCAGCACCTGCAATATCTGGAGATGTCTCACTTGGCCACCACCAGCACCTCAAATTGGCCACCTTCAGCCGTCGACAGGAAAAGTTGGTGCGTCTTCGGATCCAGTGCCATCGTCTTCGCGCGCGGAAGAGTTTTGACGGTCTCGACGATTGAATACTTGTCCGGGTCGTCCTGATGGATCACCGTAATACTGCCTTCTCCGTTCGAGTTGAAAATCAGTCGCATTTCGGGGTCAAAAGCGGTCGCATCCACGTGGTCACCGATCGGGAGCGTCGTAATCACTTGGCCCGTATCTGCGTTCATGACCGCCATAACCTTGCTTCGGCAGCCGAGAAACAGGCGGCGATTGGGCCGGTCGATCGCCATACTGGAGGGCGACGCGCAAGGAGCAGTCGGCCAGCGCTGCTCCACTTTCAGCGATCGGGCATTGATCTTCAGTACCAGATTATTGTCCTCCAGGTTATCGTAAACATAGCCTGAGCCATCGGCCACGGCAAACTCGGGGCTGCCGCCGAGATCAACGGTTCCGGCCACCTTTCCATCTGCCGCCTCAATTGCAGTCGCGCTGTCTCCGCTGCCATTAAATGCAAAGACTCTGGATGTTGCGGGATCGTAGATGATCGCGTCCGGTTTCTTGCCCGTAGGGACTTCGGAGATTGTGTTGAGGGTCTTCAAATCGAAGATAGTGACGGTTGAGGACTGCCCGTTGCTGACAAATCCGCGCCCTAGCTCCGGAGCAATGGCGATTCCATGCACGCCAGGAGTGTTCGCAATCTTACCGACGACCGTTCGTGAATCGAGATCGAGCACCTCTACTTGGGTTCCGTGTGAAACGTAAAGGCGGCGAGAGGACTGATCGACCGTAAGATAATCCCAGCTACCCTGACCGGGGATCGGGATCTTCTTGGCCACGCGGTAGCCGCTACCAGGCGCCGACTCGGCCAAGAGAAGGCCACCCAGGACTGCTACAACCATCACTTTGCATAGGTTTGTAAGAATATCCCCGCACATAGTGGCCATAGGGTTCTTCCTTTCGAGTGTGGTGATTCGTGCCAGCTGCCTGCAGGAACAGAACCGTACCGCTACAAACCTTAAATGATGCTGAAGGCTCAGCCCGGTGTTCCCCACCGTAGAGACTTCGCGCGTCTCCCGAAGCTAGAACTGGAAGCGAAGCATGAATTGCAGCTGCCGCGGCAAGCCGGTGCCTGTGTTGGGAGAAGCCTTGTTGTCGTTGTTGTTGTTGAAATTGTTTGTGGTGGCGATAACGCCGAAGTTTCCGGGGACGGTTAAATTCGTGGGGGTCACTCCAGGCGCATAGGTGAGCGTCAACGCCGGATTACCGGGAATACCAGGGTCGCCCAGTTGAACGTGGTTCAAGACATTGAATGCCTGTACCGCGAACTCCATAGACACACGCTCGGTCAGCTTAGTTGCCTTAGTGAGGGCAAGATCGATTTGCCAGCTATTCAAGGCACGAATAATGCCGTTTCCAGCGTCGCCGTAACGAGTGAAATTGCCGTTAGCGTCCAGCGGTGGGGCCTGGAATGCCGCAGCGTTGATCAGTGGTACGCCGTTGTGGCCGCCACCCGGCAACGTGAGCGGCACTCCGGGAATGACGTCGGGACGTTGGCTGGTCTGATCGTTGCCGTCGGGGAGGAGATAAGTAAAAGGAAGGCCGTTAAAGGCTGAAACTGGGTTTGTCGGTGGGACATTGATCGAACCGCTAAGGTCCATCTGCACGGTGAGCGGATGGCCGGTGTGCCAGAGGCCAACACTGCTTAAGCTCCAGCCCCCAACGACTTTTCCTACTGCTCCCGCATCGTTCATGTAGGCTTTGCCGGGTCCAAAAGGGAGTTCATAGACAGCATTCATGGTGAAGTTGTGTCGAACATCGAAAACGCTGGGCCCCTTGTCACAAGGCAAACAATTAACGTTCTGCGGTCCATTGGACTCGCCGCCACCCACCGACCCGTCGTTGATAGAGTGAGACCATGTGTAACGCGACTGAAACGATAGCCCTTGGCCGAATCGACGCTCAACTGACACCCCGAGACCGTGGTACGTGCTGGAGCCGATATCTCTTTTTGCGTCGACCGAGCCAAAAGGATCGGGGTTGTTGGGATCCGGGTAAAACTGATCCAGAGGCCGCACGCAATCGCCATCGGCAGGATTGAATGTAACGGGAGTGGTACAGAGATTGACCGCCCCGCGAGAAAACAGCCGTACTCCCCGGCTCCCAAGATACTGCAGCGAGAGCGAAAAATTGGCTGGTAATTCATGCTCCATGGTCAGTCCCCATGTCTCTGCATACAAGTCTCGGCGCCCTTGCCGCTGCAAGGCGCGAGGGTGCGAGGCCGCCTTCTGGATCTGGGTCGAGGGAAGACCGGAAAGGTCGGGCTCAGTCTGCTCGAAAGCAGGGCTCAGAGGAAAGATGCCGGTAGACGGAGGATTCACTTTTACACGAAACGTGTCGCTCTCAAGTCCCGCGTTCAAATCGTCGTTCTGAGCGGCCCCGTGGTATATGCCGAAGCCAGCGCGAAAGACCGTCTTCGCGTGGAGTGCCACCGGCGCCCAAGCCAGGGCGATTCTGGGGTCAAAGTTCCTGTAATTCGGTTCATACAGCGCCGGATTCCTGGGGCATGGCGGAGTGTTGACCGGGCCCGAACTGGCTGGGACGGGCAAGGTGTTAAGCGATCCCGATCCCAGGCAGACGCCGTGAAACACATTCTCATCGAACACGGTTGTACGGTTGGTCGCTTCGTGGGCAACCCCGTAGTATTCCCAGCGAAGTCCGGCAGTCAGGGTGAGCGTGGGAGTGGCCTTCCATTCATCCTGGAAGTAAGGCATGTAGAAAGTCCGGCGCAAGCCGTGACAGCACCACGGAGCAACGAAGGAAATCTTGGAAAGGTTCGCGTTTACCATGTCATTCTCGCTCGCGAAGCTAAGGATGTTGTCCGCGGTTTGCCCCTGATTGAGTCTGACTCTACGGATTTCCATCCCTGTCTTGAATGCGTGACGGCCGCGGGTCCAAGTCAAGTTATCCACTACGCCAAACGTCGTGCCCACTTCGATGTCGGCAGTGTTGTCGTTGAGCGTGACGAAAAGGCTACTGGTATCCACTGAAAACGGGAGCGCGCTAGCTTGAGGATTATGGAAGGGTGAGCGATTGACATAAAACTTCGCTTCATTGAAGACATTTGACTTGAAGGTGCGTTGCAAAGCCACCAGGTAATTTGCGGGATGGTTGATCGTCTGCAGTTTGTCCCCCGGCAGACTGCTGCCGTTGGGCGCGTCTACCAGGCTTATGTCGCGTTGGGCACGGCCATAAAGTAGCGTCTTGTCGTTAATCTTGTGGTCAATCCGCGCCAGCCAGGTATCTTCATGGACGGTCGTAGGGGTCGCGGCCGTGACGAAGTCTGCGTTGGGGTCGGATGTAGTTTGAAAAGCGGCATCGGGATACACAAAGCGTGGTTTGCAGCCATTGATGGTGCCTGCCGACTCTCGCCACGGATACGCCTGCATGATGGCGCACATCTGCGGAGACGTATTCAATACTTGTTGCTGGAATGAGAGTGTCTGACCTGCTGCCACAACACCGGAAGGCACCGTGAATTGCTGCGTGATCGACTGGAACTGGCGAAGGCCCTCATAACTGAGGAAGAAGAACGTCTTGTTTTTTGCTATCGGACCGCCGACGGTCATCCCGTACTGTCCGAGCCGAAACGGGGGAACGGCGGGATTACCGTTGAGGTCAAAATCGTTAAAGTTCCGCGCATCGAAAATGGAGTTCCGGAAATACCCGAAAACCGTACCGTGGAAGTCGTTGGTACCCGACTTAGTGACCACGTCGACCTGGCCACCGGCCTGAGTGCCGTATTCAGCATCGTACAGAGCGCTGTTGACGCGGTACTCCTCGATGGCATCCTGAGAGATCTGCAAGCGGGTTTGCGATTTCTGGGCCTGCTCTTGAATTCCTCCTGCATCGACCCCATCAATCTGGAAGTTGTTGTCATCCCGCGCGCGTCCCGCAAAGCGAATCGTACGTTGATCACCGCCACCGTCATCCTGCGCGAAGGGGGCGAGCAGGGTGAAGCTCGACCAATCACGCCCATTGTTGGGGAGATTCTCGATCTGCTCCGTGGAAATGATGGTGGAGGCTTCGGCCGAACTGCGGTCTCCGGGCTCAGGAGATGCGTTCACGTCCACCGTCTCGGCACGAGCGCCGACCTCGAGCTTGATATTCAAAGTGCGCGTCTGATCGACCTCCAGCACGACCTCATGGATGACCTTGGTCTCAAAGTTGGGGTTCGTAGCCGTCACTGTGTACCGCCCCACTGCCAGGCCCGGGAAGCGGTAGTGCCCGTTCGAATTGGTTTGCTGATCTTGGCTGATGCGAGTCTCTACCGCCAGGATCTGGATGTTGGCGCCACGGAGAATGGCTCCCGTCGAATCCGTCACCGCACCTTCGAGCACGGCGCGATCGATCTGAGCGGATGCGCTGACCCAGGCGATCGTAAGGAGGAAGAAGGTCAGAAACGCGGGGAGCACGGTGAGCCGAGAAGTCAGGTCAGATGGGCGATTTGATCGCATAAGCCTCCTAATTGCGGGCAAGAGGGGGATGTTCGTTCGATCCAGTCAGTGTTGTTTAGTGCAGAGATTCTAGGAAGGCGTGATGAAGACGACGTTAAAGGAAGGTTAATATTTTTTCAGACTGTGTCCCCGGCATGGCTGCTGTTCTACTCTAACGGTCAGCTTTCTTAATCGGTCGGAGCGAGTTCAGTCCATGAGACTGTTGGTAGTGGAGGACGAGCTGCGAATGCTGGAATTGCTTCGGCGAGGACTTACCGAAGAAGGGCACAATGTCTTCTGCGCCGCAGACGGCAGCGAGGCACTGCGAAAAGTTCGAGACCAGGAATTTGATGTCGTGATCCTCGACGTGATGCTTCCCAAGTTGAATGGCTTCGATCTGGCGCGGCAGCTGCGTAACGAGAAGGACCCCACGCCTATTATCATGCTCACCGCCAGAGACACGGTTCCGGACATCGTTCATGGCTTGGAGCTTGGCGCCGACGATTACATGACAAAGCCTTTCTCCTTCAATGAACTCCTTTTGCGATTACAGGTGGTGAAACGCAGGGCGTCTGCATGCCAACTCCAGGAACTAAGGGTTTCAGACCTTTGTCTGGATCCTGTTACTCATCAGGTCAACCGTGCTGGAGGAGCGATTACCCTCACTCGAACCGAATACACCCTGCTCGAACGCCTCATGAGGAATGCGGGGAGCGTGGTTCCCCGCGACTCGCTCATTCTTTCGGTATGGGGTCGCAAACCGGAAATTGAGAGCAATACGCTGGATGCCTTCATGCACCTGTTGCGAAACAAGATCGATCACAATGGCGGTGAGCGGCTGATTCACACGGTGCGAGGA
>Ga0075017_100000575_pt1 | contig 20741 bp, 19 predicted proteins | sample AleBraG_ABR_2012_FD_71475 | JGI IMG/M metagenome (GOLD analysis project Ga0075017, IMG submission 71475) | Freshwater sediment microbial communities in response to fracking from Pennsylvania, USA - Alex Branch Run_MetaG_ABR_2012 | ecosystem: Environmental > Aquatic > Freshwater > Creek >... | reverse complement strand
CTATTTGAGCGCATCATTGACGAAGCGCGCGCGGCCGAACGAGCCGCAATGGGTTCCGGCGACAATCAAGGAAAAGACGGGCATGAATGACCAGCATCGGACGCATGTTTGGGCAGTGAGGTTGTAGTAGCCAGGCTTAAGCGCAGCTTTACAGGTTTGAATCGAAGCAAACACCGCGGGACTAAAGAAGGAAACAGGAAACTCTCATGGTTATCGTAATGCAAGAAGGCGCTTCAGACGTCCAGATCCAGCTTGTGATTGACCGGCTGATCGCCAACGGTTTCAACGTTCACCGCTCGACGGGAGAATCTCACACGGTTCTTGGCGCCGTCGGCGTTCATCGCGATTTCGATCACCGCGATTTTGAACTTCTCGACGGTGTGCGCGAAGTGATGCGCATCACGCAGCCCTTCAAGCTGGCCAGCCGCCAGTTCAAGCCCGAGGGGACAATCGTTGATCTAGGCCGCGGCGTAAAAATCGGCGGGCCTGACGTGGTGATTGTCGCCGGGCCGTGCTCGGTGGAATCGCGGGAACAGATTTTCTCGGTCGCCGAATCCGTCGCCAAAGCCGGAGCAAAAATTCTCCGTGCAGGGGCGTTCAAGCCGCGCACTTCTCCTTACGCTTTTCAGGGCATGGGTGAACCCGGACTGGTGCTGATGCGTGAAGCGGCGGACAAGTTTGGCCTGTTCACCGTGAGCGAAGTGATGGACCCTTCGCAAATCCAGATGATGATGAAGTACGTGGATATGTTCCAGGTGGGCGCGCGCAACATGCAGAACTATCATCTGCTTCGCGCTCTTGGCGAAGTCCGGAAACCTGTTTTGCTCAAGCGCGGTCTTTCCGCCACGATGGAAGAACTTTTGTTAAGTGCGGAGTATATTCTCGCGGGCGGAAACTACAACGTGGTCCTTTGCGAGCGCGGGATTCGCACGTTTGAAACTTACACCCGCAATACGCTGGACATCGCCGCGATTCCAGTCATCAAAAAACTTTCGCACTTGCCGATGCTTGCCGATCCTTCCCATGGTACCGGCCGCCGCGATAAAGTTGTGCCCATGGCGCGCGCTGCTGTTGCTGCCGGCGCCGATGGGCTGCTGATCGAAGTGCACAACGATCCCGATAAAGCGCTCTCTGACGGCGCGCAATCGCTCGATCCTTCCATGTTCATTCAACTTATGGCCGAGCTGCGCATCATCGCTCCCGCCATCGGCCGCCGCATTGCTTGAACCATGCCGGCCGATCACCTCATTTCGCGCGTCACGATTCTTGGCACCGGACTTATCGGTGGCTCGTTCGCGCTAGCGCTGCGCAAGTACGCAACCGGTATTCATATTTCGGGATGGGACCGCGCCGACGTGGTCAGCGAAGCGCAATCGCGCGGCGCCGTTGATGAAGTTTTTTTCGGAGAACTCGCCCCAGCGCTTCGAGCTGCCGATCTTATTTACATTGCGCTGCCGATTGCGGCGACCCTCGATCTGCTCCCTGAAGTTGCCCGCCACGCGCCCGCACACGCACTCATCACGGATGCGTGTAGTACAAAGGTACGAATCGCCCACTCCGCTGCGGAACTTTTTCACCCAGGGAAGGGCCCACTTTTTTTGGGCGGACATCCGATGGCCGGCAGGGAACTTTCCGGCATTGCACATGCCGATGCGGAACTCTTTGGTGGCAATCCCTACGCCTTAATTTCTGAAAATTCCGTGCCTGTAGTGGCTGGTCTTCGGGCCCAAGACGTTCCTCCCGTTTCCGCTGTTGGAAGTTCGCGAGATCCGCGGATCTCCGCTTTCGTCAAACTGCTCGAGAAAATTGGCGCGCGGCCGCTTTGGCTCGGCGCCCAGCAACACGACCAAGCCGTGGGCCTCGCTTCGCATCTTCCGCAGCTGGCCACTATCGCGCTGGCTGGATTCCTCTACGATCGATTGGACGAAAACGGCTTGCCGATTACGCTGGCCGGGCCGGGCCTACGCGACACGCTTCGATTGGCGGGAAGTCCCTACTCGACATGGCGAGACATTGTACTGACCAATCAGGAAGTTCTCTCCGCGGCGCTCGACCTGCTCGCTCGCCGCCTCGACGATCTCCGCGACCGCCTTGCGTCGCGCGAGCTGGAAGCCGATTTCGACTCTGCCAACGAATTGTACAAACTCCTCCGCGGGCTCTAGCCCGCTAGCGTTTAGGTCGTAGCACAGAAACCGTTCCGTATTACATAGACGCTGACGTTGCAATCTGTTACTGTGCACATGTAGCGTGTTCCTCCCCGGCCAGTTCATCCCTCAGCTTAGTCTCAAGCTGAGCTACCACGGACATAAACCCTTCGCTCGGGTCTTTCGCTTGGTTGATCCGCTCCTCGCACAGGACCGATCGCATGAAAGTGTGCAAGACAGCACAGAAGATGGCACTGCATTGGTGTTATTCCTTAGGAGAGAGTTTTTCCATTCCGCGTCAAGGCCTGACGAGAGGCCTGCAGCATAGTGAAGCGAGAGTCCAAGGAAATTAATGTCACTACCGAATACGATTTTGCCTTCTGAAACTTTTGAACGACTTGATCTGGTTCCATTTATCGTGGAGGAGAAGTTAGCTATTCGCACACCAGTTTTGCCAAGACCCACGCTTCCCAGCAGGGTCGCGGTCGTGGGGAACTATCTTCCGCGGAAATGCGGGATCGCGACATTCACAACCGATCTTTGCGACGCTATCCACGGCGAGTTCGGCGCGACAGAGCTGCTGGCACTGCCGGTTAACGATACGGCAGAGGGATACAGCTACCCGGAGCGTGTGCGGTTTGAGCTGGCTGAAGACAATCTAGCCTCATACCGGCAGGCGGCTGACTTCTTGAATTTCAGCAATATCGATCTGGTGTGCCTCCAGCACGAGTACGGAATTTTTGGCGGACCTGCCGGCAGCAACATTCTGGAGCTGCTCCGCCGGATCCAAATGCCTGTGGTGACCACCCTGCATACGGTGTTGCGCGAACCCAACTCTGACCAACGCCTGGTGTTGGCGGAGATTGCTGCGCTCTCGGACCGCCTGATCGTCATGAGCCGGCAATCCGCCGAGATCTTGCAGGAAGTGTTCCATGTGCCTGCCGAAAAGATAGACCTGATTCCGCACGGCATCCCGGATCTGCCTTTTACCGATCCTAATTTTTATAAGGACGCCTTCGGGACTGAAGGCAAAATGGTTTTGCTCACTTTTGGTTTGTTGTCACCGAATAAAGGCATCGAAAATGTAATCCAAGCCCTGCCCGCCATCTTGAAGCACCACGACAATGTGGTTTATATGATTTCCGGCGTGACTCACCCGCACGTCCTCCGGCATGAAGGAGACAAGTACCGGCAATCTTTGCAAAATCTGGCTAAAGAGCTGGGGGTTGAGGCCAACGTAATCTTTCGGAATCGGTTCGTGAGTCCGCAGGAACTGGTTGAATTAATCGGCGCGGCGGATATTTACATCACTCCTTACAAATACAAAGGGCAGGTGGTTTCCGGAACGCTGGCGTATGCGCTGAGCGCCGGCAAAGCGATCATCTCGACTCCGTATCTCCATGCCATCGAGTTGCTGGACGACGAGCGTGGCGCTCTAGTTCCTTTTGATGATCCGGCAGCGATTGCTTCAAAGACGACAGAGCTCCTGGATAATCCCACGGCACGCCACGCCATGAGGAAGCGCGCTTATCTCTATTCGAGAGACATGGTGTGGAACCGAGTGGCACAGCAATACATGGGTAGTTTTGAACGAGTGTACAACGAGCGTTTGCGAAATCCGCGCGCCACGTTTTCGGCACAAAACACCGAGAAGGCTTTGGACCGCCTTCCTGCGATAAAACTCGACCACCTTCACCGGATGACAGATACCACCGGGATTGTCGAGCATGCCGTTTTCGTCGTGCCCAATTATCCGGAGGGTTACACGACAGACGACAATGCTCGAGCGTTGATCGTCGCCACCCTTCTGGAGGAGCTTGGAGTTTCCGCGCCTGCCGGCTCCGCCGACCTGGCTTCCCGGTATCTGGCGTTCCTGTGGTTTGCCTTCGAGCCCGGAACAAAAAGGTTTAGAAACTGTCTGAGCTACGAACGTCAGTGGCAAGAGCCGGAAGGCTCGGAAGACAGTCACGGACGCGCTTTGTGGGGATTGGGAACCGTTCTCGGCAGATCGAAAGTTGCAGGCCTGAGGGGAGCCGCGGGGCGTTTATTTGAACTCGCGATTCCGGCTGCGCTCGAATTCAAGAGCCCGCGAGCTTGCGCCTTTGCGTTGCTTGGTCTTCAAGAATATCTTGACTCTTTTCCAGGGGACCGTGCCGCGATCAATGCGTCGGATGCGCTGGCAAATCGGCTGCTGCATCTGTACCGGTCCCATCAAGCGCCCGATTGGGCTTGGTTTGAAAATGTTCTGGCGTACTCGAATGCCCGATTGCCGCAGGCGCTCATCCGCGCGGGAGTGCGAAACTCAAATGAGGAGATGGTCGCGGCGGGGCTAGAGGCGCTGGACTGGCTGACAACCGTACAACGTTGCGAGGTGAAAGGTCATTTCGTGCCCATCGGTTCGCAGGGATTTTATTCCAGGAAAACGGAAAAAGCGCGCTTTGATCAGCAACCCGTGGAAGCGTGCGCGGCCGTCTCGGCATGTTTGCAAGCTTACCGTGCGACGGGAAAAGGGCGGTGGAGAAAAGAGGCCTGGTCAGCATTCAACTGGTTCCTAGGGGACAATGACCTGCAAGTTGCTCTCTACGATCAGAACACGGGTGGTTGCCGCGATGGATTGCATCCTGAGCGGGCTAATGAAAATCAAGGTGCCGAGTCCACACTCTCCTTTCTGATGGCGCTGCTGGAAATGAGAAAGCTGGAAGAATCAGACGGCACGCACAACAAATCATAAACAACCAGTGCTCGCATCCCCCATTCCGAGCATGCATTCTCTAAAATCGCTTCGTTTTTCGGCGCGAGATCTCCTGCACGAGGGACAATGAATCACTACCAAACACTGTTTCAGAGGCATCCGGCGAATCCGATTCTGAGCGGAAAAGACTGGCCGTACTCCATGAATAGCGTTTTCAATGCGGGCGCTACTCTGCTGGCGGATGGAACCACCCTGCTGTTGTGCCGCGTCGAGGATCGCCGCGGGCTTTCTCATTTGTGCGCGGCTCGTTCGGAGAATGGTGTGAGCGGATGGCAGGTTGATCGTGAGCCGACGTTGCTCCCCGATCCTGATCACTATCCCGAAGAGTTGTGGGGCATTGAGGATCCACGTATTACCTACGTGCAGGAGCTTCAGCAGTTCGCGGTCACATACACGGCGTATTCGCGAAGCGGGCCAGGAGTTTCTCTTGCCCTCACAAGAGATTTCAAGACGTTTGAACGTCTTGGCATGATTCTCTCGCCAGACGACAAGGACGCCGCTCTATTGCCGCGACGGCTGAACGGCAACTGGGCGCTCATCCATCGCCCGATGACTCCCCTTGGGGCCCACGTGTGGATTTCTTATTCGCCGGATTTGCGCCATTGGGGAAGCCACAAACTGATGCTCGAAGCGCGGCGCGGCGCCTGGTGGGACGCCAACAAAATTGGGATGTCGCCGCCGCCGATCGAAACACCACGCGGCTGGCTGATGATCTATCACGGAGTCCGGCGGACGCCTTCCAGTTCAATCTACCGGCTGGGGCTGGCGCTTTTCGATCTGCAACAACCGGAAAAATGTCTGGTGCGCGGCGATTCCTGGATCTTCGCGCCCGAAGCCGAATATGAGCGGCACGGCGACGTGCAGGACGTTGTCTTCCCGTGCGGGTATACGATCGCCGCCGATGGAGACACCATCAATCTTTACTACGGCGCCGCCGATTCTTGCATTGCATTGGCACAGGGCAGCGTTCGCTCTCTGCTGACTTGGCTCGACGAGAATGGGCACTCTGCCGAACATCACGATAGGCGGCACGAATAGCTGCTTGTCGGTTGTCAAAAGCTGTGCTGCCGCTCAAGGGTTCGCGATTTCGCCGGAAACTCGAAGTCCCCAAAGAAACACCATTACGTACTTCCGCTTTAGCTGACGCAATTTGATTCATCGGCAGCAGGGCCCTATCTTCCTTGTTGATTCAATGAAACTCGCGGCGTAGGATACAGCCCATGGCGCGCGTGCGTGGAATCGGCGGAATCTTTTTTAAGTCTGAAAATCCCGCGGCTCTTCGTGAATGGTATGCGAAGCACCTCGGCATTGTCAGCGATGGCGACAATGGCGCCATGTTTCCCTGGACTCAGCCTGACAGTCCAACCAAGGACAACCTCACGGTCTGGTCTGTCTTTCCATCCGAGACGCAGTATTTCGGCGAGGGCAAGTCCACGTTCATGTTGAACTACGTGGTGGACGATCTTCACGCAACATTGAAAGCCTTGCGTGAAGAGGGTGTTTGGGTGGACCCGAAGGTCGAGGAATACGACTACGGGAAATTCGGCTGGATCGTGGACCCGGACGGGAACCGCATCGAGCTTTGGGAACCGCTGCCTAAGAATAGCCTCTAACGCCTTACGATCTTTGGTCGCCGGATGGCGTGGTTCATCCATTAGCTCAATTTCCCGAGGCCGCCTCTACCAGACGCCTTCTTTGCGTCCGACCCACCAAATCACGCCGACGGTGGCGGTCTGTTGTTCTTTGCTCAGGACGCCGGTCTTGTCTGTAAAAAATGATGGCTGGTTTGAGAAGTCGCGGCGCCACTCGTAACGCATCAGGAATCCTTCGGCAAGTTTGTAGTCGAAAGTTGCCGTGGTTTCCTTCAGGGCTTGGGTCATGCCGCTGAAAAGGCCTCCGCGATCGGAGAGATACTCCGCGCGCGCGGCCACGGCGATTCTTGGAGTGAATTGGTAGCGCGCATAGCCTGCGCCGCCAATGGTGTGCGACGGCGATGAAGAATGCCCTGGCGACGAATTTTTCCACTCGCGCTGGATCACGTAGTCACCTTCAAGCGCCAATGTCAATTTTGGCGCGGCTTGCCAGCTCACATAGCTGTCAAAAATGTGCAGTTTGCCGTTGGGAGCGGGATTGATCGCCACAAAAGTTAATCCCGGCTGAACGGGAATCGGTCCGCTGCCTGAGACGGGGAGACGGTCTGGATGCTCCTGCCCCAGGTAGTAATTCACGGTCCAACTGATGGACTTGCGCGGAGTGACCGTGAAGCCGAACAGTTCGTCCTTGAAGCCGTTTGTGGCTTCAACCTGATTTGTCCCATTCACGAGCCAGTAGTTCAAAGTCAACTGATCGTTGAGCTTGTAGGTCGCCCGAACGCCCATGTGATAGAACGGCAGAAAATCAAACCAGAACGCTCGCGAATAGTTCATCTGGTCTTTCGTATAATTACCTTCGATTCCAATCGAGCTCCCCCATTTGCCCACGTCGAGGGTAAGTCCTTTGCCGATAGGAGCAACATAAGTTCCATAAGCTTGAAAAACGTTGCGATAGATCTGCGGCCTCGGCTCATTGAGTGGATTACCTTGCAGAGTGTCGGTCGCTTGGCCGAATTGTAAATCGAGGCGGACACCAAACGGACGTCCCGCGGCGGTATCCGGTGCGCGCTCAAAAACCAAACTGGCTTGGTTCAAGCTGATGTTATTGCTGAGCACGTCGTAAGCACGCAGCGCGTTCACCCGGCCCACGGGGCGGTTGAAGTTGAATCCGTAATATTCATCCAGCGCGAAATTAAGAGTTGCTCCGTGCAAGTAATCCAGAATGCCGCGATCTCCGGCGATTGCTTGCTGATTTGGCGTAGCCAAAGCTGCACTTTGCGCTTCAACTTTCACAGGCAGTGCAGCTTCTGAGTGGCCCGCGGATGCCGAAGGAGCGGGCGGCCGCTGCTTCAGCTGGTTCTCCAATTCCGTGACGCGTGCCAGCAAACTTTGCACGGCGTCGCGTAACTGCTTGACCTCCTCAGCAGAGGCTGGAGCCGGCTGGCTGGTCTGCGCGCGAGCCGCTGGGCACCATGCCAGGATTGCCAGGCAGATTCCTGTGGCTATACTCGAAACTGTATTGCGAAATAATTTCTGACAGTTGGAGAAGGACTTCTGGGTCATGGGAGGCGTCTTTTCTGGCCGGCGCGAGCTGGCGCCGGCCGGATTACCGCCTCCGAGTTTTACATGAATCGCCTGAAAATGATTGCTGCGACACGCTCTGCACGACATAATCCGACCGCTGAGACCCAGCCTGTAAACGTAGCTTCCTTTGCTTTTGTCTAGGTGGAATGAACAATTGCTATTACCATCTTCTTCCGACAAGGGACGAGGACCTCAGTTCAACCCTATCTATGCAAAAACACAAACTGATTCTCTGGTCGCTCACGGTGGCCCTGAGCGGTTTCCTGTTTGGCCTGGATACCGCGGTGATTTCCGGAGCGGAACAGACGATTCAAAAACTCTGGCATCTGGACAACAGCATGCACGGCTGGGCGATCTCGATTGCACTTTTTGGCACCGTGCTCGGCGCGATGACTGGCGGATTCTTTGCGGACAAACTCGGACGCAAATTGAGCTTGTTCTGGGTCGGCGCGCTTTTTCTGGTTTCCTCTCTTGGTTCGGCTTTATCGCAGGGCGTTTATATCTTCATGGTCTTTCGCTTGATCGGCGGCGTGTGCATCGGCGCCTCATCGGTTGTCTCGCCGCTCTATATTTCTGAAATCGCGCCCCCGCGCCGGCGAGGATTTTTAGTAGCTCTGTTTCAGTTCAACATCGTGTTCGGGATCCTGATCGCCTACGTCTCCAATTATCTTTTGCAACGCACAAACAGCCCGGATGACTGGAGGTGGATGCTGGGTATTGTGGGCATTCCCTCGGCGATTTTTACGCTTCTCACTTTGCTAATTTCCGAGAGTCCCCGCTGGCTGGCTTTGAAAAAACATGACGTCACGGCCGCAAAAAACGTTTTGACGGAGATTGACCCCGACACGGCAGAGGCAACGCTTGCTTCAATTCTCGCAGCGCATGACCGCGCTGAAGCCAGCCCCAACAAAGCGTTCTTTTCCTCCCACTACCGGTTCCCGATCCTGCTCGCCTTTCTGATTGCCTTGTTCAACCAACTGTCCGGCATCAATGCCATCATCTATTACGCGCCGCGCGTTTTTCAAATGACTGGCCTGAGCCAGTCCAGCGCGCTGCTTTCCACGGCGGGCATCGGCTTGGTCAATCTTGTGTTCACCATGCTGGGATTGTCCTTGATCGACCGCTTCGGACGCCGGGCACTGATGTATATCGGCTCGTTCGGCTACATCATTTCCCTCAGCTTGATGGCCATGGCCTTCTATCGCAACTCTTTCGCCGGGATGACGCTGTTTGTCTTCGCGTTCATTGCATCTCACGCGGTCGGCCAGGGCGCCGTGATTTGGGTGTTCATTGGCGAGATTTTCCCGAATGAAGTACGCGCGGCGGGACAATCACTGGGTTGCTTTACCCACTGGATCTTCGCCGCGGTCATCACGAAGGTATTTCCCGACGTCGCCGGCAGGTTCGGCGGCGCACCGATCTTCGCGTTCTTTGCGGTCATGATGGTTCTGCAACTCCTCTACGTTATTTTCATGATGCCGGAGACCAAGGGCATCGCGCTCGAGGATATGGAATCGCGGATCGCGCACTAAACGCTCCTTGGAAACAATTTGTGAACCTCAAGATCAATCACATTCAGCATATCGGCCTTCCCGTCACAGATTTGAAGGCATCGACGGCATTCTACGAAAAGCTTGGCTTCGTCAGTACCATGGACTCCGGTTTCGACCATGGCGGCGGCAGGGGATCAGTCGCCATGATGAAACGTGGCGGGATAACCTTCGAGCTCTATCAACTGCCGGAGGCGCAGCTTCAAGAAATCAGGACTCGCAGGGACGGCCACATCGACCACATCGCTTTTGATGTGGACAGTATCGACGAAACGTTCGCGATGCTGAGGGACGCCGCATTTTCCATTGTCGAGCCCGAACCGGTCTTTCTGCCGTTCTGGAAAAACGGCTGCAAGTTTTTCAATGTGATCGGGCCGGACGGCGAACGCCTCGAATTCAACCAGATTTTGTAAGCCGCATCTGTGCCAATTGCCAATCCGGCGGCCCAGGAGCGGGCCTGCGACTCTTGTTCCTCGGCTCTGTAGGGGAGAGACTTGCCCCTCCCGCTTTTACGCCGGCAACGCCTGGCCCCGCGTCTCTGCTCCAAACGGAATCAGCAACAATCCAATCGCAAAAGCGATCGACGTAAACGCCACGGGAATTCCCAGCGACCCGTAGTGCTGGACTCCTGCCCCAACTAGAAACGTGATGCCCGCTCCTCCAAATCTTGCAAACGAAGTGGAAAACGCAAAAGCGCTCGCGCGGCATTCCGTAGGGTATTGCTCCGGCAGCCATAGCGTATACACCGCAAAATTTGCTCCGCCAAAACCGAGAAAAAACAAACACGCAAAGAACCACGGCAGAGCTGAGGGACCAAGATAGAAAACCTTTCCAAACGTCAGAGCGATGAACACTAGCATCAGCGAGAAATAAAATCCCAGCGCGCCGCGCCGACCGAATTTTTCCGCGAGCCAGGGCATCGCCAGACACCCAAGGATCGTCGCAAACGAAACCAGCATCACCGCGCGTGAAGCAAGTTGCGCCGCCGCTGGCCCCACTCTTCCGCCAGCTTCGGCAAGAGCGGTCACCGCTGCTGGAACGTACACCGTTCCCGCCCATAGCCCGCAAATCGAAGCCAGCATGAAAAGTGTGTTGAGAATCGTCCGGCTTCGCCACGTTCTCGAAAAAAGCTCCGCGAACGGCCGCCAGATTTGAAACGTTTTCACTACGGACTGTTTTAGCTGCCAGCGCGATGGCTCCGTCACTCCGTATCGAACCCAAGCGAGCAACAGCGCTGGTAATCCGCCAATGGCAAACATCCACCGCCATCCGTAATGACTTCCAACCAGGTAGTTGGCAATCGCCGCCAGAAAAATTCCCACGTAATAACCGGTGTGCATGTAGCCTGCTCCCGCGCGGCGGCGATTCTCCGGCCACTCCTCGGCCACAAACGTTCCGCCCATCGCCCACTCTCCGCCAATGCCAATTCCGGCGAGCAAACGGAGAATTGCCAGTTGCCACACATTCGTCACCAGCGCGCTCAAAAAGGTAAACAGCGAATACCACGCGACGGTCAGCATCAGCGTGCGAACCCGCCCGAACTTGTCGCCCACCGGTCCCCAAAGAAACGCCATTCCCCACCCGGCCAGGAACAGCGCAAACAGCAGCCCGCCATAGTAGCCGATGTTCCCCTTAGTGGCTGCAATTCCTGAATGCGGCAATAAATCCCGCAACGAGGGCACCAGCACCAGCGCATAGATGAATGAGTCCATCCCATCCAGCGCCCAGCCGCCCCACGACGCCCAGAAGCCGCGAATCTGATTTCGCGTCAGCGGCATCCTCGCCGCAGCAGTTTGAGGCGTTGCGTTAGACATGTTCGCGGACTATATCAAAAGTTTCACCGCAAATTTTCAAAAATTAGCCCAGCCGGACCTACCGGTTTGCTTTGGCTTTCTTTGGCGGTAGCAGCAGAGCGACAAACGCCTCGCGCATTCGTCAAATGATAGGACCCAGGGCCACGATTCAGGCCGGCCTAGGAGTCCATCAGCCAACAAACTTGGGAACCTCTGGCCCCAAGCCTTCGTAGAATACTGTGAGGTGAGCTATGCCCAATCTTCCCGGCAATTTTCGTTACGCACTCCGCCAATTTCGGCTGGCCCCGGTATTCACAGCCGCAGCCATCCTGACGCTGGCCCTCGGAATCGGCGGGACCACGGCGATCTTTACCCTCATCCACGCCGTCATGCTTCGCTCCTTGCCTGTGGCCGATCCGGGCACTCTCTACCGCGTCGGCGATGGCGACGATTGCTGCGTTGAAGGCGGGCCACAAGACAAATGGGGGATGTTCTCCTATCCGCTCTACCAGCGCCTGAAGAAAGAGACACCGGAATTTGAAGAAGTGACGGCGTTCCAAGCCGCTCGTGGCCGTATGGCCGTCCGTCGCCAGGGCGTGGAATCGGCCGCCAGGCCGCTGCGCTCGGAGTACGTCACAGGAACTTATTTCTCGACCCTGGGCGTGCGTGCTTTCGGCGGCCGTGTGTTTACTCCCGACGACGACCGGCCTGCCGCTCCTCCCACCCTGGTTCTTAGCCATCGTGTTTGGCAGACCGCCTTCGCTTCTGATCCCTCAATCGTCGGTGCCACACTTGTCGTCGAGGGCCACCCTCTCACCGTCATCGGCGTCGCCCCTGCGGGATTTTTTGGCGAAACGTTGCAAAGCGATCCTCCCGATCTCTGGATTCCGCTTCAACTAGAACCCTTGATCAACGGCGAGGGAAGTCTGCTGAGCCAGCCCGTCTCTGCCTGGCTGCGCATGATTGGCCGATTAAAGCCTGGAGCGACAACTGATGGCATGGCTCCGCGCCTTACCGGAGTCCTGCGCCAGTGGATGCAGAACGATTCCGGCTATCCCTCCAACTGGATGCCCGATGTGATTCGCCTGCTTCCCAAGCAAACGATCTCTATCGTCCCTGCGGGAGCGGGGGTAGGCGTCATGAAAGAAGAATATGGGCGGAGCCTTCAAATCCTTTTGTCGGTTTGCGGCTTGGTGCTGCTGATCGCCTGCGCCAATGTGGCGAACCTGTTGCTCGCCCGTGGAATTGCCCGCCGCGGACAAACAGCCATTCGCCTGGCCATTGGAGCTACTCCCAGGCAGATTGTTGCGCAGGCGCTCTCGGAAAGCGTTCTGCTCGCCATCGGTGGCGGCATCGTGGGACTCGTGGTAGCCGTGGCCGCCGCGCGCCTGCTCCTCTTGCTCGCATTCCATAGCGCCGAATTCCTTCCCATAAGCGTCGCACCGTCGCTCCTCGTGATGGCCTTTGCCTTTGGCTTGGCGCTGATTACTGGAATTATTTTCGGCGCTGCCCCAGCCTGGCTGGCCACTCGCACCGATCCTGCCGAAGCCCTTCGCGGTTCGGGCCGCGGTACCCGGGACCGCTCCTCCTTCACGCGGAAAGCCCTGCTGGTTGTTCAAGCCACGCTCTCGGTCGTCTTGGTCGCGGGTTCCACCATGCTGGCTCGCAGCCTGAACAAACTCGAACGGCAGGATTTCGGATTCCAGGTGCCGGGCCGCGTGGTTGTGGACATCAACAATCCTCCGGCTACTTATACCTTGCCAAAGTTGCAGGCCCTCAACCGCCAGCTCGAAGAACAGCTCAACCGCATCCCCGGCGTGCAAGGCACCGGACTCGCCCTCTATAACCCGCTTACAGACAATTGGGGAGAACTCGTCATGGTCGCGGGCCATCCTCCAGCCAAGCTGAACGAAGAATCGGGTGCCTCTTGGGACCGCGTCAGCGCCAACTACCTGCAAAATTTTGGCGTTGCGCTTTTGCGCGGACGAATGTTCACCGCCGCGGATAACCAGACCTCCGCGAATGTTGCGGTTGTCAACGAAGCTTTCGTCAAGCGCTTCTTCAAAACCGGCGAAGAACCGCTCGATCAGCACTTCGGTATGGACTTGCCTGAGCTTGCCGGGACTTTCCGCATCGTCGGCGTGGTGCGCGATGCCAAGTTCGCCGGTTATGACTTGAACAAGCCCGCGCATCCGATGTTCTATGTTCCACTGGCGCAGAACTCCGATTACAGCAACGAGTTGATGAAGAAAATCGAGCTTCGCTCGCATTTTATCGGCGGAATGATGCTGATCAGCAATCTCCCAACCGGAGGGCTGGAGGCCCAAATCACTCGAACCCTTGCCGAGGTGGATCCCAACCTCACCATCAACAGCGTTCGCACCATGCAGCAGCAGGTGGAGCTTTCCTTCGATCAAGAGCGCGCCGTGGCCAGTCTCGCCGGGCTCTTCGGGATTGTGGCGCTGGTCCTCGCCGCCGTGGGGCTCTACGGCGTCACGGCCTACACCGTCGCTCAGAAGACCAACGAAATCGGCATTCGCATGGCTCTGGGAGCTGACCGCGCAAGAGTTGTTCAGCTCGTTCTGCGTGGCGCCTTCAAGCGCGTCCTGATTGGTCTCATTCTTGGAATACCTTTGGCGATTGGCGCGGGCCGCTTGATCTCTGCCCAGCTCTATGGCGTTTCCGCTTGGGATCCAGTCGCGCTGACCGTCGCTGCAGGAGCGCTGGCGCTCTGCTCCTTCTTCGCGGCTATCATTCCCGCAAGCCGCGCCGCCTCGATTTCGCCCACGGACGCGCTCAGAATTGACTAACGTAGCTCTGCACGCAAACGCCTCGCGGGTATGACCACTTGAACGCCGCGAAAATTTTATGGGATTGCGCCTGGCAAGCTTGCGCATGATAGTATGCGGCCGGATTTCGATGAGGCATTTCATGAAACTCGCGCTCCGCATCTCCGCATTAATCTTTGCAGCAGTGATTCTTGCCGTCCCTTCTATTTGCGCGAGCGAATTGCAACCTTTCCGCGTCGCCATCGCCGGGCTAGTGCATGGTCACGCCGAGGGCTTTTTCTCAAACGCCATTCATCGGCCGGACGTGCAGATCGTCGGCATCAGCGATCCGGATCGCACCCTCTTCAATCACTACGCGGCGCAATTCGCGCTGGATCCCGCTTTGTATTACACGGATTTGGAAGAGCTTCTCCGCACCGCCAAGCCGCAAGCAGTTCTTGTCTATTCCAGCACTTTCGATCACCGGAAAATTGTGGAACTCTGCGCCAGGCAGCACATTAGCGTGATGATGGAAAAGCCGCTCGCTGTCAGCTTGCAAGATGCCCGTGCCATCGAATCCGCCGCACGCGAGGGAAAAATTCAGGTGCTGGTGAACTATGAAACTTCGTGGTACCCCAGTAACCGCGCCTTGTTCGATCTCGTCCACGCGGGGGCCCTTGGAGACATCCGAAAAGTTGTCGTTCACGACGGCCATGAAGGGCCGAAAGAGATTCACGTCAGTTCAGAGTTTTTAAAATGGCTCACCGATCCCAAGCTCAACGGCGGCGGCGCGCTCTTTGATTTCGGTTGCTACGGCGCTGACCTTATGACCTGGCTCATGGACGCGCAGCGGCCAGTCTCCGTCACAGCCGTGACGCAGCAGATCAAGCCCGATCTCTATCCTCATGTGGATGACGAAGCCACGATCATTCTCACCTATCCGAAAGCCCAGGCCATTCTCCAGGCTTCCTGGAACTGGCCCTTCAGCCGCAAGGATTCCGAAGTCTACGGGCGCACCGGTTACGCAATCACTGTCGAACGCGATCATTTGAGAGTCCGTCGCGCCGGCGAAAAGCAGGAACAACTCGTGCCCGCAAAGGAAATCCCGTCCCCTTACGACGATTCCCTCAAATACCTCCGCGCCGTGGTCCTGGATGGTGCAAAGCCAGACGGCCTCTCTTCCCTCGAAACCAACGTCATCGTCACCGAAATTCTGGACGCCGCCCGCCAATCCGCCGCAACCGGAAAGACCGTAATCCTCAAGCCCTAAACCCATTTCGCAGAGCACCCTCAAGCAATCTCTTTCAGACTGTCCGGGAATCAACTTGTGGGGTAAGTGCGTTTACTGCGCCTTACTCTTCCCATCCTTTCGTCCGCCCTTCCAGTTGGGGTACACTGCTCTCGCTCCAACCGGCAATTCCTCCGGTGACCTCCATGGATAAACGCATCCCCTCCGCCGATGCAGCCCTTGCCAACCTGAAAGACGGCGCCACCATCCTCATGGGTGGCTTCGGACTCTGCGGCATCCCTGAAAACCTGATTGCCGCCCTGCGCCGCAAAGGCACTCGCGATCTGACTGTCGTGAGCAACAACGCCGGCGTGGACGATTTCGGCATCGGACTGCTCCTTCAAAATCGCCAAGTCAAAAAAATGATCTCCACCTACGTCGGCGAAAATAAACTGTTCGAGAAACTCGTCCTCAGCGGGGAATTGCAAGTCGAGCTGAATCCGCAGGGAACGCTCAGCGAACGCCTGCGCGCCGGCGGCGCGGGCATCCCCGCGTTTTACACGCCCACGGGATTCGGCACCATGGTTGCCGAAGGAAAAGAAACGCGCGAATTCGATGGCCGCAGCTACGTTCTCGAACGCGGCCTTCGCGGGGATTTTGCGTTCATCAAAGCGTGGAAAGGCGACCGCTGGGGGAATCTGGGTTATCGCAAGACTTCGCGCAACTTCAATCCCATGATGGCCACAGCCGCGGACTTCGTAATCGCGGAAGTCGAAGAACTCGTCGATCTCGGCCAGCTCAATCCCGATCAAGTCCACACGCCCGGTATCTACGTGGACGCCATTTTCCAAGCCGCCAGTTACGAAAAACGCATCGAGCGCCGCACGCTAAGGGGGGAACGAACGTGATCCGAGTAGTATCCGTCGGCCTCCTGTGCTTGCTCATCATTACGATCTTTATCTGGCAAATCGTGGGTCAGCTGCGTTCGGGCAAAATGCGACCTCGTGGCTCGAAAGTTTACAAGACGCGCAAGGACAATCCATTGTGGTATTGGTCCAGCATCGCCACGCAAATCACGGTGGTTTTGATCACTCTTTATTTTTTCTCGCTGGCTATTTTGAAGGCTACTAATCGAGTGAACTGATAACTATCGCCATGCTGACCGAAGACCAAAAACGCGACCACATTGCACGGCGGATCGCGCTGGAATTGCGCGATGGCTACTACGTCAATCTCGGCATCGGCATGCCCACGCTCGTCGCCAACTATGTTCCCAAGGGAATGGACGTGATTCTGCAATCGGAAAACGGAATGCTCGGCGTCGGCCCGTATCCGCTCGAATCTGAAGTCGATCCCGACCTCATCAACGCTGGAAAAGAAACCGTCACGGAACTCCCAGGCGCGGCGTATTTTTCTTCCGCTGATTCTTTCGCCATGATTCGCGGCGGCCATGTGGACTTGACCGTTCTCGGCGCGCTTCAAGTGGACGAAAAGGGAACTCTCGCCAATTGGGCCATCCCGGGGAAAATGCTCAAAGGCATGGGCGGTGCGATGGACCTGGTTGCAGGAGCCAAACGCGTCTTCATCGCCATGGAGCACGCCACGCGTGACAACAAGCCAAAAATTCTTAAGAAATGCACGCTGCCGCTCACCGGAGTCGAAGTTGTGGATCACATCGTCACCGAACTTGCGCTGATTGACGTCACACCAAACGGTCTACTGCTCCGCGAGCTGGCGCCCGACGCTACGCTCGACCTTGTGCAATCTCTCACCGAGCCCCAACTCTTACTTCCTCCCGGCGGTCCAAAGAGGATGCCCACTTAGAAGTGTGAGAGGATTTTGCGTAAGGGGAGGGGCTTGCCCCTCCCGTGCTTCCAAGAATTTCAGCGGGGAAAGAGTTGGTGAATAGGCAAAGGATGAGATGTTGAAATCAAAGAAGCGGAAGCCGAAAAGAACGACGAAAGCGCGGAAAACAAAGCGTCCGCGGCCGAGGATGCCGCGAATTTCAGAGGAGATGAAACAGTGGTCGGCGATGCTAGGCCACGAACTGAGCGAACTGCCGCAAGTGAGTTCGCGGCCAATGTTCGGGCTTCGCGGGTTTTATCGGGGCAAAAAGATTTTTGCGGCCCTGCCGGTCACGCGGGCGATCGGAGCGGCGAATGCCTTTATTTTCAGGTTTGAGCCGCTACCTGCGGAATTGCTGGAACTGGCAAAGAAAGAACCGCGTATCAGCGCCGAAAGAGTGCTTCCCGGAGCGCGCTGGCTTTCGTTTGAACTGAATTCAGAAGCGGATTTCCGCGACGCGCTCTGGTGGTTGAATCATGCGTACGAACACGCGCATCACTAACTTGCTGGCCGCGGCATTTGCGCTACTCTGGAGTCAGAAACAGGAACAACAGATGGAACCCAATTCGATTGTCATCGTAAGTCTGCATACGCCGAAGGAAAAAGTCTGGGGCGAACTTGTGGTCATCAATCCTTCCGGAATCACGGTGCGCGGAATCGATTTGAATTCTTTTGATCACCTGATTCGCCAAATGAATGAACCGGACGGCGAGCGCGTCGGCTTCCCGACGGTCTTTTTTCCAATGTACCGAGTGGAGCGGGTTTCCCTCGACGAGCCTACCGGCTCCATTCCTTCGATGGACGAGCTTTTCGCGCGGAAGCTCGGCCGCTCGCTGAAGGATTATCTCGCCCAGTTCGCTTGATTCTTCGCGCCGGCGTGGCACGCGAAAATTCTAGTTTGCTTGACGCCGTCTTCGATTCCATAAAATTGAAGGCGCGTGCTTCAAATTCGCAGATTTAACTTCTATCTTTTCACGTTCGACGTTATCCTCTCTACAAATGCAAGGCCGCATCTGGACGGTACCAAATCAAATTACTTTTCTTAGGCTCGGCTTTCTGCCGTTCTTCCTGATTCTGATTTCGTACGAGCATTTTCGCTGGGCTTTGCTGGTGTTGGTGATTGCCGCGATGTCCGACGGAGTGGACGGAGTGCTGGCGCGCAGGCTGAACCAGAAATCCGCGCTCGGAGCCTATCTCGATCCGATCGCAGACAAACTGCTGCTCTCTTCGTCGTTCGTAATTCTTGCGTTCAAGAAACATTTGGCGTGGTGGCTGACGATTCTGGTGCTGAGCCGTGACGTTTTAATTCTGATTGTGGCGGTGGTGATCATTCTGGTTTTTGGTTACCGGCCGTTCCCGCCAAGTTTTCTGGGCAAGCTGACGACGGCGGTGGAAATCACCCTGGTATTCATCATCGTGCTTACGGCGGCTTTTCCATCCGCGCATCTGACAGCGCTCATTCGTCCGCTAATTTTTTGCGTGGCGGGATTGGCAATTGCTTCAGGGTTTCAGTATTCGGTCGTGACGGCGCGGCGGCTCAGTACCCACACCTAAACTCTCACGGCAAAAAGTTCAGGAAAAAGCATTGAAGCGAATTCATCCCGGACAATCGCGGTGAAAAAAGCGCGACTGAAATTATTGCGAAAAAGGCGTTGGATCGTTGAAGTGAATAATCATCAGAACGAAACTGGCGACGACGGCGAGGCCGGCGATCCAGCCCAGCGCGTAGGCGCGGTTGCGTTCTTTTGAATTCATCGGTTCGCGATCGGCGAATAATTTTCCAAGAGCAAATCCGGCCGCCAGCCCGCCGATGTGAGCGTAATTGTCGATTCGGAAGCTCCCCCAGAATCCCAGGATAACGATAAAGCTGACAGAGCTCAGCAATTGATTGCGGAGGCTTTGCATGAAAGCACCGCCGCGCTTGGTGGTAATCGCAAGCATCGCTCCAACCAAACCGAGAAGCGCGCCACTGGCTCCGAGCGAGAAGTGACCCGTGAAAACGCTGACCAGATATCCAAATGCACCTGTGAAGACGTAAATAAACAGGAAGCGGCCGGAGCCGTAAAGTTCCTCCAGTGCTGGCGCAAGCTGCAGGAGAGAGGCCATATTCATGCCGAGGTGGATCAGGCCCCCGTGAAGAAACATGGCCGTGAACAGCCGCCACCACTGGTGCTCGTAGAAAAACGGGTAAGGGTGACTGGCTCCGAGTTGGTAAGATCCCATCCCGCTCATTCCCCAGAGGATGTTGAGGCCACCGCCGCCGCCTTCTTTTAAGGTGATAAGGTAGCTGACGCCGAACATCAAAATGTTTGCGACGAGCAGAATTGAGGAGAGCGAGGTTTCGACGCCAATTATTTCAGAAAGACTCTTGCTCAGCGCGGCGATGGAAAAGCGGAGGCTGGCGCCGCATTCATGGCAGCGAGTGGCGCTGATACCGACTAGGGAGCCACAGGCCGGACAGAGTTTGGGGCGCGGCTGCTGCTCGCTGAAGCCGAAAAATCCAGCGAGCGAGTTCTTCCATCGTTCAAACCGCCGCTGCCAGCGATAGGGTAGGGGCAAATCTCCTCCTTGCGAGGCTTGTGGTGCGTTCCTATAATACCCAAGTTGAGGCGGCAGTTCTGCGCTATGGTTGTAGATTGCAGCTTTGATGGAACCGGCCGATGGCCGCGAAATGAATCGGTAGAGACGAGCGGAAGCAGGAGGCACAGGCGCATGGACAAATTTGAAGAGTTCGGCCGGCGACTGGACGACGAGTTGAGCCGTCTGAAGAAGTTTGTGGAGGAGGAAGTAGCTCCCGAAACAGAGCGCCGCACCGCAGAATTCTTGCGGGAAGTGAGCGAAAAGCTGACGCAGGCCGCGTCAAAACTCGAAGCCCGGTACGCAGCCAGGAACCCGCAGAACTCGCAAGATCCTTCCCGTTCATGAAGTTATGAACGCCTTGAAAAACACACTCACCGTCAAAGGACGCCATGGGAAAGCTATCAGAAGCTGTTCGGCACCGGCTTCGGAGAGCGGCGAACCATTCACAACTATAGGTTTGTTTTTCTTGTGCGCGGTTTTCGCGGTGAGCGCTTATTCGTGGGGATGCGGCGGCAGAAAGCCGATTGTTGGCCAGCCGCCGCCCACAGGACCCTCCGCGACTCCGCCGGATGTTGCGGAGAACGCGAAGCGGTCAACGGATGTACCGCAACCGCCCGGAGCATCGAAGCCTAATTCACCGCCAAAACGAGCGAATCCTGCGGCAGTGCCGGTTGCCGCGGGCTACACGGAAGAGGGGAACGCTTCGTGGTATGGCGAACCGTTTCACGGGCGGCGAGCGTCGAATGGCGAAACATATGACATGTACAAATTGACTGCAGCGCACCGGACCTTGCCGTTTGAAACGATGGTACTGGTGACGAATTTGAGTAATGGAAAGAGCACGACGGTGCGCATCACCGATCGGGGGCCATTTGTGGAAAACAGGATCATTGACTTGTCTCTGG
>Ga0075017_100000574_pt1 | contig 20757 bp, 23 predicted proteins | sample AleBraG_ABR_2012_FD_71475 | JGI IMG/M metagenome (GOLD analysis project Ga0075017, IMG submission 71475) | Freshwater sediment microbial communities in response to fracking from Pennsylvania, USA - Alex Branch Run_MetaG_ABR_2012 | ecosystem: Environmental > Aquatic > Freshwater > Creek >... | reverse complement strand
AATGCCTGCCGCCTCCCTTTGCCCTTGACCGAACGGATCAGTGCCCGCCTTTGGTCTACAGTAGCACGCGAATGGCGGCTAAGTGGCAGCCAGTTCCGGCCTTCCACCGTCCGGAGTGGGGCCGATTGTACTGGGGAACGACTCCAAACCGACGAGGTAAACGGTCATTCAACGGACGCCAATGGCCAAGCGAAAGGCTTGCTTGGATCCTCATCCGTTGGCCGGATCAGGGGCCGCTACAATCGGGCCAGCAACCCTTAAGCATCGCGCGCTAACTTGCGCACCAAATAGCCGATGAGACCGGCGGCGGCGGCTGAGAGAATAGACATCGCCCATTTCTGCCCTTCCGCGCGCGCCGGATCACTGGATAGGAGCGTCCTTACACACAACCACGCAATGACTCCCACCAGCACGAGCGTCACAATGGTCGCAGTATATTCGCGGAAGCGACGCACGCGCTGATCGCCCTCGTTCTCTTGCGGAGTGATTGACGAAGTGTAGGTGTGTCCCGGCGGTGGGCTGCGCAGATCGACCGCGGGTTCAGGTAGGCGCGGGTGGTTGTGCTCATCCACCGCTTCGACTCACAGACCTACAATTTCGCGCTGAAGCTTTTGCGTCTTGGGGTCAAACTGGCCAAGCTTTAAGCCACGCTGCTTGCCTTCCCGCGCGGCAAGGAAGAGTTGCAGGGCCTTGCGCAAGATTTCGCTCTTGTTGGTTTCGGATTCCGCCGCCACGGCGTCAATGGCCGCGTTCAGATCATCCGATAACACTAGGTTAAATCGAGCACTCATAAGTCACCTGGTTGGATGTTCATGCGCAGATTATACACAGTTTCGGCGCATCGTCAATTGACGAATTGTACTGGCTTAGGTGAGGGGCTAGCGATGTGCGTCGGGTGAAGGGTGCACTGCAGGACTCTGGCGATGTCACAGTAAACAGTCTAATCGTCGCTGTCAGCGTCGGTGGCAGCTGCCACCCGACCATGGACGCCTTCCGGCCACGGTGATCGCACCAGGCGACGCAGCGCGCGAGGTCGCTCAACTGATCCGGTCGAAGCCGAAGCCGCTTGGTGTAGATCACTTGTGCGTTTTGCTCTGTAGTCAATGACATAGACCCTAGGCCCACCATCCGCGGTGCGAGTGGGCCACTTTGGGCCTTGGTCATAGTGGATCTTGCGCCACACCGTGTCCTCGTTATTGCGTCGGTCGATGAGCGCGTCCACCTTGCCTTGAGCGTTGCGTCGAAATAGGTACCGGCCTTCGACGCCTTTGCGGAAGTAGACGTCCCCGGATTCGGGGAGAAGTTGCACCTTGTCCTTTCCGGAGCGCTGCGAGTACAAAGTGCTCCCAACGCTAGAGACTTCAAGTGTTTTGCCGACCACAAGTTCGTAGACACCGAGATACTCGGGAAATCTTGCGGGTTCAACCGTGCCGACGGCCGGGTCCTCATAATAGCGCAGCGCCTGCTCCGCCGCGATCTTCCAGACTCCATCGCGTCGTAACCACGTGTCAGTGGTGTGGTAGCGGGCATGCATGGTTTGACCGGAGATGGTTTCGGTCTCCGCCAGATCGTAGGTTAGAACCGCGGCATCGGACGTGATGATGCTCCGGGGATCCTTGAGCACCAGCGAACCGGACCAGTCCGGCGGAGGTGGCGTGATGTCCGCCAGCAGCGCTTTCTTATCCATGCTGCGGCCTTTTTCATCGTGATCGAGGCTGTCCTCGGCGAAATAGCGTTCAAAGGGTTGGGCATTGCCCGCCGTGGCGGCATCGAGGATTTCCTGTGTACGTTTGACCAACTCGGCTTGCGTGATGGGTGCGTCGAGGTGGCCTGAGCACCCAAGGCCCGTGAAGCCGAGCACACCGATCGATAGAAGCATCGTCATCCTAGCCATAACTGGCGACTCCCATTCAACCGCGGTCCCCGAGGATCACCGATACGCGAACGGAACTGTCCCCTTACCGCCTCAGAATGGCACGCCGGTCCACACATGCATATCATCCTGCGATCCATCGGACCAGTTAGGAACCGGTACGACGTACGTGGTCAGCGGCTCCGGCGCGCCCTGAAATTGCGGGTTTAGCTGAACTGGCGAGCCGGACACATCCGCGCCCCAATCGGACCCATCGGAGCGAGCGGCATAGAACATCAAGTGAGGATGCCAGTGACCGGCCTCGGCCCCCATATAGCCATCCTTGGACATCATATAGGACATTGCTCCCGGCTCCAGGGTCGGCAGATCTCCGTGATCTATCGCAGTCTTAAGTGCCGCCACCATCTGAGTCTTGTTCATTCCGCCTAATACCAACTGCGTCCTCTTCATGGTGATGGGCAGGACGGTTCGAGCCGCCTGTGGATTGAAACAGATGGGTCCCCTGATTTTGGGATTCCAGAAGTCGGACCAGTCCAATGGACCCATCCAGCCTCGCTCTACGAGGCAGACAAACCCGCCGGTGCCGCGCGCCGCAGTCTGATAGCCGGTTGACCTGAGTACGAGCACCGTGGCATGACCCGAGATGCCGACGGGCGCGGCGCTCCGGGCCACGGCAATTTCAGTCTCGGTATCGGTCTCGAGGTACTTCGCGAGAGGAGCCATCGACGCATAACGCACTTCGGACGTCTGCGCTTTCGCGGGCCACGGCGCGTAGAGTCCCGTTGCGAGTGCAATCAAGGAGAATGTAACGCCACTGCACGGTCCAGATTTCATACGGAGGCTCCCGGTTCAACCCTGTGGATGACAATGGGCGACATATTGTTTATGTTGCATCACGACTCGCGCGGCCACAGCTGCATGCGATCGAGCTGCTCACGAACCACTTCTCGAAATCGCTCGCTGCTGGTGACCGTGGCACCGCCCGCGAGGAGCACGATGACATCGCCACGGGGGGTGCGGCTGATCTCCCGCACATAGCTGAGATTGACCAGGCAGGATCGACTGACCCTGAGCATCGGCTGGGCACTCATGGAGGCTTCGGCATGTTGCAGCGTGCTCCGAGCGCCATAGACTTGTCGCCCGATGGTCAATCTGACGTAGTTCTTGTCCGACTCGATCATTTCCACGAGGCCTACGTCCAGCACATGCATCCGACCGTCGGCTTCGCCGATAATTCGAGGCCGCGGCTCGCGCAGCGCCTTCGCGCTCTGCTCGAGTTGTGCGAGCACGTCGGCGAGCGCCAGTTGGCGCTGTGCGAGAGTCTCAACCTGGTGACGACGGCGCACACGGGTCAGCGCCGTGCGAAAGCGATCCACATTGAAGGGTTTCACTATGTAGTCGACCGCACTGACTTCAAATGCGGCCAGAGCGAAACGATCGTAGGCAGTGACAAACACAATGTGGGGCAGCGTTGCCGGATTTAGGGCGCGAGCCAGCGCAATGCCGCTGAGCGGCGTCATCTGGACGTCGAGAAACACCAGGTCGGGCGGCTGTGAGCGAATCGCCTCCAAGGCTTCCGCGCTGTTGGCGTATTCGCCTACAATGTGCAAATCCGGCTCTCCGGCACAGCACTCGTTCAACGCGCGCCGGGCCGCCACCTCATCGTCCACAATCATTACGGTGAGCGGGGGGTCGACTGCTGATGCAGGGCCGATGCGAGATGGGGTCACGGCCGTCATGTGGCACTATGCAGCATCGGGAGACGAAGCTCCGCGCGCCACTGGTTATTGTCGGTACGACCGGAATGACAACTTGCGCGGCCACCGAATTGGATCGCCAAGCGCTCGCGCACATTCTTGAGGCCGATGCCGGTGTGAACCGAGTCGATGACGGCATCGTTCACCGGCATCGAATTGATAACTCGTACGATCAATGTCTCCTCGTCCACCGCCACCTCGAGGCGGATGGCAAGCTGGGACTGGGGTTGCGCGAGGCCGTGAACGACGGCGTTCTCGACGAGCGGCTGCAGAATCAGGCTCGGCATCCAGACGGCGGGCAAACCGACCGGATCTGGCACCTCGAGTTGCAAACGATCGGCAAAACGCCGTTGCTGCAAGTGCAAGTACAGGCGCACGAACTCCAGTTCATCCTGTAGCCGTGAGAACTCGTGTTCACCGGCCCGGAGGGCTCGGCGCAGCAGGTCTCCAAGCTCCACAATCATGGCTTGTGCGGCGTCGGGATCCCATCGCACCTGACCTCGAATGGTGTGCAGCAAGTTAAACAACGTGTGGGGCGACAGCTGCATGCGCAGCGCCGCGAGGTGTGCGGCGCTGAGAGAGCGTTCCAGGGTCTGCGTGCGCGCTTGCGCGTCTCGATACCGCCGATAGTAGCCGAAGCCGGTCAGGAGCGCGAGGGAAAAGGCGTAGCTGGTCAAGAACGTGGCGCCGGAGGCAACCCACGCCAGCGACTGCGTACCTTGAAAGTGATCATTGAGGGTCCAGGCTCCGGGAACGTGAAGCTCATTCCAGGAAGTGGACCCAACCAGCGCTTCGGCAATATCCATGGCCGGATCGCCAAGTGCCGCGAAGCCAACGCCGAGAATTAGTTGCAGCGGTACGGCGCGTCGTAGCGGCCGCCAACCGATGCGCCGCGATACCCACATGCCCGCAATCAGCGCAGGAAAAAGCAGCGCGTGTTGCGCGAGGCGGGCGTTCCACATGGCAAAGACGTTGGAGATACCGCTGGACGCGAGACTCACCTGCATGCTGGTGCCCCACAGCACGTTCGTGGCGGTGACGTAGGCCCAGAAAGCCGTCAGCAAGAGGAGATCCGTTCGCTTGTCGAGGGCCGGCGAGGGCAGATGGCGGGCCTCGGAGAGCGAGCCTGCACTGTTCCCCAGTGCAGCCGATGGACCGATTCCGGAGGGCATCGTGTTATTCATCCGTTGGCCTCATCGGGTACGGGAGTTCGCCGATCGGCGCCTACTGTAACCCACCCGCCAAGGTAAACCTCGGGCACATCGCCAGGAGGTGGGCTGAATCCGGCAGTTGTGCCGGCGGCCATGAATAGTGCGTTCGACAATCGAGTCATGCTATTTGCAAGGCGGCGTGCTGCCATTGGGGCAGGCGATGCTTCGCTGCCGATCGAGGCCGCTCTTCATGTCATCGATCACCCCTTGGCGTTTGTCGCGCTCCAGCTTGGTCAAGCAGACGCGCTGCTTGAAGAGCGAACCCGTGACGGTTTCGACGTGGCATTGGACCTCGGCGGCTCGCCCCGCTGGAGCGGTCGCCGTAAGCGCCACTGGGCGCGCGGCGCAATCGCACAGGGCTAACCCGGCCAGCGCAACCCCAAGTGTTTTGATGGGGGCGGCGCACAGGAGCCTTGTATGATGAGCCCCTACAGGCGCGTTGCGCACGTGACCTCTCCCACGGCACCATGGCGAATAGCCCCTCGCACGCCCGCTATCCTTCCCTTGTGTTCAATTGTATCCGCCCCAATTCCTGGCGAACTGAGTGTCGATAGCGCTCGCTGGTGGTGACGGCCACGCCGCCTGCGAGCAAGACAATGACATCACCGCGCGGCGTGCGGCCGATCTCACGTACGTGGGTAAGATTGACCAGCCGCGAGCGGCTGATCCGGAGCATCCGCTGGGAGGCCATTGCGGCCTCGGCGTGCAGCAGCGTGCATCGCGCCGTGTAGCGATCACGTCCCACGGTCAGGGTGACATAGTTTTTCTCCGACTCGATCAACTCGATGTCTCCCACATCCAGCACATGCATCCGACCGCCCGAGTCCGCAATGATCCGTCTACGTGGTTGGCACAGGGTCCTTGTGCTCTGCTCCACTTGTTGGAGTACATCGGAGAGCCCGAGCTGTTGCTTCGCCAGGCGCTCCAGATCAAGACGCCGTCGGATTCGCGTTAGCGCATAGCGGAAGCGGACGCCGTCAAGAGGTTTGACGAGAAAGTCCGTGGCGTTGCCGTCAAACGCATCGCGTGCAAAGCGATCATGGGCGGATATGAAGACAATGTGGGTAGGGGTAAACGACTCTAGGGCTTTGGCGAATGCAACGCCCGAGAGAGGGGTCATATGAACGTTTAGGAACAGGACATCGGGCGGGCTCGCACGCGCCGCTTCCAGTGCCACAACACTGTCCGAGAATTCGGCTACGACGTCCACATCCGGTTCATGAGCACAGAGCTCGCGCAGAGTGCGGCGCGAGGCAACTTCTGTATCCACAATGATGACCCGCATGACGTGCGCGCGGCTTCTGTCGGCGCCCCCTGTTGACCGGTCTACCACGCGCGGCACTTCCACGGGCTGCAAGCGAGGGACCATAGCTCTTTCATGGATGTGGTGCGCGCGATACACGCGGTCGACTGTACGCACTCAGGCGCGCGTTTTGGAGAAGGATCCGCGGGAACGGGGACGAATACGATGGTGGCGGGGACGAGTACGAATTCCAGCGATTCGCAAGGCGCCAATTTCAGTGTTCCATAACACCATGGCTTGGGAGTCGTGGTTTTTGAACGAAAGCTGCGGCGGGCGCGGGCAGGCGAGCGCGCTTAATCACAACACGAATGGGGAGACGATCATGGGCAGAGTGTCAATATTGTGGCGCGCCTTACTGGCGGCACTATTTTTAGCGGGGCTCGGGGGGCAGGCCTTGGCCGCCGACGCCACCGCGCCCACACCGGCGGCGGCTCAGGCGCCCCAGCTGGAAGAAGTGGTCGTGACCGGATCGCGCATTCCCGTGCCGGCGAACATTTCGGCGACCAGTCCGACGACGGTGGTCACGGGTCAGGAAATCCAACTGCAAGGGCATACTGACATCACCGATGTCATCAACGCGCTGCCGCAGAACATCATCGGCACCAACGCCGATTTCGGCAATACCTCGAGCCCACTCACCGCGACCGGTGGCTTTTCGACGGTGGATCTTCGGGGCCTTGGACCCCAGCGCACCCTGGTGCTGGTCAACGGTCGGCGACTGGGCGCCGGGGACCCCAGTACCACGAATCAGAATGTGGCACCGGATATTGACCAGATCCCAGCGCCCTTGCTGGAGCGGGTCGACGTGGTGACGGGCGGTGCGTCGGCGACCTACGGCTCAGACGCCATCGCGGGTGTCATAAATTTTATTCTGAAGAAGGATTTTCAAGGCGTCCAAGTTGACGGTCAGTACGGTTTTAGCCAACACAATCAGCACAACAGCTATGCGGCGGGGCTGGTGGGTGCCGGTGATCCCAACACCGGCTATACGGCCAATCCACCTCCCACCGGGAGCATTCGGGATGGTTACAAGCACGATATCTCACTTGTCATGGGTACGAACCTGGCCGACGGCGCGGGCAACATAACCGGCTATTTCGTCTATCACGATCAGCAGCCTGTGACGGCCTCAGCGCGCGACTTTGGAGCCTGCCAATTGGTTTCCAACGGCGATATCGCCGCGCCGACCTACACCGGGCTGGAATGCCTGGGCAGCTCGAACTCCAATCGCTTTACACCGAAAAACCCGGCCGCAGCCGGTTTTGGTACTCGGTATAGCGTGGTGGGCACCCAATTTCTGCCCTGGCCGCAGACCGGTTCGAGCCCGCCGGCGGTGTTCGATTTTAACGAATTCGAATACCTGCAGCGTCAAGACCAGCGCTATCAAGCCGGCTTCCTGGGTCACATTGACCTGAATGATCACGTCAAGCCGTATATGGAATTTGGGTGGATGGATGACCGAACGGTGGCGGTGGTCGCGCCGTCCGCACTGTTTGTGGCGGGCAATCCGTTTACGTCGGACAACAACGAACTCATCAATTGCAGCAACCCCTTGTTGAGTGCGCAGGAGCGCTCACTAATCTGCACGCCCGCCCAGATTGCCGGCGACACGGCGGTTCCGGGATCACCGGGCAACAGTGCCGATGTGCAGATCGGTCGCCGCAATATCGAGGGCGGCGGACGCACATCGATCTATGAACATCAAAACTTCCGGGTCGTAGTCGGCACGACGGGCGAAGTGGCGAGCGGGTGGACGTATGATCTGTATGGATCGTACTACTACACGACCGCGTTCTCGGCCAACAATAACTACCTCGACTATGCCAAGACCGGCTTGGCGCTTCAGGCCATAACGGGTCCGGCCGGCACCCCCGTTTGTATCAGCGGGGGCCAGTGCGTGCCGTGGAATTTCTTCCAGACCGGCGGTGTCACCGCCGCGCAACTGAGCTACCTGCAAACGCCGGGGACGTCTTCGGGCAACAACACCGAGACGATTGAGCACTTTGATGTGACCGGCGATCTCAGCACCTACGGCATTAAATTTCCCTGGGCGAGAGACGGCGTGGGTATCAATGTGGGCGCCGAGCACCGATCGGATTCCGTGACGTTTAAGCCGGACGGAGCAGAGTTGTCGGGGGACTTGGCTGGATTTAGCGGAGCCTCGGTGCCAATCGATGCGGCCGACAGTATCAAGGAGGCTTTTATAGAGCTGAGAGCGCCGATCGCTCACGATGTACCGGGAGTCTACGACTTGACCATGGATACCGGGTACCGCTATTCGAATTACGATACCACCGGTACGACCAACACCTATAAGTTCGAGGTGCAGTACGCGCCCATTCAGGATGCGCGCCTCCGCTTCTCCTTCGACCACGCCGTCCGCGCACCCAACCTGGTGGAGCTGTTCTTGGCACCCTCGTACGGACAAGAAGCGGTGTTTGGCGTCGATCCGTGTGCGGGGGTTCCGACCGCGACGTTGGTGCAGTGCGAGCGTACTGGGGTGACACCCGCACAATATGGGGACGGGATCCACGCCAATAACATCACGCAATGCGTTTCAGGACAGTGCGGCCAAGTCATCGTGGGCAATTCCCAATTGACGCCAGAGGTGGCCAAGACGTGGTCGTTGGGGTTGTCGCTGACGCCGGTGGAGTGGCCGGGCGTCAACGCGAGCATCGACTACTATCATATCGAACTGGACAACCAGGTTGGGAACTACCCGTTCTCGATCATCTTCAACGGCTGTCTTAACCAAAACGATCCGCTGTACTGCAGTCAAATCGTGCGCACTGCACAGGGGGCGCTGACCGGAGCCACGGTCGCGGGAGGCGGATACATTCAGCAGAAGGACTTTAACCTGGGCGTCTCGATCGTGTCAGGGATCGACTTGCAGTTGAACTACCGTCATGCGCTACCAGGCGCGTGGGGATCGCTCACCGCCGCTTTGAATGGCACGTACTTGCAGCACGATACCACCACACCGTTCCCGGGTTCGGGCAGCTACGACTGCGCCGGCCTCTTCGGCAGTAGTTGCCAGAACGGTTCGGTGAACCCGCATTGGCGGCATAATCTGCGCATCAGTTGGGACACACCGTGGAATCTCACGTTATCCGCGCTGTGGCGCTACATCGGCTCGACCAGTTTCGATAACAACTCGACCAACCCCCTGCTGCAAGGGGTAGAGAGTACATCGAACGGAACGAACGAGAGCGCCCCGTACTACGATGCTTACAGCGCGCGCATTGCCGGCTACAGCTATCTGGACCTGACGGCGGTGTGGCACGCAACGCATGCTCTGGAGCTGCGCGCCGGCATCAGCAACTTGTTCGACAAGGATCCGCCGCTGATTCCGTCGGCCGATATCACGGGCAACAGCGGCCCGGCCAACTCCTATCCGACCTATGACTATTTGGGTCGGCAAGTGTTTATGGCCTTCACGGCCAAGTTCTAGCCCACCGTTGTGGAGGGTCGGCTGATCACACCGATCGGTCAGCCGACCTCCGCGACGAGATTTGCCGGCGTCCAAGGTGGGTCGGAGTGGCAAGGGGCGGAGACCGTATGACCTATCGGGTCAGAATCCACAGCTTTGGGGTCTGCCTGGTAATTATGAGCGGGACGGCCGTTGGTGTTTCGGCGCGTGCGCAAAGCGTGCCGCCGCCGCTGGCTGCGAGCCGGCCGTTGTCGGAAATTATCATCGAGGCACCCGAACCTCGATTTGTAGCGCCGACGCGGCGGGACAAGATCGGGCGGATTTGGGCGCCGGTCGTGATCAACGGTCAGGGTCCATTTCGCCTGGTGCTGGATACGGGGGCCAGCCGATCGGCGATCAACGCTCAAGTCGCGCAGAGACTCGGGATTGACCCCGATAGCACTCACTCGGTGCTGCTGCGCGGCGTCACGGGAAGCATCGTGGTGCCCACGATCCGAGTGACTTCGTTTTCGGTGGGCGATGTGATCGTGACCCCGGCGATCCTCCCCATCGTCACGGACGCGTTGGGTGGAGCCGAGGGGGTTTTGGGCACGGAGGGATTCGCTGACAAGCGGCTCTACATCGACTTCAAACATGACCTGATCACCATCACACACTCCCGTGGCATTCGGGCCTCGGGCGATCTCATCGCGGTCCCGCTGGAGTACTCCAGCGCTGGTCTCTTGGTGGTCCGGGCCGTGGTGGGGGGCGTGCGGGTGCACGCCATTGTTGATACCGGGGGTCAAGCGACCATCGGCAACGAGGCCATGCGTCAGGCGTTGGTGCGTCGACGGGCCAAGGGAACACCCAGTGAAGTCATCGATGTGACCACGGCGTCCCAGGATGGCATGGCCTTTCCAAGCCCGCCCATCGAGCTGGGGTCCCTCCAAATTCAAGGCGCACGCATCACCTACGGAGATATGCACATCTTCGGGCATTGGCACTTGACCCAGGAGCCGGCGTTGCTGATCGGGATGGATGCGCTGGGTCTATTGGATGTATTTATCATCGACTATCGTCGCCACGAATTGCAGCTGCGCACGCGCCCGGGTGGCGTGTGAACGCTCAAGCGTATACACGACTCGATCCGGGTGCGGGCCGATGAGATTGCTTGATCTCATTGCTCAAGGGCACGGTGCTCATGTATTTGCCGACGACGGCCGGGAACTGCCCGGTGCCAATCGATACACGGCGGCCATTCAGGCGTGTCCCTTGCGCTATGTACTTTCGGATGAATTGGTGCGATGCGCGACCCAGTTGGCGTTCGCAGAAGGGGATCGATTGAGTGCGTGCCTGGATCTGATTCGCATACCCGCGCAATCATTGTGGGTGGAATGGGCGGATGCCCCGCGGCGCGAGGCGCTGAAGTCGATTCCGTCACTTGACGTGCAGGATGAGTCGCCATCTCGGCACGGTGGGGCACTGATCGAGGCCGCGCCGGATGGCCGCTCCGGTCACCTTCGCACGTTTTGGTCTGCGCCCGATGAACGGGCCTATCTCTCACCGATCGTTACGACGTTTGCCCTTGATGGGCAGCCCACGCCGGCAAGGACTGACGATCCGACAGTATGGCGCGGAGAAACCCTCCTACGAATGCCGGGGGAGCCCGCCATCGAGGAACTGCTCGATCATCTCCGCTGTCATTTCGATGAGGAATGGGCGGCCTACTACCACGCGCGGTGTCCCACGGATGATTTTAGGTCGGCTGTGCTGTACAAGAGCCTGGGGGGATGCGCGTTCGACGCGCCCATTCTAATGGCACTCTTTTTGTTACTCGGTGCGCGCGACCTGCTGCCGCGGCAGGAGATTCGTCATGAGCGCCTCAATCGAATACGCCATCAAGGCGGAAAACCATCGCTCCTTGAGCACATTGAACTCTCGGCGCCTCTGGATCGGCCACCGGCCAAAGGTTGGGTTGCATCGGGCGAGCCGAGCCGGCTAAGCCCGCGCCTCCATCACGTGCGCGGCCACATTGTACGGCGTGGCGCCTCGGTGTTTTGGCGTTCACCACACATGCGGGGGAGTGCGCGGCTGGGTCAGGTGCGCACTCGTACCGTAGTGCTGACGTACGGGCCGTCCGCCATGGAGCCGTCGAGAGCGTATCACTAGGGGACACTGGTGCGCGCTGAGCTGAGGAAGCGTAACCACGTCCCTCGGAGGACCGGAGTACTGGTTGCCACGCGCAGAGATTCCGACGGCAGAATGCTTGCGCCGGTCAAGATAAACGGTCAGGGTCCGTTTGAGTTCATCGTGAACACCGGAGCCACTCGGTCCGCGCTCGGCGAGTCCGTGGTCCGCCGATTGCGGCTCTCCCTCGACGCCGAATTCCCTATTCTCGTTCATGGCGTGACGGGCAGTAGCTGTGTCCCCACGGTTCGAGTCGACTCGATGACACTGGGGCCTCTGCGCGCATCGGCGATTGCCCTGCCCGTCCTTGGAAATACATTGGGGTCCGCCGACGGGTTCCTGAGCCTCACCGACTTTGTGACGGAGCGGATTCTCATCGACATGCAGCGCAATAGAATGGTGCTGCCCCAGGGCGTGGGGCCATTGGGAGCCTTCCATGGCGGTGTGGACTTGCGCATGGATCCGGCGCACCAGCACGTTGTAGTTATTGACACCAGGATTCATGGGATAGCCGTGAAAGCGGTTGTCGACACCGGTGCTCAGTGCGCGCTCGGTAGTCTCGCCCTGCGCCGAGCGATTACACTTCAACACCTTAATGCGAGTAACCACATAGAAGTGGCAGGAGCATCGGAACGGGGGAAGATCTCTACACCTCACCTGCTTCCTGCCCTGGAGCTGGGATCGTTACGGATTCTGGGGGCACAAATCGTCTACGGGGAGCTGCCTCTGTTCGAGTACCTGGGGTGGACCTCCACTCCCGCGATGCTGCTGGGCATGGACATCCTCGGACAGTTTGAAAGCGTACTGCTCGACTATACAAATCGACTGATCCGGCTTCAGCCGCGTATTCGAGGAAAGCGCTGAATGGGGTCCGCTTGATTTCGGTGCAATAACATACGGTAGAAACATCCACTATTCCCCCGGTGATTCCAATGGTGGCTCGTGCAACCCACTGATCAGATGGCTGTTTCTGTTACCTCTCGAAGTGTGCGTTTTTCTTTTGGCTCCGTCCGCGCAGATTTATCGCCCCAAGACCTGAAGTTTTGCAGGTGCCCGGGATGGCAGCAGGATCGCTGCGTAGCGCTCGATGGGAAAGCTGAAAATGCCACGCATATTGAGGCCCTCGGTACGCGTCGGGGCGATCCTGCCGATCAATTCCGGCGGTACCGCTCCGCTGCGACGTTGGGCCCAGCAATCGAAGATCGCCTGCTTCTTTGTGGTGTTCCAGGCCATCACGATATTGGCGAGCAAGCTCAACGCGTTGGCGACGACCTGCATTTCATCCTCGCTCTTGGCTTGATAGCCGGGAACGCGGCCGGTGTAGATCAGACGCTTCAACGCATTGGTCGCTTCGCCGCGATTGAGCACGCGCAGCAGTTCACGTCGGAATGCTGGGTTCACGAAATAACCTGCCAAGAACACCGTCCGCAGTAAGCGCCCGATCATGACACCGACCTCGTAGAGAGGGTCGCCGCAGGCAGCGGAACCGAAGCGCGCCAACACATTGATGGCGCTGGTGTGACCGCTGTAAGCAGAGGCGATCAGATGGACCCATCGATCCCGATGCTTGGGAACGTGGCTGAAATTCAAGCTGGCCTCGCAGATCGGCTTCAATATCCGCGGCACCTCGCAGCCACGCGGCAGAAAGAGGTGCCGATCCTTGAGTGCCTTCAATCTCGGGCACAGATCGAAACCCGGCCCATGGGCGAACGCCATTCCAAAATCGGTGTATCCGTGCGTATCGACTGCGAGTTGTACGATGTCGATTTCCTCTTGTCGCAGCACGCCCTCGATGGCTGCGCCGACTTGCCGTTCGTTGAGCACGATGGGTTGCGCGTTGAAGATGCCCCCAGCTCGCCAACACATGTGAGTAGATCCCGACCGAGGGTGTCTGGCGGCGTGGATCGAGCCGCGCTTGCCAGACCCGTTGCCGAGTCTCCAAGCTCATCACGTCGGAGGAGGCCAGATCCGAGCGGCCCCAGCTTGCCGAAATTGCATGACGACGCAGGTAGCCGAGCACGGCGGCACTGGCCTCTGCCAATCGTCGTTCATCACCGGCCCAGCGCATCGCTAGCCGGACGCTCGCCGCCGAGAGCTGCGGCATCATGCGCGCCGTCTCCGCCGCGGACATCGAGGTACCATGCGCCAAGATGCCGGTATACACCATCAGCAGCTCCTTGTCGGAGCGCGGTTCGCGACCGAGCATGATCCAGCTGAAGCGCACGTTGGCATCGACATCGAGCAGTAGCTCAGGCAACTGCGCTTCGCCGATCCGATGATCGAGCGCGGCGCGCAACTTGACCAGTTCCGGCTCCTCTTCTTCGGCCGCCAAGGGTGTCAGATGCAGTTCGTCGTCGATGCGCAGTTCACCGCCCTCGACGGCTTTGGCAACAGCGGCGACACCGGCCTGGGCGCGTTCGATCAACGGCTCGAGGTAAACTTCAGTTCGCTCGGACAATGACAGGCGCCGATAGTATAACCCGCGTTCCCGTTGCGAAATCGCGGCCGGGATAAACAGTCGTTCGCGGCTGCGAAATGCCAGGCTGTGATCAACCCATTCGGTTCCGTTGCGCAGTGCCCGGCGCAGCGCGAGTAAGGTGGCAACCTCAAAGGCACGGAACGCCTGTTCCCGATCGGTACCGGATAACCGCGCCCTCCATACTTTGCCGAACTCGATCGAAATTGTGGTTGGCAACTCCCTCGCGCCGTGTTCATACAGCGCCTTGAGTGTTTGCATGGCTGCCAACACGGGGTGGACCGGTATCGCTTCCCACGGCAACGCCATCAGGGCCGACAGTAACGAGCGTACCGGTTGAATCTCGATGGTCAGGTGATCGCGCACGAGCTGCGCACGCGTCGGGGGTTTGCGCTGTTGATGCTCCGCCACCAACAATCGTAACCGTTCACGGAGGTCGGTATCGGAGACGCTTGTGTCAATGGCGAGCGCACCAATCGAAGCGAGCAGCTCTCGATACAAATCGGCCCAGTGGATCAAAACCTGATTGGCATCTTTGGTTGCACGGCGCCACAGATCCGCGACGCGCCGCCGCACCATCAGCAGCACTCGGTCGGTCCCGATCAACAGACAGTAGCGCAGAAAGAAGGCCGCTTCGATCGTGCGTACCGGCTCTTTGATACGCGCACCGATCGAGGGTGGTCGGTTCGCCAGGCGACGCGCATAGCGTCGCAGCAAATCATCGGGCATGTCAACCAGATGGCGCTGGACACCGAGATTGTACAGCGTCTCAATGCGCTCGAGCAGTTCCTCAATTTGCCGCGGCGAATGCTTAGCCGGTGCGGCCCACAGCAAACTCTGCTGTGAGAGACCCGCTTGACGGGGCACGACCAGCGCCTGCCGCCAGCGCTCCAGCCGATCGCTATCGATCTGCGCATGGATGCTTCTGGCCAATGCGGCCTCGTATTGCCGGGTGGCACTGACGATAATCGAGCGCAGCGCCCGTTCATGCATGATGATCAATTGATGGTCATACCACCAGCGGCGTGCAAACCCCAAGAGCCGCTCTCAATCACGGGTACGCGCCAGCTCCCGCCGCAACCCCCGTACCAGCGCCCGACGTTGTGGCTCGCTCAGCCAGCGGAAGCCAAGCGCCTCACAGGCCAACTGCTGATGCTCAATCAAGGTCGGTTCACGCCGGTACAGGGCGCGTAACGACGCCACGTCCGGCGCGGCAACGGCAAACTGGGTTCCTAGGTGTCGCCACAGTGCAGGAGGTATCATGGGAACGGCATCGAGCAGCCGACCGCTCATGCGCAGGAAGCCAATCTGCAGCGCCAGCCCCAACTTGAGCTCGGTGCGCCGACGATCTTCAATCAGCTGCCGCTCGGCCCGCGTAAAGGTGAAGAACGCCTCGATCTTGAAGGCCGTCAGTTCACGCGGCAGGCGCTTCAAACCAAAAAACGTCGATTGCCAGTTGTCTATTGCACCCTCCGAAAACCAGGGTGCGATAGCATCGCCCAAATCACGAACAGCAAGTAGCTGATCGGCAAAGACAATCTGGCGCTGGCCACTATAATTGCCGAGAAATCCTACCGTATGTTATTGCACCGAAATCAAGCGGACCCAGGGAAGCGGGCCATAGCTCAGTTGCTTGTCGATATGTTCAAAGGCGGACGGGGTGCCGCCAAGCCAATGCTGCCAAGTCGAAAGCTGTCTATTGGCGAGGTCGGCTATTTGGTATTCGCGGGAATGGCGGGCAATCCGAAGCAACCCGCGTTTACGGAAACCTTTGTGGTTCGGGAGGGCAGGATCGCGATTCAAACGGTGGGTCCGTAGGAGCTGATCCTGGGACCAATATGCGTATCGACGCCACTGGGCTTAATAGTATCTCGCCCGGTTAAAGGAACACTCTCTGCGCTGCATTGGCAATGACGCGACCTGTGCTCGAGATTCGCGGGCGGACGCAGGGCCGAAGGCCTTGCTCGATGGCTGCGCCATCTTTGGAATGGCTGTGGCTGGGCGCAGTTAAAGCTTCTCTAGGTGTGAAAAATCCGTGTCCGCATGTTCTAGCTCGGCTTGGTGGTGTCGTGCGCAGGCGGCGATCAAGATGTCGGTGGCCGGGACTGAGATTCCGGCTGAACGGGCGCGACGTGCGATTTCAAAAGCCGCGGTCCAAACGTCATTGTTGATGGCGAGTTCCGGCAGCAGTCGTTCAAAATCCCTAAGCACCTTTTTTTCACGATCGCTTCCCGCGCCATTCCACAGCTCCAGTCGGACAATCGGGCACCAGCAGGCCTCACCGGCATCAAGCGCGCGTGTCACGCGGTCTCTGACGGCCGCATCCCCATTCGGACGAAGCATGTGAATCCAGGAGGAAGAGTCAACTAGGATCACTACCACTTAACCCCTGCGACGATGCCGCAAGAGATCCTCAACGCTGAACAGGTCCTTGCAAGTTCCCGCATGCTTGATGAGCTCGCCCATGCGCTTGCGGCGATTGAATTCCTGAATCGCGGTGACAATTGCATCGCGCTTTGTCTTCGCCTTGGTGAACCGAATGGCGTCCGCGAGGTCGCTATCGGGAATATTTACAGTCGTTTTCATGATTCCATATTAGGAGCTCATGTATTCCATGTCAAGGGTAATGGGAATACAGAGTATTGGGGATACAGTGAGACTCTCCGGTAAAGGGCGTCACGATTGTGCTCAAAGAGGCGGACCGGGAAAGGGCTAGGGGAGTCAGGCCGTTCTTTCGAGAATTAAACGGCCGTTGTCGGAGGAGGTAGGTACCGACGGCATTGGCCAAAAGCAGACGGTGAAGTTGATGCCTTTTCCTGTCCGTGGGACTGGTGCCTCTTGAGCGCCGCGTCACCTATAGCACCTAAAGTGTTCTGAATCCGCGGGTGTGCGGTAGAAATGGACAAGGGGGACGTCAAGGCCTGAAACTCAGGCGGTGGAGCCATTGACTCGCGTGATGGTGTACGACGGGTACTGCCATTTGTGCAGTGGCTGGGCGCAGTTCATGGGCCGTCATCCTGTTACGCCGCCCTTTGCCCATGTGGCGGTGCAGAGCGAGGAGGGGCGGGCACTTCTAATCGGGCACGGCATTGATCCGGACGATCCGGCCACCTTTTTGGTGTTGGATGAGGGGCTGGTGTTGACGGATTCGGATGGCGCAATACACGTGATGGCGTCGCTGGGCGGCGCGTGGAGAATGGCGCGGGTGCTCAAGGGTGTCCCTAAAGCGTGGAGAGACGGGCTGTATCGTCTGCTGGCGCGCAATCGGTATCGATTATTTGGGAAGCGCGCGACGTGTTACGTGCCCGGCGTGGAGCGCTGAGCGTGCGCGTCGTGGTGCTGGGTGGCACTGGGAACTTCGGGGCGCGGATCGTGCGAGGGTTGAAGGACGATCCTGGGATCGAGGTGGTGGCGGCTTCGCGTTCGGGTCGGGGGGTGCCGGGCCGAGGCGACGTGCGGACGGTCGCGCTCGATGTGTTTGCGGAGAATCTCGCCGCCAGACTGCGCGAATTGGCGCCGGACCTGGTCATTCACACGGTGGGGCCGTTTCAAGGGCAGGACTACCGGGTAGTGCGGGCGGCCCTGGCGGTGGGGGCGCATTACCTGGATTTGGCCGATGGGCGGGATTTCGTGGTGGGATTCGCACGGGCGAACCACGAGCTGGCGATTGGGGCCGGCAGAGCGGCGATCAGTGGGGCAAGTACCTTGCCAGCGTTGTCGAGCGCGGTAATCGAGCAGCTGCGCGAGGGCTTGCGGACGGTTGAGCGCGTGGAGATGGCCATTGCGCCCGGACAGCGCGCGGTGCGCGGTGCGGCCACGATGGCCGCCGTGTTCAGTTATCTCGGGCGGCCGGTCGGCGTATGGCGGGGAGGGCAGTGGGTGCGTTCGTGGGGTTGGATGGCTATGAGGCGGGTACCGCTCGCGTTTGGGACGCGGTGGGGGGCGCTGTGCGAGGTGCCGGATTTGTCGCTGATACCGACACGCTACCCCGAAGTGCAAGAGGTCACTTTTCATGCCGCGCTAGAGTTTCGGGCGCAGCATGTGGCTTTGTGGCTGCTGGCGGGATTGCGGCGGGTGGGGTGGCCATTTGCGGCAGAGCGCTGGGCAGCGGCGCTCGATCGGGTCTCGGGCGCGTTCGATCCGTTTGCCGGGCTGTGGGGCGGCATGCGGGTGAGCGTGGTGGGGGAGAGTGTGAAGCGGGAGCGTGTACGGCGGACGTGGCAGCTGACCGCGCCGGCGGCGAATGGACCGGAGATTCCGACGTTGGCGGCGATCCTTTTGGCGCGGCGGTTGGCACGTAACGAGCACCTGGCACGCGGTGCGTATCCTTGTATGGGACTTTTGAGTTTGCGCGACTTTGAGTCAGAGTTCGCGAGATGGAATATACGCACGCGCATTGAGGAGGGGGTGGCGTGAACCTGTACCTGTGGGTGAAGTGGGTGCATATCCTGTCTTCGACGGTACTGTTTGGGATGGGCGCCGGCATTGCGTTCTTCTTTGTGCGAGCACAGCGGACGGGCGATGTGCGGGTCATCGCGGCGGTGGCGCGTGAGGTTGTGTGGGCGGATGGAATCTTTACGGCTTCGGCGGCTGCACTGCAGCCGGCCACGGGCTTGGTGATGATGGCCATAGCGCACTATCCGCCCTCGCTGCCGTGGATTGGGTATTCGCTACTTCTCTACATGGCGGTGGGAGCATGTTGGCTCTCCGTGGTGTGGCTGCAGATGCGGATGCGGGATCTGGCGGTGATTGCGGCAGAGTCTGGTACGAATTTACCCGAGGCGTATTTCAAGTGCTATAAGTGGTGGTGGGCGTTGGGATGGCCGGCGTTTGTGGGGGTGCTCGTCATTTTTTGGATGATGGTAAGCAAATGGGGTGGGTAGGGCGGCGGCGACGGACCCTTAGTACGAGAATGCCGGGCGGAGCGGATGTTCTGAATTGTCCGTGGGCTACGAGGCGCGGGCGCGAATGTTCAGTCACTCCGGGCAGCCGTAGCACCGATCAATTTGCTATTCGCATAGTCGCCATTCAGATTGCATGGATGCGCTTGTCTAGGCGCATCGCATGACGTTGCTATCATTCGCTCTTCTTGCTATCATTCCGCTGTCATGTAAACGAGGTGCCATCAATGGCCGCAATTACTGTGAGACAGCTGCCCGAGGAAACAGCACGTGCACTCAAGGCGCGCGCTGCACGCTCCGGACGTAGTACCGAAGCAGAAGTGCGCGAAATCTTGAATACAGCAGTACAGCCACCGGTAGGTCTCGGCACCGCGCTGGCGGCGCTGGGTAAGCGCGTCGGCGGCGTGGACCTATCGCGCCGTCGTAAGCGTAGCCCGGCTCGAGCAGCGAGCTTTGAAGCTTGATTATTCTGGATACCAATGTAATCTCGGAACCTTTGAAACCACGCCCGGACGCTGCGGTACTCCGATGGCTGGATCTTCAAAGTCCTGCGACACTCTATGTCACGACGATTAGCCAGGCCGAACTGCTGGCCGGAGTGGCCGCCTTGCCCGCGGGGAAGCGGCGCACAGAACTAAGGCGGATAATCGACAAGGAACTGGTATCTTTGTTCGCGGACCGAATTCTCCCATTTGGCGAGCGCTCGGCGGAGGCTTACGCACAGGTGGTTACTGCCGCAAATGGGGCGGGTAACCCTATGGATTTTGCCGATGCTGCAACTGCGGCGATTGCAATCGAGCACAATTTCATTGTGGCAACGCGCAATGTGGGGGACTTCAAAGGATCGTCGGTCAAACTCTTGAATCCGTGGTCTTGATTCAGTTGCACTTAAATCCGGAGACATCAGTACCTATGCTTGGATTTCACGGGCCCCATGAATCGATTCACACGTGAAAGAGTTTTGTCACCCATTTTGCCACCATTGTCATTGGCATTTTCATCGCCGTCGGTCTTGAGCAGACTGTCGAGTTACTCCACCATCTTCAGCAGCGCGCTGACCTTGACAGACCGTTGCACGATGTGTTGACAAATGGCCAAAACGGTATCGGGCAGCAACAACTCGGAGCATGACGTCACGCCTGTAGTCTGTCTGCATGGGGACGGAATGCTGGATGGGCATGAGAAAGATATTGCAGACGCCGCTGTAAAGCAGAAAGCGTTGGGGTCGTTCTCAACGGGGGCCACAAACGGTGCAATAGAATTCATTCTTTTTTGGTGTGGTCGGAGCCCGAGACGCACTTCGAGATGGGGAGTTTAATACCAGCCAACTGCCTACGCTCGGCCTGGCGCTTGGGTACGAACGCTCATTCCTGTCCAATAACACGTTCAGTCAGGCCTATGCCAGTCGAGTGATTTGGGCGTTGCCCCGCCTGGGCACGCAAATAAGTTTGGTTGACGAGCGACTCGAGTTGCACCAGCCGTTGGGTGGGCTGATCGCCGGGTGGGGCGAAGGACTTCGATTCGATGTGGGCTTTTTTGTTTTTGACAGCGCTCGTACAGGCCACGCGCGAGCCTGCACTTGCCGGTCCGACATCTGCGCGAAGAACCGGGCTGCGATCTGGGGTGATCTTCGCCGTTAC
>Ga0075017_100000572_pt1 | contig 20772 bp, 17 predicted proteins | sample AleBraG_ABR_2012_FD_71475 | JGI IMG/M metagenome (GOLD analysis project Ga0075017, IMG submission 71475) | Freshwater sediment microbial communities in response to fracking from Pennsylvania, USA - Alex Branch Run_MetaG_ABR_2012 | ecosystem: Environmental > Aquatic > Freshwater > Creek >... | reverse complement strand
CGGCTTCGATCCGACGTCGGTCGCGAGCGACCGTCAGGGCATCGCGCTCTCGATCAAGCAACGCATGAGTCAACACGGCGGTTTCGCGACCATCCGCAGCACGCCGGGGTCGGGTACTGAGGTCCAGTTGATCCTGCCGCGCAACGGGTCATGACCGCAACGCAACCGAGGGTCTTCCTCGTCGACGACCACGAACTGATCCGCTCCGGCATCCGCACCGAGTTGTCCGGCTCGGTGGAGATCATCGGCGAGGCGGACGAGGTCGAGGCGGCCATCGAGATGATCCTCGAACGCACGCCCGACGTCGTGCTCTTGGACGTGCATATGCCCGGCGGGGGTGGTCTCGCAGTACTGCGCGAGGTCCATCGCTGCGACGGCGCCATCAAATTCCTGGCCCTGTCGGTCTCCGACGCCGCCGAGGACGTGATCGCCATCGTTCGCGGCGGCGCCCGTGGCTACGTGACCAAGAACATCTCGGGTCCGGACCTGACCGACGCGATCTACCGCATCGCCGCGGGCGACGCCGTGTTCTCGCCACGACTCGCCGGTTTCGTCCTCGATGCCTTCGCCTCGACCAATGGTTCGTCCGAGGTGGTCCCGGTGTTCGACGAGGAGCTCGACCAGCTCACGCCGCGAGAGCGTCAGGTCCTGCGCCTCATTGCGCGGGGCTACTCGTACCGCGACATCGCCACGGAACTCGCGATCTCCACCAAGACCGTCGAGAGCCACGTGTCGTCGGTGTTGAGGAAGCTGCAGCTTTCCAATCGCCACCAACTCTCGAACTGGGCGTCCCGACGCGACCTCTCCTGATCGCGACGACGTCAGGGCAGGGGTCGTTCGTCCAACAAGCGGTAGGGATTGAGGAGGCCGTCGGGATCGAACACGCCCTTGATGGCGCGTTGCAGCCCGATCGACGAGGGGTCACACAACGCCAGGAACGGCCCCTGCTTGTCCAGGCCGATACCGTGTTCTCCCGACACGGCGCCACCGAGGGCGACGCCGTGCGCGAAGAGCTCGTCCATGAACGCCTCCCTCACTGACGGTTCGGGCTGGATGACGAAGAGATGGACGTTGCCGTCACCCACGTGGCCACATCCGCCGGCGATCACTCCGTGACGTTGCGCGATCAGTGCGACGTCGCGCAAGAATCCGGGCACCGCCGATCGAGGCACCACGATGTCGACGATGTCGTTGACGCCGGCCTCCTTCGCGGCCCAGAAGGCCCGTTCGCGGGCCTCGATGAGACGGGTCGCCGCGCCGGCCGGTACGACGTAGGTGTCGATCGCACCGCCGCCGTCGAGCAGGGCGGCCAGACGTTCCAGGTCCGACGCCAATTGATCGGCGGTGCGAGCCTCGAGAACGATGACCAGATAGGCCTCGGCGTCGCGCGTCACCTCCTCGGCGACGCCGAGTTCGAGTTGGCTGCGCGAGGTGATGGTGGCCATGGTCAGTTGGTCCAAGTACTCGAGGATCGACGGTGCGAGACCGGAGCCGACGATCGGCGCGACCATCGCACTGACCGCGTCGACACTGGCGAACGGCGCGAGGACCGTCGCGCTGTGTTCGAGGCGCGGCGAGAGGCGCACGGTGACCTCGGTGACCATGGCGAGCGTCCCCTCGCTGCCGACGATCAGTTGCGTGAGGTCATACCCGCTGGACGACTTCACGACCGCGCCACCCGTGCGCACGACCGTCCCGTCGATGAGCACGAGTTCCAGGCCGAGCACGTGCTGGCGCGTGACGCCGTGGCGCACCGCCCGCATTCCGCCGGCGTTCGTGTTGACGTTGCCGCCGATCGAGGCCGACAACTCACCGGGGTACACCGGGTACTGGAGACCCGTGGCGCGCAGCGCGTCGTCCAGGGCCCGCAGCGTCACCCCGGGCTGGACGACCGCGACGTGATCGCGGGCGTTGATCTCGATGATGGCGTCCATCGCGTCGAACGCGACGACGAGTCCACCTTCGACCGGCGTCACCGCGCCGGAGAGGCCTGTGCCTGATCCGCGCGGCACCACCGCGAGTCGATTCTTCGACGCGAAGCGGGCGAGCACGGCGACCTCGGCCGTCGAGTGGGGACGCACGACGGCGAGTGGCGCGCGCACCCGCCGGTGCAACGACTCGTCGTGCAGGTCGTCGTCATTCATCGACGGGCCCGACGTCACCCGGTCCGCCCCCAGGAGCTTCTCCAATTCGATGACGTGCGACGAGACCATTAGATTCGGATCGTACACGGACCGCGACGAGTGCCTCTTCGGTGAAGGAGAGGCGCGACCAGTCGCGGCGACGGTAGGGGTGGCGTGGACGAACGAGCGATGATCTGTCCCGAATGCGCGCGGTCGAACGTCGCCGACGCCATGTTCTGTACCTGGTGCGGCGCGACGCTCGATGCGGCGGACCGCGCGTTGTCGGCCAAGAGCACGTGGTCCGCGTCCTCACACTCCAAGCCCGGATGGCGCAGGTACGACGACATCCCCGTGTCGCCCCTGGCGCGAAAGGTCGCGTTCGTCATCATCGGTGTCGTCCTCGTCGTCGGTCTGTTCGCGTTCGCCCACCTCGGTGGCGCTCCCAGCTCGGTGCTCACCCCGATCTACGGCGTCGGCGACGGCACGTGCCAGCACACCCCGCCACCGCACGCCACCCCCGACGCGCATTCGTGGATCTGCCGGCGCGGGCACTGGATCGCGCAACACTGAATCGATGAGGACCGACGGACTGACACCTACGAATCGCTGAGTGGTCCTCGGGGCGTCACCGATGCGCTCACGAGCAGACACGAGGGATCGTCCGCGTCGACGAGGTCGAAGTGAGCGAACGCCCGAGCTCGTGATCCTCCGCACAGTCGGCTGTACTGGCAGGCCCCGCAGGCCCCCGGCAGGTTGCCCGCGCGAAGACTCGTCAATTGGGCACTGGACGTGTAGATCTCGCTCAGCGTCGAATCACGGACGTTGCCGAGGGGGATCGGCAGGAAGCCCGACGCGTGCACGGCGCCGTCGAAGCCGACGAAGATGATGCCTCGACCGTCACCGGTCGCGAGCGTCGAGGCACTGATCGCCCGCTCGGTGTCGAGCGCGGCGTCATCGAGGGTCCGCCGGAGCCGGTCGTACAGCTCGCCGAGTTCGAAATGGGACCGGGGGTCGTCGCCGGCGAACGGGGTACGTTCGGACTGCACCCGGCGGTAGAAGGGGCCTTCGACCGTGCGCACGGTCATGCCGAACGCCGTCGTGTCCACCAGGAAATGGCAGATGTCCTCGGCCTGGCGCGCCGAGACCTCCGCGATGTCGACGCCCCGCCCGACGCCGACGAGAAAGAAGACCTCCCAGATCGAGATACCCACGTCGCGGAGCAACAGGTAGATCGACGCCAGCTCCTCGGCGTTGTGGCGCATCACCGTCGTGTTGACCTGTACCCGAAAGCCCATGTCGTGCAGCATCCGTAACGCCTCGAGCGTCTTGTCGAAATGGCCCGGGATCCCCCGTAGCGAGTCGTGCGTTGCGGCGTTCGAGCCGTCGAGGCTGATCGAGACGCTGCGCACTCCCAGCTCGTACATCGCCTCGAGCATCGATCGGGTCAGCCGATCGGTCACCGACGGGGCGATGCCAACGCGCAGACCTCGCGCACGCGCGTGGCCCACCAGATCGACGATGTCCCTGCGCTCGAAGCAGTCGCCCCCGGTGAAGATGAGGATGGGCGTCGGACCGTCGAGGTCGGCGACCTGGTCGATGAAGGCGAGGCCCTCGGCGCTGGTCAACTCGTGGTCGAGGGGTTCGAGCTGAGCCTCGGCCCGACAGTGCCGACACGCGAGTGAGCACGCCTTGGTCGTCTCCCAGAAGACCAGGTGGGGAGCTCGTTCGTAACGGTGGAGCGCGCGCTCCAGTGTCGCTTCCTTCACGGTCCACCTCTCGTCGATTCGACGCCGCGTGCAAGGGCCCGGACGACCATCGTCGTCTCGGGGCGAGGTGCGGCGTTGTCCCATCTAATCGCGGCCGAGGACCGGGCCACTAGGGTCGAAGGTCCGATGAGGGGGGTTCTAGCTCAACGTCGCAGGTCAGGAGGCCCGTACGGTCGCCTCGACCGTCCGTTCAGGACCCGAGCGCGAGGGCGTCGCCCACGGTCACCACTCCGGGCGTCACGTCCTCGGGGTCGATCGTATCGGGGCGGTAGTGGCGCATCGCCACGTCGAACAAGAAGCTGAAGAACGGTACGAGCATCAGACACACCGCGATGGACCACCCCTGCCACGTCAGCGATGCCGTCTGGCGGAACTGCACGCCGACGTTGGCCGCGAGTGGTCCGACGACCGTGATCGATTGTCCTGACGCGACGTGGGCCACCGCGGTACCACCGATCGCCTCGAAGCGCGAGGGGATGAGTCCGGTGTTGATGATGTGCACGACGTCGTAGTTCTTGCGCGTCGAGGTCGTCGCCCCGATGAGGTACGAACGGACCAACGGCTTCATGATGGCGAGCGGGACCGCGATCAGGATCGTCGCGAAGAGTCGGTCCATGTCGCGCCGGGAGCGAGCGGCGATGTATCGGCGCACGAACAAGAGGCCGATGGCGCCGACGGCCATGAACGAAAGTGCGCGGTAGAACCAGCCGACGCCCCACACGCTCGCGACCGTGACCCCGACGACGTCGTCTCGGGTCAGGTTCCACGGGTCGGGCCGTGGCACCGCGGTCCCTTTGGTCTGGATGATCTGGCCGCCGTCGGCGATCTTGTAGATCCGGTGCGTGAAGACCTGCGCGACGCCCGGGGGGTGGAAGGTGATCAACTCACCCACGTGCAGGGCCGACGTGCCGAGCGGCGTGTCCACCACCAGTGAACCGACGCACAGACTCGGACACATCGACGGCGTCGCGGTGAAGTAGAGGCTGTTGCCCATGAGGCGCCACGTCGTCGACGCGCCCAAGCTGAGCAGGATGGTCGCCACCAGGATCAAGACCGGCAGCGGCAGGCGGACCCGGTGGGTCGCGGGTGCTCGATGGGAGGGCGGGCGTCGGCCGTACGACCTCTCGGACGCCATTAGCAATCCCTATTCGGTTCCATCGGCCGGTGGGCGGATCGGGTCGTCCTCACAGTTGCACCGAGCCGCTGTAGTACGAGAGCGTCGCCGACCACGAACCCAGCGATGTGGTGAAGGTGATCGTCGGCATGACGTGCAGGTAGATCGCGCCGGCCACCGGTGCCGCGGTGACCTTCATCGAGACGACGATGCTGGTGGACGCCGCGGTCGTCGGCGGCAGGGCCAACGGTGCGGACGTGAACGCGGAGAGCGCGGCCCACGTCGCGCAGGCCGCGCCACCGGTCGGGTAGATGCACGTCGAACTGGCGCTTCGGGTCTCTTGGATCGAGACCTGGACCGACGGACACGCCGCCGCACCGAGGGCCGGGATCGAACCGGTGTAGGGAACCGTTCCCGTGTCGTTCAAGGGCCAGAAGTGCGATTCGCCGTACCCCGAAAGTGCGCTCGAGTAGTTGGCGCTGGACGTCTCGTTGTACAGCGTCGTCACGTTGGCCGCACTGATCGATGTGGAGAGCACCGACAGTCCGTACAGGGAGCCGTTGAACGCCGCGCTCGTCGGCGCGCCGGTCCAACCCGTCGCGTAGTTCCAACCGAGGTGCCAGTACCCGGTGTAGGTGTTGGCCGTGGTGTACGCGGTGTTGGTGGCGACGACCCCGTCGACGTAGAGGCTCGTCCCGACGCCGGCGGTCGGAGAGAACGTCGCGACGATGAAATGCCAGGCTCCGTTGGTGACGGTGGCGGTGCTGGTCACCTGTTCCTTCGTCCCCGTCGAGCTGTCCATGTTGAACACGACGTGGCCCGTCGAGTTGACGAACAGCATTCGATCGAAGGACGTCGGCGTGCCGTTGTTCTGGACGTTGCTCATGCCCATGATCACGCCACCGGTCGCCGTGCTCGTCTTGATCCACGCGGTGAGGGTAAACGCCGTGGTCGGAACGGCGGCGCTCGCGACGGTGCCGATGTACGTGGATGCGGCCACGCCGTTGAGGGCCACCGCACCATCGGTGAACGTCGCCTGGGTCGAACTCGTGAAAGCGCCGCCGTAGGTCACGCCGCCGTACGCCAACCCGGTGTCGGAGGCGGGCGAGCTGTCGACGACTTGTTGGACGCCGCAGCTGGTCATCGCCACGGTCCCACCCGTGGCACCGAGCGTGCCTTTGGAGGTCAGGGTCGACGTCGCGGTCTGGGCCGTCGTCGACAGCAACGCCGTGGTGTAGAGGTCGCCGACGCACTGGTTCGAGTTGGTGCCGATCGTGCCACCGGCGCCCGTACCGGTCGAGTAGCAGTTCACCGACGTGGGCGTCGTCCCTTCGAGCTGCAACGTCCCTGACGAAAAGCTATTGGCCGAGTTCGCGACGGCCCCCGTGAACGAAGAGGCCCCCGTGGGGATGATCGCCACGAACATCGACGCGACGGCGACCGCCGCGATCAACGTGCCGCGACGCCCCAGTGCGCGCGAACGCGCGCGAACGCGGCCTCTGGAGTGGTGATTCATGCCCTTCACTTCAAACTCGCCCCTCGGTTGCGCCATGCGTCGACTTATGGCGTTTCTTGCGCACTGCAAATCCTTCTGCTGGTACTTCTTACTGCGGTACGGCACACCTGCGACTTGCGTGAAACACGCCCCACCGGCGCCCGGTCATACGACCTGGCGCCGGTGGGGATCAACGCTGATGTTGCGCGTTGAGCGGTGTTTATGCCTGGTTCCACGTCATCGGCAGCGACGCCGCGAGACCCTGGTCGATGTTGGTCGCCGTGGTGTCGAGCATCACGGTGATCGTGTAGGCCTGGGTCGCGCCAGCCGCCAGGACCGGCATCGGCGGCGTCGAGGCCTGGTTGATGGTGGTCGTCGCCACACCGGCGAGCGTGCCGGTGTTGACCGGCGTCGCCGGACAGGCGGCGGCGGCGTTAGCCGGGTAGAGGCACTTGGTGCCGTAACCGATGCTGAAGTCGACCTTGCCGCAGAACCCAGCGGTGTCAGAACCGACGTAACCAGCGGCGTCCGAGGCGGTCGCCGCGGTGCAGGAACCGAAGACGAGGCTCTCAACGGACGCCGGGACGGTGCCGACGTTCTTCATCGTGATGGTCGTGGTCAGCGGCGTGCCGGCCGGGATCTGGTCGAGCGTGCCGACCAAGTCGTTGATCGTCGCGCAGGTGCCCGAGTTAGCCGCCGTGACGGTACCGCCCGCGCCCGTTCCGGTGGAGTAGCAGTTCGTCGCGCCCTGTGACTCCTCGAGCTGCATCGTGCCCGCCGAGAATGTGTTCGACGTGTTGGCCACGGCGGCGCTGAAGCCCGAGAGCGACACTGCGGCGCTCCCGCCGAGCGCAACCACAGCGATGCCGGTGGCGATCAACCCGCGCGCTGAGCCCTTGAAATTACGCTTAATGAATCCCATAGTCCGACCTCTATACATTGAAAAAGGCCCCTCTTGTAGAGGCCTTGGTGAGTAAATGTTATTCCCTAGGTCCAAAATTCCGGGTCATTTGTCCAATCTTTGATATCGAATCGGACCGATACCGTAAGGTCCCAAATCGCTTGGGTCTCGTCGTTGTTCAATCTGTGTGAATGATCGAAATGGCCCGTTTCAGTCCTCTCGTCGGACCTCTCGCGAAGCCCCCGCGACGCGCTTCGCGTGTTCATTTTGCGCCGCGTCGTGTGACCCACCGGCCTCCCCAGACATCTCGTGATAGAGACGGTTGACCTTCTTCGCTTCGTCAGGACAACGACTCAACATGAACTTCAGCATCGCCATCGCGGTCTTCCCGATCATCTTCCTCGGCGAACTCCCCGACAAGACGATGTTCGCGTCGCTCGTCATGGCCACCCGGGGACGTCCGTTCGCGGTGTGGCTCGGTGCGGCGGGCGCGTTCACGGTGCACGTGGTCATCGCGGTCAGCGTCGGTGTCACCTTGTTCCGCATCGTGCCGCACCGCGCACTCGAGTTCATCGTCGCCGCCATGTTCCTGGTCGGGGCCGTCCTGTCGCTCCGCGAAGCGGCTCGTGAACGCAAGCACGAGCGACGCGAGGACGGGTTGATCGAAGAGGAGGTCCGAACCCACCGTCAGGTCGTGATCGCGTCGTTCCTCGTGGTCTTCCTCGCCGAGTGGGGCGACCTCACCCAGGTGCTGACCGCGAACCTCGCGGCCCACTACCACTCGGGTCTGTCGGTCGGTGTCGGGGCGCTGCTCGCTCTGTGGGCGGTGGCCGCGTTGGCCGTGATCGGCGGGCGAGGTCTCTTACGGTTCATCCCCGTCGCCACCGTCCGCGCGGTCACCGCGGGCATCCTGTTCGTCCTCGCAGCCATCACCGGATGGTTCGCGGTGACGTGATGGTCGGCGGCCGAGGGCCGCCTCGCGGGGGTTGCTCGTAGCATGGCCCGCAAGGGGGGTGCCGTGAAGGTTGTCATCGTTGGGGGAACCTCGTTCGTCGGACGCGCCATCGCCTGGGCCATGCTCGGCGCGGGTCACGAACTCACGGTGATCAACCGCGGGGTCACCCCTTGCGACCTGCCCTCGTCGGTGACTCGGCTCGTCGGCGACCGACAACGAGAACTGGATGCACTTCGCGGACGTGAGTACGACCTCACGATCGACGTCACCGCGTACCGCCCACACGACGTCGTGGTTTTGGCCGATGCCCTCGGCGGTCGCGGCGGCCATCTCGTCCAGATCTCGTCAATCTCGGCGTACAACGAACCGGTCGAACGTGGTGCACGCGAATCGACCCTGACGATCATCGATGACCCCCGCGTGTCCGCCGACGCCCCCGTCACCGCGGCCACCTACGGCGCCCTGAAGGCCGCGAGCGAGCGAGCCGCCCACGAACTCTTCGAGTCGGTGACGATCGTTCGTCCGACGTACGTGATCGGCGCGCACGACGCGACCCTGCGATTTCCCTACTGGGTCGAGCGGATGCGTCGCGGCGGTGCGGTGGCGGTGCCCGGTCCGAAGACCACCTCCTTGCAGTACGTCGACGCTCGTGACCTCGCCGATTTCGTGGCGGGGGTCGCGTCCGCACGGCGCGCTGGTGAGTTCCACGTCGCCGGACCCTTCCCCGCTCCGAGTTTCTTCGACGTCGTCCACGACGTCGCGCGACGGGTGGCCCCGGCGGAGACGACGATCGTCGAGGTCGAGCCCGACGCAGTGCATCGTCATGGCCTCGACGACCGATTCCCACTGTGGCCGGGTGCGCACGACAACACGCTGAACAACCTGGATTCCTCGTTGGCCATCGAAGCCGGTCTCGTGGTCCGTCCGCTGCACGAGTCGATCGACGACGTGTTCGAGTGGTGGGGCGAACGCGAGTTTCCCCTACAGTGGCTCAACCCCGACGACGAGGCCCGCCTGATCGACGACCGCTCCGCTCGTGTCGGCTGACTGGAACCTATTCACAGTAAATATCGAGCGGGATCGGACACAAGGTGGTAATGGGCTCTTCGCACGATGATCGATTCCGCCGGTTGGTGCGCGAACACAGTCCCGAGGTCGCCAACTACCTGCGGCGTCGTCTCTACCCGTTGACGGCGGCCGATCTCGACGACCTGGTGGAAGAGACGATGCTCGTCGTCTGGCGTCGGCTCGACGACGTGCCCGTCGACGCCGAACGCCCGTGGATCATCGGCGTTGCACGTAACGTCCTTAGAAACGCCCGCCGCGGCCAGAATCGCCGACGCGCCTTTGAGGCGTCCCTCGCGCCGTCGCCCAACGATCCCTCCGCCGAGGAGTACGTCATCGCCGACACCAGCGTCCGTGAGGCGCTGCGAGCGCTGAACGACGACGATCGCGAGATCTTGATGCTCAATGCGTGGGACGGCCTCGAGGCCGGCGAGCTCGCGATCACCCTGGCCATCACGCCCAATGCCGCCGCGGTTCGACTCTCTCGAGCCCGTACCCGCTTTCGCGATGCGTTCACGAATGTCGAGATCTCGTGAAAGTTCAGCGCGCCTACTGACAGTTACCTAGTACGAACATGAGGGAGTACTTATGAGTGACGTAGAGCATCGCCTCACCGGAGCCGACCCCGCCGCCGCACTGACGTACGAGCATCGTGACGCCGACGCCATGGTGTCTCGCATCATCGCCCAGTACCCGCGCCGGCGCACCGGACTGCTTCGCAGCTTCCAACTGAAAGTCGCCGGGAGCGCCACCCTGGCCGCGGCCCTCACCGTCGGAGGCATCGCCGCTCTCAACGGGGCCGCGCCGAGCTTCGCAGTGTTGGCGATCGGAACGGCCCCGCATTCCGGGGCCGCGGTGCCGACGAATACCAAGGTCGGTGGCATGATGGCGATCTTCGCCCAGTACCACTTCAGCGCAGGCGACTCGCTCAGTTCGACCCCTGCCACGACGCCGTCGTATCGACTCCATTTTCCCCGCGACGGCTCGGCTGAGGCCCAGCGCGTGGCCGCGGTCCTGGGCGTGAACGGCGTGCCCGTCGACGTCAACGGTGACGGCACCGACTGGGCCGTCACCGACGGAAACGGCACGAGCGTCAACTACGAGACGTACGGCGGCGTGCCGCAGTGGTACTACTCGACGAACACTCCCCCTACCGCGAGCACCTCGTCCAGCGACGTCGCCGGGGGGGCCGTCGTCAGCAACCAGGTCCTCGATGCGGATGCGCACCGGTACCTCCAGCAGTTCGGCTACGGCTTCGCGGTGGGCGACCCCCAGTACTCGAGCAGCACCGTGACGACGAGCGACCCGACCACGACGTCGAATCAGGCGACCGTGTCCTATGGCGTCTTCGTCGGCGGTGTCGCGACGGATCAATCCGTGACGTTCACCGTGGACGCGAGCAATCAGCTCGTCGATGCATCCGGGCCGGCGTTCAGCGTGGCCGCGGGCACGGACTACCCGCTGATCAGCCCGACCAGCGGTGTCGACACGTTGAACGCACAGCAGCAACGCGCGTTCGCTCAGCCCAACGGTGACCAGTCGAACTCGACAACGGGGACACCGACGACGGTCGTGGCACCGAGCGGCACCAGCGCGACCACGCCGGTCACGAGCGCACCGGGCTCGTCGGGCTCGTCGGGCTCGAACGACACGACGACGACCATCGTCACCGCTCCCCCGATCATCGACGTGACGCTGAACGACACGAGCGTGTCGCTGCGGTCCTACGCGATGACCGACGGCTCGGTGTGGATGTTGCCGGTCTACGACTACGTCGGCACGTTCGCCAACGCCGACGGGACGAACGAGACGAGCACGTGGTCACTGATGGCGGTGCAGCCCGCCTACGTTGACGTGAGCGCCTCGACCCAGCCGATCGCCTACTGACGTCACGTTCGGCGTCGAAACGGGCCGGCTCTGGTCGATCGCTCCCGGCCCGGGTTGATCACCTCCGGCCGTGACTTCGCGAGCGTGCCCTTCTTCGGTGCGCGGTGCGGCGGTCGATGCGGCGCGACCGTACCCGCGCGAAGATGGCGTCGGTGACCCGACCACGGCGCGGGCGGCGCGGTGAAGTGGTCGCACAACCGGTACGCGACGGACTCGTAGTTGACGCGCCAGCCGCGAAAGTCGGGCCACGCCTCTTGCGCGGTCCGCTCCATCTCGAAGCCGTACCCCTCCAACATCGCGACGGCGCTCGCGAATTCGTCGAAGCTGAGATCGATGTCTCCGTCGGGATCGGGGTCGTCGTCGACCGGCCAGCCCAGCGACACCGCGATCCGATTCATGGACGTGAAGCCCATGCGCAGACACAGGCGGGCCTGCGACGGCGCCCGAGTGGGCGACAACGCCAGCTGCATCGCTCCGGCGTCGAGCACGGCGAGCAGCCCGACCAGCCACGAGAGCCACGGCTCGGGTGAGCGGAACAGCAGGAGGATCGGGTAGGTCGTGTGGCTCTCGGTCACCTCCGCGGCCCACTCCTCCCAGTCGGCGTAGAGGTCGGGCAGCATGTCGCTGATGCCGACGAGTTGGTGACGCGCGAGCAGCTCGGGTCCCCACGCCGGCGACCCCGCCCGACTCTCCAACATCGTCACCAGCCCCTCGCGGCGACTGAACGAGTTGTACAACGCGGGCAGGTAGGCGATCTGGAGCGCGACGATGACCACCCAGACCGCGCCGGCGGCGATGTCGACCGCGACGTTGGCCGGGCCACCGATGTGGATCGTCCCGACCGTGAACAGCGCCGTGGCCGCCTGGGAGAGTCCCTCGACGTACGAGTGGGTCGTGGCCGTCAACATGGCGGCGAAGCCGATGATGAGGGTGATCGACCAGAAGACGAGCTGCACGATCAGGGCCACGGGCGCGGCCGGGGCGAGGATCGCGTCCTTCGCCTCGTACGACGTCGCCAATCGCGACAACCCGACGAAGAGCAGGCGGACCCCACGATTCACGACCTGTGACCCGATGGCCACCCCCGAGGGTCGCCGCGGCAGGACGAGGATGAAGATCACGCTCAGCACGGTCACCACGACGATGACCAGTCCGACGACGAACAGCAGCGCATTCACCTTGGTGACCATATCGGTCGACGTCCCCGCACGCTCGCGGGGACACTCACCGGCGCGCTGGTCCGCGTGACGACGCCGATCCCGAGGTCGGTCAACGTTGTTCGATGAGGTCCATGTAGTCGTCGCTCCAGAGGTCGAAGAACTCCTCGGGCAACAGGACCGCGTGCGTCGGCTCGAGGGCCTCGACGAAGCCGCGTTCGTGACTCACGGCGACGATCGTGCCCTTCCACTGGCGCATCATCTCGCCCAGCGCTTCGACCGACGCGGGGTCGAGGTTGTTCGTCGGTTCGTCGAGCAGCAGGAGGTTCGCGTCGGACGAGGCGAGGATCGCCAGCGCCAGCTTGGCCCGCTCGCCCCCCGACAGGGTGCCCGGCATCTGATGGGCGGCCGAGCCCTTCAGGCCGAAGGCGCCCAGGAGCGACCGGCGCTGCACCTCGGTCACCACGGTGGCGTTGTCGAGGTTGCCGAGCACGGTCTTGTCGAAATCGAGCTGCTCGTTCTCCTGGGCGAAATAGCCGACCTTCACGTTCGCGCCGAAGCGCACCTCACCGGTCTGCGCGTGCTGGGTGCCCGCGAGACAGCGCAGCATCGAGGACTTGCCGGCGCCGTTGCGACCGACGATCACGATCCGGTCGCCCCGTCGGGTGATGAAGTTCACGTCCTTCAAGACCTCGAGGGCGCCGTAACGAACGGCCACGTGCTCGACCGTCATGGGCACATCGCCGCTGCGCGGCGGTTCCGGGAGCCGGAACGTGACCTTCTTCTCCTTCTTGGTCACTTCGACGCGGTTGTCCTGGAGCTTCTCGACCTTTCGATCGAGGACCTTGGCGACGCGCGCTCGCGACGCCGTCTGGCCTCGCATCGAGTCGGCGAGCCGAGACATCTTCTGGATCTGTTCATCCTGATGGGAGGCGAGCTTCTCCTCGGAGAGGCGACGTTCCTCCTCCATCTTCAGGAACTTCGAGTAGTTGCCCTTGTACTCGCGAAGTTGTCCCTCGCGCAGCGCCAGGACCCGGTCGATGGACTTGTCCAACAGGGGTAGGTCGTGGCTGATGACGAGCACGGTGCCGCGAAATCGCTCGAGCTCGTCGAACAGCCAACGCTTCGCGGCCTTGTCGAGGTGGTTCGTCGGTTCGTCGAGCACCATCGTCTCGGGCTGCTCGTAGAGCACGCGCATCAGGTCGACGCGCCGGCGCTGGCCGCCCGACAGGGTGTCGAGGTCCTCGAGGACGAGGTCTTCGTCGAGTCCGAGACCGGCCGCGAGTCGTGACACCTCGGACTCGGCCTCGTAGCCACCGCGCTCGCGGAACTGCTCTTCGAGGTGGGTGAACCGCTCGATCGTCTCCTCGGTCGGATCGGCCGCGAGCTCGTGGCGGGCGTGCTGCATGTCCGCGTCGATCTGGTCGAGTCCCCTCGCGGACAAGACGTGCGAGAGGCCGTTGGGTTCGACGCCGAGTCCACCGGGCACCGGCTCTTGGGGGAGGTGGCTGAGAGTACCCTGGTGGGTCACGGTGCCGGCGATCCGGAGGTGTTCGGGATGCTCTCCGAGCAGCACCGACAGCAACGTCGACTTGCCGGCGCCGTTGCGACCGACGAGGCCGACCTTCTCCCCGTTGCCGACGGTGAACGACACCGGATCGAGGATACGGCGCGCGCCGATCTCTATTCCCAAATCCCGGACTATGAGCATTTATCGACCCAGTGACTTGGTGGCGACGGTCAATTCATCGCGAAACTGGGGGTGCGCAATCGCGGTCAGGGCCTCGGCTCGTTCGCGCACGGTCAGGCCGCGAAGGTCGGCCGAGCCCCATTCGGTGACGATCACGCCGGCCAACTGGCGTGGCGACGTGACGGCCGAGTGCGAGGTCATGTCACCAATGATACGGCTCCGGAGTTCGCCATCGACTCGGCAGGTCGATTGCAGGCAGATCAGCGACGTGTGCTCGAGCGAGAGGCTGGTCGCTTCGACGAAGTCCATGTGCCCGCCCACGCCCGAATACTGGCGCGCGCCGATCGAGTCGGCGATGATCTGACCCAGCAGGTCCACCTCCAGCGCGGAGTTGATCGAGACCATCCGGTGGTTCTGGGCGATCACGTGTGGATCGTTCGTGTAGAACACCGGCGCCATGGCGATCGACGGGTTGTCGTCGATGAAGTCGTACATCTCGCGCGTGCCCGCGGCGAAGGTGATGACGGCCCGACCGCGATTGATCGTCTTGCGCGAGTTGTTCACCTTGCCGGCGACGATGAGTTGGTAGAGGCCGTCGGTGAACATCTCGGAGTGCACGCCGTAGTCGCCGCCGTCGCGATGCACGAGCGTCTGGGCGATCAGGTTGGGCACCGCGCCGATGCCAGTCTGCAACGTCGAGCCGTCGCGCACGTAGGCCGCGGCGAACTCGGCCATTTGCAGGTCCTCGGGGGTCCCGGGGTCGTTGGGGAACACGGTCGGCTGACGGTCGGTGTAGACGATCACGTCGACGTCGTCCAGATCGAGGTGATTCGAGTGTCCGTCGAGGGCCCGGGTCCGTGGGAAGTGCGGGGAGCACTCGAGGATCAGGAGGCGTTCGCGGTCACGCCCGGCGCGTCGTAGTTCCTCGAGGTGCGCGCCGTTGTAGAGCGAGAGGCTGACGCGGCCGTTCGCGTCGGGCATCGAGGCCGGCGCGATCATGACGCGGGGCTTCACGTGTTGGATGAGGATTCCGTAGTGTCGAAAGTACGACGGCACGAACTGCGTGTCGGCGCCCGCGGCCACGAAGCCGCGCTCGGCGCCGCCGTAGAAGCTCGCCCGGTAGTGGACGTTGGGGTGACGGAACAGCTCGAAATTCCCCAACACCAGTCCACCGCTGACGGTGAGGTCCTCCCAGTCCGTGCGGCGCGACAGCGCCTCGAACAGTGCGACGGGCGTTCCGGTGATGATGCCGAAGCCGATCGCGTCTCGCGCCCTGATCAGCGCGGCTGCATCATCGACGTCGAGTTCTCGTGGCGCCATCGGCCCATTCTGCCCGACGCGACGATCTGTGGCACGATTCATCGATGGACGATCTCTTCGCGATCGAGGTGTGGAGCGACGTGGTCTGTCCCTTTTGCTATCTCGGCTCACGCCAACTCGAGCGCGCCATCGAGCGATTCGCCCACCGCGACCGGGTCCGCGTCATCCGACGGGCCTTCGAACTGGACACGCACGCCGAGCTCGACCCGGGCGTGACGCTCGACGTCCTCCTAGCGACCAAGTACGCGATGCCCGTCGAGCGCGCCGCGGCGCTCAACCAACGCCTCGAGCACCAGGCCCGCGACCTCGACATGACGTGGGCCATGGGTTCGGCGCGTCCGACCAACACCTTCGACGCCCATCGGCTGATCGCGCTCGCGTCGTCCCAAGACCTCGGCGATCAGATGAGCGAGCGCCTCTTCTCGGCCTACTTCAGCGAAGGTCAACTCATCGGTGACCACGCGTGCCTCGACCGGCTCGCGGGCGAGGTCGGCGTGACCGGCTCGCACGGACTCTGGACGACGGACGACTACGTCGTCCAGGTTCGCGCCGACGAGTCACGCGCCACCGAGCTCGGCATCACGGGGGTCCCCACGATCTTGGTCAACGACATGTTCGTCATCGTCGGGGCCCAGGGGATCGATCAGATGCTCGACGTCCTCGAGCGCGCCTGGCGTCGGCGCGACCCTCAGATCTCGTCGTCGAACTCCACGAGCGCGGCCGTCGCGACGGAGTGACCCTCGTCGAGGTTCATCACGCGCACCCCCGTCGCGTCGCGGCCCTGTGACGAGACCTCGCGCACGGGTGTGCGGATCAGCACCCCGCCGCTCGACGCCAGCATGACCTCGTCATCGAGCCGGACCATGAACGCGGCGACGACGAATCCGCGCGCGGCCGTCAGTTTGATGGCGCGCACGCCCTGACCACCGCGGCCCTGACGGTTGAACCGCTCGACCTTGACCCGCTTGCCGAAGCCCGTGTCGGTGACGAGGAAGAGGTCCGCGTCGTCGCGAACCACGTCCAGGGCGATGGCCTTGTCATCGTCCTTCAACTTGATGCCACGAACACCCATCGAATCGCGGCCGACCTCGCGGACCTCTGATTCGTTGAACCGGATCGCCACGCCGCGATACGTCAACACCATCAGGTCCTCGCTGCCGCCGGTCGCGACGACCCGCACCACCTCGTCACCGTCGCGCAGATTGATAGCGATCCATCCTTCGCGACGCGACTTGTCGTACTCGCTGAAGGCGGTCTTCTTGACGGTGCCGTTGGCGGTGGCGAAGACGAGGAACTTGTCCCTGGGGAAGTCGTTCGTCGTCACGATCGCCTGGATCGACTCGTTCGGCTGCAGGTTGAGGAGGTTCACGATCGCGGTGCCCTTGGCCGTGCGCTCCTTCATCGGGATCTCGTGGCCGCGGAGTCGGAAGACCCGCCCACGGTTCGAGAAGAGCAGCAAGTACGCGTGCGTCGTCGAGTGGACGATCTGGTCGACGAAGTCCTCGTCGCGCAGCTTCGCGCCCTGGACGCCGCGACCACCGCGACCCTGGACGCGGAACGCGTCGGCGGCGACGGACTTCACGTAGCCCGCACGAGTCATCGTGATCACGATGTCCTCGTCCTTGATGAGGTCCTCGACGCCCAGCTCGCCCGGATCGTTGACGATCTGGGTCACTCGGTCGTTGGCGTACTTGTCGCGGATGACGGTCATCTCGTCGGAGATGACGCGACGCAGCTTCACGTCGTCGGCGAGGATCGACTGCAGTTCGGCGATCGTCTCGCGCAGCTTGGTCATCTCCTCGTCGAGCTCTCGTCGCCCGAGTCGCGTGAGTCGACCCAGGGTCATGTCGAGGATGTGGTTCGCCTGCTCCTCGGAGAACGAGAACGGGGCCTCCATGAGGGCGGTGCGCGCGGCGCCTCGGTCGTCCGAGCCACGGATGGTGGCGATGACCTGGTCGAGCATGTCGATCGCGCGCAGCAGTCCCTCGACGATGTGCGCTCGCGCCTCGGCCTTGCGCAGCCGGAACTGGGTCCGCCGGGTGACCACTTCGACCTGGTGGGCGATGTAGACGCTCAGCGCCCTCGCCAACGTCAACGTCCGCGGAACGCCGTCGACCAACGCGAGCATGTTGACGGCGAAGGTCGTCTGCAGCGACGTGTTCTTGTACAGCTTGTTGAGTACCACGTTCGCGTTGGCGTCGCGCTTGAGCTTCACGACCAGTCGGGCCTTTCGTCCGGCGGAGTCGTTCTGGACGGCGGAGATCCCGTCGAGGTCTCCGTTCTTGACGAGGTCGTAGATCTTCTCCTCGATCGACTCGACCGAGACCTCGTAGGGGAACTCGGTGACGATGATCCGCACGTCCTTGCTCGTCTCGACGATCTCGGCGACCGCGCGCATCTTCACCGAGCCGCGTCCGGTGCGGTACGCGTCGAGGATCCCCTGGCGACCGAGGATCTGCGCGCCCGTCGGGAAGTCGGGTCCCTTCACGAACGCCATCAGGTCATCGGACGTCGCCTCCGGGTTGGCCAGCAGGTGCAGCGTCGCATCGATGACCTCTCCCAGGTTGTGCGGTGGGATCTTCGTGGCCATGCCGACCGCGATGCCCTGGGATCCGTTCACCAACAGGTTCGGGAACCGCGACGGTAGCACGGTCGGCTGCTGGGTGGAGTTGTCGTAGTTCGGTTCGAAGTCGACGGTCTCTTCGTCGATCGATTCGAGCAGCTCGAGCGCGAGCGGCGCCAAGCGGCACTCGGTGTAACGCATCGCCGCGGCGCCTTCGTCCGGACCGGTCCCGCCGAAGTTGCCGTGCCCACTGATGAGGGGGTGGCGCATGGCGAAGTCCTGCACCATCCGAACGAGCGCGTCGTAGATCGCGCTGTCGCCGTGGGGGTGGTACGTACCCATGACCTCGCCGACGACCTTGGCGCACTTCGTGTGGGGTCGGTCGGGCCGCAGACCCTGGTCGAACATTGAGTACAGGATTCGACGGTGCACCGGCTTCAACCCGTCGCGGGCGTCAGGCAAGGCCCGCGACACGATGACCGACATGGAGTACTCGAGGAACGAGCGTTCCATCTCCAGGTTGATCTCGATGGGCTCGATGTAACCGAGACTCTCCTCGTCGCCCGACGACGTTCCGGTTCCAGTGTTGTTAGGGGTGCGTGCCATGGTCCTCCGGTCCTAGATGTCTAGGAATCGAACGTCTTTTGCGTTGGTTTGAATGAAGTGTCGCCGTTGGGGGACGTCGTCACCCATCAAGATCGAGCAGACCTCGTCGGCGAGGGCGGCCTGCTCCACGGTGATCTGCAGCAGCGCTCGCTTGGACGCGTCCATCGTCGTGTCACGCAACTCGTCGAAGTCCATCTCGCCCAGACCCTTCAGGCGTTGGAAGTCGTTCTTGTGATCGGGTCGCTCGACGAGGAAGGCGGCCTTGGCCGCGTCGTCGCGAAGATAGACCTTCTCCTTGCCGACCAGCGTCGAGTACAGCGGTGGCTGGGCCACGTAGACGTGCCCGTTGTTGACCAGTTCGGTCATCTGACGGAAGAAGAACGTGAGGAGGAGAGTACGGATGTGGCTTCCATCGACGTCGGCGTCGGCGAGCAGGATGATCTTGTCGTAGCGGACCTTCGAAACGTCGAAGTCGGCCTCCACGCCCGCACCGATCGCCGAGATCAGTGCCTGGATCTCGGTGTTCTTCAGGATTTTGTCCGAACGAGCCTTCTCGACGTTCAGGATCTTTCCGCGGATCGGCAGGATCGCTTGGTTGCGCGGATTGCGTGCGTCCTTGGCGGAGCCTCCCGCGGAGTTCCCCTCGACGATGAACAACTCGCACTCACGTGGGTCGTTCGACGAACAGTCCACGAGTTTGCCCGGCAGTCCCGCGCCGTCGAGCGCACTCTTGCGACGGGTCAGGTCACGCGCCTGTCGCGCCGCCATCCTCGCCCGAGAGGCCTGGACGGCCTTGGCGACGATCTGTCCACCCTCTTTGGGATTCTCCTCGAGCCAGTCGGCCAGCCTCTCGTTCGTAGCCCGCTCGACCAGTGAGCGGATCGAGACGTTGCCCAGCTTCCCCTTGGTCTGACCTTCGAACTGCGGATCGGCGAGCCGCACGGAGATGATCGCGGTCAGTCCCTCTCGGATGTCCTCGCCGAGGAGGTTGTCCTCCTTCTCCTTCAGCAGGTTGCGCTTGCGCGCGTAGCGGTTGACGACGTTGGTGATGGCCTTGCGGAAACCTTCCTCGTGCATGCCGCCTTCGATGGTGGAGATGCCGTTGGCGAACGAGTGGATGCTCTCGTAGTAGCCGGTGTTCCACTGAAAGGCCACCTCCACCTCTTGGCTGTCCTCGGACTGCTCGTAGAAGCCGACCTTTCGAAAGAGGGACTCCTTGGCACTGTTGAGGTGACGCACGTAGTCGACGATGCCGCCGCTGTACTTGAACGACTCCTTCGCCTCTCGTCCCGCCCGTTCGTCGCTGAATCGGATCTCGAGACCTCGATTCAAGAACGCCATGATCTGGAGTCGTTCGAGGATGGTCTGCGCGCGAAAGTCGACGTCTTCAAAGATGGTCGGATCCGGACTGAACGTCACGGTCGTGCCCGTGCGTCCCCGCGGCGCCGCGCCGGTGATCTTCAGCTTGCCCTGCGGCACGCCACCATTCTTGAATGTCAGCTGGTGGTGGTTGCCGCTGTGATCGATCTCTAAGACGAGCTCGCTCGACAGGGCGTTGACCACCGAGACGCCGACACCGTGCAGACCACCGGAGACCTTGTAGCCGCCACCGCCGAACTTTCCGCCGGCGTGCAGCACGGTCAGCACGATCTCAGCGGCCGACTTTCCCGGGTACTGCGGGTGTTCGTCGACGGGGATCCCCCGACCGTCGTCGACGACCCGACAACTCCCGTTCGCCAGAATCGTCACGTCGATACGTGTGCAGAAGCCGGCCATGGCCTCGTCGACGGCGTTGTCCACGACCTCCCACACCAGGTGGTGAAGACCCGCGGGGCCCGTCGACCCGATGTACATACCTGGACGAACCCTGACTGGTTCAAGACCTTCAAGAACGGTGATGTCACTCGCTCCATAGCTGACTGACCCTTTGGTCTTTTCGGCCACGAAGGAATCCTTTCGATAAGAAAAGTCGGCGCTTCTTGCGCGGTCGAACACACAATTTCGACTGTTCTATCTTACCCGACCGGTAGTGACGTCCTGACCCCCAACGGTCGTCTCCGATCGAGGCGGCGAGGGTCCTTTACGTGTTCGACAACACCGTTCGAAGTGACGTCGGCGCACGTGCGCCGA
>Ga0075017_100000571_pt1 | contig 20805 bp, 21 predicted proteins | sample AleBraG_ABR_2012_FD_71475 | JGI IMG/M metagenome (GOLD analysis project Ga0075017, IMG submission 71475) | Freshwater sediment microbial communities in response to fracking from Pennsylvania, USA - Alex Branch Run_MetaG_ABR_2012 | ecosystem: Environmental > Aquatic > Freshwater > Creek >... | reverse complement strand
TACGGACTAGAGCGATTTGCCTATCGGCACGCGGATTTGATTTCCACTCTGACCGAGGGAATGCGTCAGCGAATCATCGGGAAGTCGGTTTCTCCGCAAAAGGTCATTTTGTTCCCCGCGTGTTCCGGGCGTGACTTGCTTCTGTTAGACCGCGGGGCTGGTGGCGACACCTTCCGCCGTGATCATGGTTTAGAAGGCAAGTTCGTGGTGGCACATTCGGGAAATATGGGCATTAAGCAAGGCCTTGACGTGGTTCTTCGTGCAGCAGAGATGTCGCGCGCCCAGCCTGACATCGTCTACCTACTAGTGGGGGACGGGGCAAGCCGACGAGACCTTGAATCCCGGGCGACCGCGAAACAACTCTCCAACATCAAATTTCTTCCGCTTCTCCCGCATGAGCAGTACCTGCAGATGCTTGCCGCGGCGGACCTGAGCCTGATTACCCAGCAACGTTCGGTAGCTGATATCGTTTTTCCTTCTAAGACTGTGACTCTAATGACAGCAGGATGTCCGATCCTGGCCTCCGTAAATTCCGGTAGTGAGGTAGCGCGCATCATCACGCAGGCCGGCGCGGGCTTGGTCATCGCCCCGGAAGATCCAAAGTCCTTGGTAGCTGCGATCACCAGTCTTGAAAGGGATTCTAGGAGACTCAGAGAAATGAGTGATGCCTGCCGTCGCTATGCCCGGGAGAACTGGGATGAAGATCGCACACTGCCCCAGATGGAATCCTATCTTATGCGTGTCGCGAGCTGATTCGATTGTGACACTGGGCAGAAGCTGCACCAGCAGAACTCTAGCAACAAATCCTATTCGGAGGGAGCATCGTGAATTGGCTAGTTAGAACCTTGGGATTTCCTGCGACACTCATACACGGAGACACACTCGTATGGGACCGCTGGCGTTGGCTGAAACCCAGATTGCGAAAGCATAAGGGTCGCCTTTTAGATGTCGGTTGCGGATCGGGATCTTTCACTATCGGAGCCGCGCGAATGGGTTACGATGCTTTTGGCCTTAGCTGGGATGAGCGTAATCAACATAAGGCTGAGCAGAGAGCGGCAATCGTTAGAGCTAAGAGTGCAACCTTCGATGTTTGTGATGTTCGCCACCTTGAGAGTCGTGCTGACTTACTCTCCAAGTTTGATGTTGTTATCTGCCTGGAAACTATTGAACACATTCTGAAAGATCAGAAACTAATGCTTGATATAGCAGCGTGCCTTAGGCCCGGTGGCACACTACTGCTCACCACGCCCAATAAAACTTGTCCAGCTATAGGACCAGTTCCCGATGATGGCCCACTCTCGACTTTCGAGGATGGTGGGCATGTTCGTCGCGGCTATGTCGATTCCAATCTGCGAACTCTGAGCGAGGTTGCAGGCTTGGAAGTAGACGAGATCTCGTATTGCTCCGGTTATCTGAGCCAGAGGGTTACCTATTTATTGCGCATGGCCTCAAGGATGAATCGAATAGCAGGTTGGGTTGCAGTGCTGCCGCTTCGGATATTGCCGATTGCTGACCCTGTCCTGACCCGCCTGTCTCGGTGGCCCGGGTACAGCATTTGTTTGCAGGCGCACAAACCCTTCAGCGCTTCGATATCTTAGTGGCTTATGTGACTGTCGGAGGGAAAATCATGTTCTCGAGAGCGAACGACACTCCTCCGCACAAACGTCATTCTGCCATCTAACTCTCGCTTTTCTGCGAAGCCGTTTGTGAAACACGCTCTAGTCAATTGATCGAGGCAGAGAAGGTGACTTTCGCACCTTGCGGAACCTCGGACTTATTGTCAGGTGGACTTCTCCGCTGTTTCTGTTCCTGTTGTTATCGCGAATCTGGAGGTCTCGATGAAACGTGCGCTGATTACCGGAATAACGGGCCAGGATGGGTCATACCTTGCCGAATTGCTGCTGTCGGAAGGATACGAGGTTCACGGTCTGATTCGCCGCGCCAGTACCTTCAATACGCGGAGGCTGGAACACATTTATCAGGACCCCCACGCGCCAGGTGTGAAAATGTTCCTTCACTATGGCGACCTCTCGACTGGGGATCAGCTTGCTAGCTTGGTCTATGACCTGAAACCTGACGAGGTATACCATCTTGGCGCCCAGAGTCACGTGATGGTCAGCTTCGAAATTCCGGAGTATACCGCTGATGTCACCGGAGTGGGCACGGTTCGACTACTCGAAGCGATCCGGCGAAGCGGCATCAAGACGAGATTTTATCAGGCTAGTTCGTCGGAAATGTTCGGAGCGGCTAAACCCCCGCAGAACGAGAGTACCGCCTTCTACCCGCGTAGCCCGTACGGTGCGGCGAAGGTCTACAGCTATTGGATAGCCGTGAACTATCGGGAGGCCTACGGCCTCTTCGCATGCAATGGCATACTTTTTAATCACGAGAGCCCGAGGCGTGGCGAGACATTTGTAACTCGGAAGATTACGCGGGCGGTCGCGGGCATTGTGGCGGGACACCAACAAAAACTGTATTTGGGAAACCTGCATGCCCGGCGCGACTGGGGCTATGCGCCCGAATACGTGCATGGCATGTGGCAAATGCTGCAGCAGGAACAGCCGGGCGATTACGTTCTCGGCACAGGAGAATCGCACACGGTGGAGGAGTTCGTGACGGAGGCCTTCGAATATGTTGGACTGGATTGGAGAAAACACGTCGAACTTGACGCCAAGTACGTGCGCCCGACAGAAGTGGAGTTTCTGCTTGCCGACAGTGCCAAAGCCCGCAATGTATTTGGCTGGGAGGCCAAGATCGGGTTCAAAGACCTGGTTCATATCATGGTTGATGCTGATCTCGACGCGCTTTCGTTTGCGTCTAGTGGCAACGGGAAACGCATTCTGCAACACCAATTCGGGGACTGGCACCAATGGGACAAGTCAGTTTCGCATACTCTGAGAGCCACCAATAGTGGACTGTACTGAGGTCTGATGACGAGAAGAATGGGTCAAAGAGGTTCTGCCATTGATCCCGCCGCAAGGATCTACGTAGCGGGACACACCGGCCTGGTCGGTTCTGCTTTGGTTCGCGCCCTGCGACGCTCGGGCTTTCAAAACCTCATTTTACGCAGCCACCAGGAACTCGACCTCACAAACCAGGCGGCGGTAGCGGACTTCTTTTTGCAAGAACGTCCCGCATACGTTTTTCTCGCCGCCGCCAGGGTTGGTGGCATTCTGGCCAACAACTCGCACCCTGCCGACTTCATCGAACAGAATCTTTCCATCCAAAGCAACGTCATTCATCATGCGCAGGTGACCGGAGTCAAGCGCTTCCTGTTCCTCGGATCCAGCTGTATCTACCCGAAGGACTGTCCGCAACCTATCAAAGAGGAGTATTTCTTGACTGGACCGCTTGAGCCCACGAACCGGCCCTACGCCGTGGCGAAAATCGCCGGCATTGAGATGTGCTCCGCCTACAACCGTCAGTACGGAAGACGTTTTCTGGCGGCGATGCCCACGAATCTCTACGGGGAAGGTGACAACTACGATCTCGAAACGTCGCACGTGCTTCCCGCTCTGATCCGTAAGATGACGCAAGCCAAACAAGAGGGCAATAAAACCGTCACCATCTGGGGTACCGGGAAGCCCATGCGCGAATTCATGCTGAGCGATGATATGGCTGACGCATGCATGTTTCTTATGGGATTGCCGGAAGATCAGTTCGACGAACTAGTGGGCAGGGAGCCGGCGCCACTGATCAATATCGGATGCGGCGAGGATCTCACCATTCGTGAACTGGCCGAGATCGTCGCCGACGTAGTGGGATTTAGCGGGGATTTTATTTTTGACGCGAGCAAGCCAGACGGTACTCCCCGAAAGCTGCTCGACTGCTCGCTTCTGAACTCGCTGGGATGGAAACCCGCAACTTCTCTTCCTGTGGGACTGCGGCAAGTTTGCCAAAGCCTTCAACAGCATAACTACAGCGCGATTTCTTCTTGACCGGGCTGCCGCGATCGGTATCCGTTTTACTCCTCCGCGTAGCTGCTGCAACTCAGATGGAAGGTAGACGATATGCGACCTACTAGAGTGCTGGCGACCGCCGTCGCAAGACGCGTGCTCTCGCCTTTTGTGCCTGCCGCGCAGATGCTGCCGTTCATGTACTGGTTAAGCCGGATCGAGGGATCCTGTGAAGCCGAGCTCCTGCATTTGCGTGACGTAAGCCGACCGTCGGGTGTCGCTCTTGATATAGGAGCCAACAGGGGTTGGTATACCTTTCCCATGTCCAGGCTCTTTGCGCGCGTGTATGCCTTCGAGGTCAATGATGAGCTAACTGATTGGATCAGGGACTACAATCCCGGAAACATCGAAATCATCCTCTGTGGCCTCTCCTCCACTGCCGGCACGGCGAGGTTCTACATTCCGTTGATGAACGGACTTGCCCTCACTGGGTGGGGAAGTCTGGACCGTGGCAATCTGCCGGCAGCGACCGGGCACCGCGAAAAGGAGATAAAGCTCGCCCGGCTGGACGATTTTGGAATCGAGAATGTCGGTTTCGTCAAGATCGACGTTGAAGGCCACGAGGTTGAGGTGCTCAAAGGCGCAGTCGCGACCATCGGCAACTCGCGCCCAACTGTTCTGATCGAGGTGCGCGACCGGAATCTGCCGACGGTGGAGTCCTGGTTTCACGATATTGATTACGAGCGGTGCTCTCTTTCGGATTTTGTGCCCGCCGCAGCGAGTCCGGGTAACTACATATATGTTCCGGGCGAGCGCTTACCTGACTTGCACGCGCAGTGAGAGCTGCAGGACTTGATAGGCATACCTGGATCAGAGGAAAAAATATTCTTGCCACTTTGAACTTTTTTCGCCGTAAGGGCCGCCCAATTGGACCGGAGAACACATGATCAGAAGAATTAAAATGCACATCCAATGGATGCTTCGCGCCCGTTTCTTCGGCATTCGGTTTTTCCGCCGTGCATGGTTTCGACCGCCAAAGCACATCACCGCTAGTCGTTGTGAGATGGAGTTGGCGTATGACTCGAATGAAGAGCGAAATGTCTGCCTAGTGCTTTTCGAGAATTTCGTTGATGACCAGTATGGTCTGTCTGTGTTGAAGGGTCCTATTACCACAATAGCTGACATCGGCGCCAACATCGGCTGTTTCACACTGGCCGCAAAGGGATATTTTCCCGCGTCAACCATCCATGCCTATGAGCCCAATCCGCGGATTCTGCCAGTATTGCAGCGAAATGTTACCAAGACTGGCGCATGCGTTTTCCCCGAAGCCGTAGGCGCGGCGGGCGGCTACGTCAAGATGATTGACGACACATTTTCTGGGAGCGCCGGAACCGAGAGTGTCGCGGCGTCGCCCCAAGCCATCCCGCAAGTCTCCCTGGAAAAGGTAAATTTAACGGTTGAACGGCGAAATCGACCTGCTGAAGATTGATTGCGAAGGCGGCGAATGGCAGATTCTTTCGCAAGAAAGCTCTCTCGGCAGGGTCAAGCGAATGCGCGTCGAGTACCATCTTTGGAAAGGCCGATCCTTTAACGAATTGGCCAGTGTCGTAGCGCAGCACAAGTTCGAAATCGTTCATCATCAGCCCCAGGGTCAATTTGGAGTGATTTGGTGCGACAAACGCGCGTCCTGAAAGGACGAGTCGCGGTACCGTAGGTTTGTGGTTTCTCCCTGCTGCAATTTTCTTTTGCCGCACACCTAATTACCACTCCTGCGTTCTTCGTGGTTCTGCCACGGCCTGTTAAAGCAAACTATAAGTACCGAAACGAATCACCCGACCCGCCAAGACAAACTATCTGTCATGCGCATAACCATCGTACAAGGCGCTTTCCTACCTGTTCCACCTGTCTTAGGTGGCGCCGTCGAGAAAATATGGTTTGCGCTGGGAAGGGAGTTTGTCCGACGCGGGCATCAAGTCACCCATATTTCACGGCAGCACGCAACACTGGAACGTGAAGAAGTGGTCGAAGGTGTGCATCACATTCGTATAAAGGGTTTCGACAGTCCGCGATCCCTGATCAGATTGAAGTGGCGAGACTTAGTCTACTCCCGCGGCGTTTTGAAAGTGCTTCCAGAAGCCGACATCCTGGTGACAAATACGTTCTGGTTGCCAATCCTTGCGCCAGAAGCAAACAGGGGAAAAATTTACGTCCATGTACAGCGCTATCCAAAGGGCCAGATGAGGTTCTACGGGAGAGCGGCGCGACTACAAACTGTTTCCAGTGTGATCAAGAAGGCGATTTGCCGCGAAGTTCCGGACCTGGCAAGGAAAGTGAAGGTAATTCCGAATTTTGTTTCCGGAATCGGATCGGCGACTGAGAACGTGGTACGTTCGAAGTGCATTCTTTACGTTGGGCGCATCCATCCTGAAAAGGGAATTCACTTATTACTCGACGCTTACGCGAAATTTCTATCCATGGGATTCCACGACTGGAGGCTTCGACTGGTTGGTCCATGGGAGGTCGCCATGGGTGGAGGTGGCAAATCATACTTTCAGACGTTGCGTAGAAAATCCCAAGGCATCGAGGCCTTCGTGGACTGGATCGGGCCAATATTCGACGCCGAACGATTGAGCTCTCATTACAAGGAATCAAGCATTTTTGTTTATCCATCAGTGGCAGGGCGAGGCGAGGCGTCGCCAGTCGCACCGATTGAGGCTATGGCTGAAGGCTGTCCGCCGATTGTTTCATCCCTCGAATGCTTTCGCGACTACTTGCAGCCGCAGTTTAATGGGTGGGTCTTCGATGAACGCCGGCGGAAAGGAGCCGCAAATCTAGCGCTTACTTTGTGTGAGGCGGCAAGTGATGGGGAGGCACTCGGGAACGTGCGCAAACGTGCCATCAGTACTGCCCAGCACTACACGCTTTCTAAGATTGCGAGCCGTTACCTCGAAGATTTCCAGGAGGTCGTGATCAGTGAATAGTGTTAGGTTTGAACAGCATCCCGCTGCGTCCCGCTATGCATCGCCCTGGTCTCTGCGAGAGCGAATGCGACTACTTCTATGGAACGCGTTGTGGCCACTATTCTGCGAATGGACACCGAAGCCTTTCAATGCCTGGCGGTTGTTATTGCTACGACTGTTTGGCTGTAAGATCGATGGGAAGCCGTTTGTTCACCAGCGGGCCCGCATACAGATTCCATGGCATGTCACGCTTCACAACAAGTCTTGTGTAGGAGACCGTGCGAATCTCTACTCCTTGGGTGAAATTGAACTTGGCAGAGGATGTGTAATTGCACAAGAGGCGTACCTTTGCGCCGGCACGCACGATTTCGGTCGTACCGACACGCCTTTACTCACCGGGAAAATAACAATCGACGCCGAGGCATTCGTGGGAGCGCGGGCATTTGTTATGCCCGGTATTCGCATCGGAGAAGGTGCTGTGGTAGGAGCCTGCTCGGTGGTCACCCGCGACTTACCGGCGTGGACAGTTTCCGCAGGCAATCCGAGCAGGATCATAAGAGCAGGGATAACACGCGATAGCGGAAACGCAATCGCAGCCGATTAGGGCCGCGAGCACGGATGGCGCCTGTTGGACCTTAGTGATGTCGGCTACCGGTGGCGCGCAGCAAAACTGATAACAGTCGGGGTGAGTCAGCATGCTCAGGGAACGGATCAATAAGGGTGTTCGAGCGTCAGCAGCACTGGCGCTTAGGCACGCTCCCGAATTTCGAGGCAGGTGGCGCATCGCCGGCGCAGTGAATAAACATTTTGCTCCTCTTTCGCACTCCTTCTGCACCGCATGGACTCGCATGCGCCTGGGACACGAGATGCTGGTTGATCTGAGATCCATTACGGAATTCCGCTCCTACTACTTTGGGGACTTCGATACTCGGGCAATACGCAGTGCGCTGCAGTTGTTGCAACCCGACTCGGTCGTCCTTGATGTAGGTGCGAATATAGGATTTTGGTCCATCCCTTTGGCTGCTCACCTGAAGGGACATGGTTGCCTGCATGCGTTCGAGCCAGTTCCCGCGAATTGTAGACGCCTGGCCGAGAACGTCAAAAGAAATGCCCTGGAGAATACAGTCCATCTTCACCAGTCGGGACTCTCCGATCAGAACCGGTCGTTGCAGATAAGCTTGCGGGAGGATTTCGCCAATGGTGCGGAAACGGGGAACGCCTCCATCGTCATTGACTCGCAAGATCTTCTATTCGAGTCCACGGAGATACGGGTCGACCGGCTCGATGATATTTTCGAATCGCTTGATATAGGCCGCTTGGATTTCATAAAAGCGGATATCGAAGGGCACGAAGACAGACTTCTGGCCGGCGCAGCGAACGTCATTCACCGTTGCCGACCAATTCTCTATGTGGAAATTAACAAGGTTCACTATCAGCGCCAAGGTCGGGACGCCCCAACCGTATTCCAAGAGTGGCTAAAAGCTAATTCATATGAGTCGGCCCTTTACCGAAAAGGACGATGGCAGTTGGATTCAGTACGAAATTGCGGTCCGCTTGACAACTCCTTCTTCTTTCCCTCGGAAACCGCTGCGCAGTGTATTAAGACAGTAAATCGCTAAGGAGGAGAACCTTACCCGACTCTGACTCTGCCCGCCCAAAGGGTCTATGAACACAACAATTCTACAAGGCGCCTTCTTGCCTATTCCACCTATCCTGGGTGGCGCTGTCGAGAAGATATGGTTGGCGTTGGGAAAGGAATTTGTTCGAAGGGGGCATCAGGTCACTCACGTTTCGCGTCAGCATGAGACACTCGTGCGCGAGGAGTCCATCGAGGGCGTACACCACATCCGTGTCCCCGGGTTCGACACGCCGGGCTCCCTGGTTAGATTGAAGTGGCGGGACTTGATCTACTCGCGCCGAGTTTTGAAGGTGCTTTCGTCGCACAGGAGGCGTATTTGTGCACGGGTACTCACGATCTTGGCGACCCCGCACTGCCGTTAGTCACAGCAAAGATAACCATCGGAACGGATGCGTTTGTTTGGGCGCGGGCGTTCGTTATGCCCGGTGTCCACGTCGGGGATGGGGCTGTGGTCGGGGCATGCTCTGTCGTGACCCGGGATCTACCGTCGTGGACGGTTTCTAGTGGGAAACCCAATCCGGATTATCAGAACTAGGGAACCCTCAGAGGCGATAGAGGCTGGTGAATGCACTCGCGGACGGTGTCCATCAGAATTGCGCTCGATGGCAAGATGAACAAAGTGAGCGCGCGCCGTTTACACAACACTTAAAGAATACCCCCTATTTTCGAATGAGCACTAACCGTATCGTTTTCTGCTCGAGATAGCAGGTGCGAGTCTGGATATTCAGTGCTCCGACAAGGAATCAACTTTGGAAAAGGTCTCATGAACCATGCTGACCAAGAGATCGACACTGGGATGTCAGAATCATTGCTAACGGAACAGGCCGAGTATGACCGTCGGTGGACAAAGGAGGAGTACTCTGCCGAACACGCAGGATATGCGCCATTTTTTCTAAAATTTATGGCGGAAGAAGTGTCCCGCGTACAACTGGGCCACGAACCTATTACTTTAGAGATCGGATGTGGAAACGGTTTTTTTTCCGGGCATTTGGCAAGGCTTGGATGTAAAGTTACCGGGATCGATCTTTCGCCGGCCGCGGTGGATCTTGCCCGCAGGTGCTACCCAAAAGCCTCCTTTGCCACCCACAACCTCACCCAACCGCTACCGTTCGGAGAATCCACAATGGACTTGGTCTGGTGCTCTGAAGTCCTTGAACATCTGTTCTCTCCATTGGGAACCCTGTACGAAATCCGCCGAGTCCTAAAACGAGGTGGTCTATTCTTGTGTACAGTCCCATATCACGGAGTGCTAAAAAATCTTGGCATTGCATTGTTTGCCTTCGAGAGGCACTACGATCCTACCTACCCTCATCTTCGCTTCTTCACCCGAAAGTCCCTGACCCGTATCGTCGAACAGGCAGGGTTATCGGTCGAAACCGTGCGCACGTGCGGATCGGGCTTGGGTTACCTCGGCCTCCGCGACTTAGTGTCACCAACAAACATCATGCTCCGGGCGCGGAAGAAGTGATTTCAGGAGACCTGGAGGCTGTTGTCTCAAGAGATTGCTTGTTCGAGCCTGATTTTGTCAATTACGGTCTCATAATGCAGACGATTCGAAGGAACGCAATTTTCGCCACCGGCGATCCTTCACGAAGAGCATAACCGGATGTGTCTTCCTTACTTGCGCGAAAGGCTTTTAAGTTCACCGGGCTGTTGGCGAGTCTGTCAGACTACCGTACTCCAGCGAAGGGGTTAATTTGTGTTGACCTTAGGTATTAATTATCCGAGAATGCACGACTCTTCTGCGCGCATCGCACCGTTTCCGACTAATTCTCTATGTGGAAATCAACAAGATTCACTATCAGGGCCAAGGCCGGGACGCCGCAACCGTATTCCAAGAGTGGCTAAACGCTAATTCATATGAATCGGCCCTCCACAGGAAAGGACGATGGCAGTTGGATACAGCACGAAATTGGAGTCCACTGGACAACGCCTTCTTCTTTCCCTCCGAGACCGCTGTGGATTGTGGTAAGAGGATACATTGCTAAGGCCGAGTACTTTCGCGGGCTTTGCCCCAGTGGCAGTTAACCGCCTTGTCTCACCCGCCCAGGTGCTGGCTGAAGTCGCCATGGACTATCCGTCGGTGACGAGTGAAAGCCAACGGCAGGACGTTGACCGAATCGCTTACCACATCGAGTTGGTTCGGCGTTATGGAAGACCTGGGGGACGAATCTGTGACGTTGGCGGCGGCGTGGGGCTCTTCTCGCCGGGATGCGCGGCGCTGGGTTACGACACCACGCTGGTCGACGATTTCAAGGATGAGCTCAATTTCAGCAGCGGCAAGGACGTCTTCGCCCCGCACGCCCGGCACGGGGTGAAGATCATCTCGAGCGATGTGATTGCCGAACCGCTGGATTTCCCCGAAAACAGTTTCGATGTGGTCACCGCGTTTGACACCATGGAACACTGGCAACACTCGCCCCGGCGCCTGTTTCACATGCTTAGAAAAGTGCTGGCGCCGGCCGGCATCTTTATTATGTGCGCGCCGATACGCAAGAATCTCCACCGGAGGCTTGAGGCAATGCTACGTGGCCGGCACCGGAGCGTTGTGCGGGACTGGTATGACTCGGACAACTTTCGCGACCAGGTGCACGAACCTCGCGTCTCAGACCTGCGATATATCTGCAGGGACTTGGACATGACGGTTGTTAAAGTCACCGGAAGGAACTGGCTCGACCGGATGTCGTATCCGCTGCTCGCTAGGGTGACGGATCCCGTCATGCGAATACGACCAGGATTGTGTTCGGACCTCTATCTCGTTGCGAGAAAGAGTTGAGATCCGCCAGGTCTTGAAAGCACACTAACGTTTCATTAGGAGTAAGACATGTCTGAAGCAATTCGCCGTTTTGCCCATGCTATTGTTGCCGCCGACCGGTTGGGCAACCCGCTTCATGTTTTGCGCCGCCGGATCTTCGGGATCGGAGGGACCTTATGATGATTGTGGACAAGGCCAGCGGGATCCGATGTGTATGTAACGTTGGCTCATACCACATTTTTGGCGAGACCTGGTATAGCCGTGTGTACGACGTGCCTGGTCTACCGATCCGCCCAGGCGATGTCGTATTTGACGTCGGTGCCAACCAAGGCTTCTTCACATGCTATGCGGCATCCAAAGGAGCCATTGTGTATGCCTTCGAGCCGGTGCCGGAGGCCTACGAAAGACTTGTCCAAAACATCGAAAGAAATGGATTCGGGGATCGTGTGACCGCCTTACAGTGTGCGGTCAGCGATCGTGACGGCCCCACGGAGATGCTGGTATCGGAGTCCCACGGCGGCGGTGACAGTACCATCAACCTTGGCTACGCGAGGCGCACAGCAGTACCAGTCTCTGGACGAATAACCGTGGAGTGCAGGACTTTTTCCAAAATCCTGGACGAGTATGCAATTCCCTCTATTCGGCTATGCAAAATTGACGTAGAGGGCTCTGAGCTGGCAATGCTTTCCACTCTGAAAGCCCATCAGTACGCGCAAATTCAGGGATTCGCAATGGAATATCACGCTGAGGCATACGATCTACGCCACTTAGTCAAATTGCTGCTTGGTTGGGGTACGCACCAAGTTTGCCTTATGAACGAACGCCCCCACGTGGCGAGCACTGTCCACCTGATTTCAAACCAGGCGCTGGAATCGTGGTTTGAGTCCGAGAACGGACAATGGTCGCCGCGAAGCGCACTGGTACCAGCAGAAACCATCAGGCCTCCGTTGCAGTCTGAAGTCGCCTAAGGCTAAACGGCAAGTTGCAGGGACGATTCCGTCGCGATTGCCCGTCTGATTGCCAGCTGCCGTATCGCCCGCCTTCGACAAATTCTCTAGCTGGTGGGAAGCCTTGATCGCCTCGCTGTCCCATTTTGGGGCCTCACGCTTTTAGGGAATATCGTGCCAATTCCCAATTGGCGGTGTTTTGTCGACGGGGCCTGCGCTGGTCAAATGACATAAGAGGATTTGCGTTGGTGGCACCCCGCTACGAACGCAAAGTCCTGCCAGTAGCTAGATCCTGAGGCTGGTTCAAAGACGTTATCGTAACGGGTTTCTGATCTTGATCTAGCACGTTCCAATCAATCACGGTGTTCCACCCAATGATGACAGTGTTGGCGAGCTCTTTCTTCCATCTCAGGTGCAGGTAAGCGAGCAAACAAATTGCACACCGACTTTGCTCGGCGACCATTTAATCGCTTCTCGGAACTGGCGCTGCTTTCTACGCTGAAGGGTGCGCAAGTCCAGGGATAGTCTGCCTTATGGCCGACTTCCGGAGGAGGTCCCCTTGCGACATTCGAGTCGCGCTGGTGGCCGAAAATCTCTCCTCCATTGACCGTACGTTACCTACCTTTAACGTCTTCTTCACACTACGCTAGAGCCGTGAACACTCACTCTTGGAAACTCAAGCGAGTAGCGGCAAAATGATGACGATCCGCAGGAGTTCTCCCCTCCGGCTTATGAAGTGCCTAGTACTCCTCTTGGCGCTCTCCTTGCTCTATGGTTGTGGCGCCGTTAGAAAAGGCGACTCGACAGTTACGCAGTCATCCACGAAGGCATCTTCGGTCGTGGTCACGCCAGCGACCTCCCAGATTCGCGTCGGCGACACACAGCAGTTTCGTGTGACGATCTTGGGCCCCCCAATTCTGCCAGGCTGTGCCGACAATGCAGCACAAAGCAGAAGGAATGAGTCCCAGGACGAGGGGACGCAGCCATTGCGCCCTTGCGCTCACGTGGGTCGAATGAAGCCTGGCGTAATTTGGTCAGTCAACGGTGTCACTGGAGGCAACGCCACCGTAGGCACCATCGACGCCAACGGCGTTTACCGAACCCCAGCGATCGTCCCCAGTCCGAACTCAGTGAGAGTGGCCGCCACTGGCACTGCCGGACCTTCAATGTCGGGAACAGCATCTCTCACGCTTTACAACCCCGTCCCGGTCGTAACTTCGATCTCGCCGACCAAAGTTTCGGTAGGGGCTTTCACGCTTACGGTTAATGGCGGAAATTTCGCAAAGGGTGCCCAAGTCTCATTCGCGGGCGAAGCCCTTCACACCACTTTCAGAACAGCCACTCAACTGGTCGCGACGGTGACTGCCACCCAATCCCAAGTGGGAGATATTCAAGTCTTTGTTAGAAATCCTGATCCTGGATCCGCATCAACTGCGGCTCCCAGCATTCAAGTAATACAGCCCTCGGACGCTTCGCAAGTCGCTTCCCAAGACCCCGCAGGAATCTTCGACGGCCAGGGAAATTTCGATGCCACAGCTTATGTAAAGATGGCGAAAGCATATGGAACACCCACGATGATTACCGAAAGGTTTGGGAGTCCGTGGACGGCCTACCATCAGAAAATCGCGGCCCCGACCTGGTCGCAGGCCTCAAGCATTAAGTACGTGGTACCGACCGACCCCGCCGAGTGGTTTTATTATTCCCGCGGGGTCCCGTGCACCGCGGACGACTACAGCGCAAACTATGCGCAGGTAGCCTATGTGACGGATTCGGCAGTAGCAGCCAGCCGACCCGGAGTTGATGGCATCCAAACGTTGGACAAAGCTGAATGCCTCTGGGCGGGTCAGCCACAACTTCACTGGGCCATGGGTAGTGGGCATAATGGGCACCCCACCGTCACGCTCCGGCCCGATATCGTTGCTAGGCAAGATCCTTATGGGATGCCCCAGCAACCCGTAGAAGTTACGCGTGCCTACGGCGCTCCCGATATGACAGGATGCAGCTACATGGTATTCCAGGGACAGGTGGTTTGCGGTGAGGCCGGCAACACCGCGCAGGACTTCTACTATTTCAAGCCCTTTCCCGCCAATTTCGTGCCCACCGCCGCCAGCGTAACCAATAATGGAGAATTCCTGCTGGTGACCGGCTGGAACACGGACTCGTACCGAGGCCAGTTGGCCGTGATCGCGATCGGAAGCTCAAAACCGTCTGGAACATTCTGGGGATATGAATGGGCCGAGACGTATCCCGGGTTCCGGAACTTCAGCCTTCCAGTGTTTAATAAGCTATTGGGCATCATTAACTTGCCGGGAATGGCAGCTCCGACCGCGGTGGAGGCCGTCGGCAACTGGGTCTTTCACGGGGGAATCTGGCTTCCAGGAGCCCGGAATCCAGGTCAGTTTCCCCTCTCCAACCAGGCTAACTGGAAGTGTTTTGTCGACGGAGCCTGTGTTGGTCAATATGACACCAGAGGATTTGCGTTGGTGGCATCCCGCTACGAACGCAAAGTGCTGATGCTTGACCTGTCACCATTGTTCGAAACAATAAATGAGGGAATGTTCGGCTCCTGGAATCAGTTTCGCACGAATGTAGCTAACATCGGGACGAGTGCGGGTCAGTGGCCCCCTACCTTTGCTGAACGTCCCAGCGAAACCCCCGCTGTCGTGAAGACGATGGAATTCGATAGCGAAGTGACGGCCATCAGCGCATCGATTTACCCAGACAATCGCGCATTCATCGCCACCGAAGACGGAACCCTGCACATATGGGACGCCGACGGTCTGCAAACTGGTACAGGCATCGGTACTAATGCCAGTGAAGTTTACGCGCTGAAAATTGGGCGCAACGTTACCCGCATCGCATACATGAAGCATTGGCTTCACGGCGACTATTTTAACGGTATGGTGCGGTACCAATACATTGCGTTGTCGCGAGGGGACAAGACGGTTACGTGGATCGATATGTCCAGCGGTGTCCCTAAGATTCTTCGTGTGCTCTCTGATTCACGGCTGGTGGATCCGATATCGGTCGAGGACAACAACAATCACGGGACACAATCAGACCTGATCGATATAGCGGATTACGGCGACAAGAACGTGAAGGGATATCGCTATGGTCCGATAATCTTCTGGACCGCGGCATCGAGTCCTCCGCCGGTGTTCGGAATGGGGCCGGGCGGACTGGACCCCTTTGAATATGAAGGAGCCTACGCTACGCCTACCGGTCCCTTCTCGATCTCGGGTGAGAACGTACCGTAGGATTCAGAGCAACCGCTATGGCCCCGCGACATACCTGATCGATCTTCAATCACGAATCTGCCTTTCGCGGACGCGCAAGGCATTCGTCTTCTGCTTCAACCCCACTTGCCCTGATGGCAAGATGTCATGCAGTTTGGAGGATCTCATGCAGTCTGCCATGACCCCTGACCTTCCGTATGATGGGACGATGCAACTGGAGGAGACGAGAAAGAAAATCTCTGATTCCAGCGGCGGTATCAGCAGCGTAGAGCTCCGTATGGCGGCGCTTGGGCTCATCCGCAAGCTGGATCTTCGCGGGGACGTAGCGGATATCGGGTCCGGCAAGGCCGACCTGATTCGCCTTTTTCTGGGAGCGGATCGTTTCTCGTCAATCATCGGATTCGACCTGATGGACCGGCCGTCGGATTTACCGTCCCACGTCAAGTGGTGCCATGCGGACCTTAACCGGTCGATAGATTGTCCTTCCGGCTCGTTCGACCTGGTCACCTCCTTGGGTGTCATAGAGTATATGGAAAACCCGTACGCGTTTGCGCGCGAACTGCATCGGATATTGCGCCAGCATGGAACGGCAATCCTGACAACTCCCAACAATGAAAGCTGGCGCTCGCTGCTTTCTCTCGTCATCCGCGGTCATTTTGCTGCTTTCCCTCGACTGGGCAGCAACGTCAATTTAACGGCGCTGGTTCGGAGTGACTTTGAAAAAATCCTGACTTTTGCGGGATTTCGAAATCTTCGCTTCGGTTATACCGGTTCGGGGATGGTTCCGAAACTCCTGGTCAGCTGGCAGAAACTCTCCGCTGGGCGGCTGCGCGGAATGCGCTATAGCGACGATCTGATCATCACCTGCCAAAAATCTTAGTTCGAGAAATGGCTTTCCGAAGCCCTTCTGATTTCATGCTTTCGATCGTTTCAAAACTTTCACGCCTTCGCTGCAATTATGTTTGTGTCAAACATTGAGCAACTGCTTCAGTCGACTCTGGTCATCGTCGCCCACCCGGATGACGAGAGCATTGGCTGCGGGATACTTCTGCAGAGAATTGCAGTCCCTACGGTATTGGTCTGCACGGACGGGGCGCCTTCCAACGCGCTCCTGTGGCACCAAAAGGGGTACCATACGCGTGAGGAATATGCCCGGAAGCGCGCTGCGGAACTTCACGCTGCGCTGGAGATAGCGGGTGTCCGGTGTAAGCACGTGATGACCGGTATTCCCGATCAACAACTCTATCGACACCTGGTGCAGGCCGCAAACCACGTCGAAAGATATGCGAAACAGATTCGCCCAGATTCAATCCTCACCCATGCCTACGAAGGAGGTCACCCCGATCATGATGCATGTGCATTCCTGGCGCACTGGATTGGGGAAAGATTATCGATTCCGGTCTGGGAAATGCCTTTCTATCATCAAAGAGAGGCCGGATCACCTCTCCAGCAGTTTTTCTCGCCGTCTCCAGACGAAGTGTTGTTGTCGGCAAGCCCTGCCGAGATAAGCCGGAAAGAGTGGATGCTGAGACAGCATAAGACTCAGGCACAGGTAATTTCCCAATTTAACCAGGCACGCGAGCTATTCCGCCCACAACCCAACTATGACTTCTCCGTGAGTCCGAACCCGGCGCAACGCGGGTTCGCCGTCTGCTCGGACATTGCAATCGCCGATGTCCTCGAGAGTTTCCACTCGTTAGTCCGACTCGCTGCATAGGCCGTTGATCATCTCCAGGCAGTAACCTCGAGGATTGTGCGGGTCCAGGTAGAAAGTCTCCCACCGTCCGCGTCCAGTCCGGGTTTTTTCTCCCGGACCGGGCGCATGCATGGATGTGTGCTTTAACTTGCTGACAAACCACGGGCTCAAGCCCGACCGGGCTTTACACCAGCCAGTCTGTCAGACTGCCGTACTCCAGCGAAGGAGGTTAATTTGTGTTGACCTTAGGTATTAATTATTCAAGAATGCACGACTCTTCTGCCTGCGTCGTTCGTGACGGAAAATTGCTCTTTGCCATTGCCGAAGAACGGGTCAGCAGGGTTAAACATGACGCAACTTTTCCTGTTCTCTCCATCGAGGCATGTCTTGACTCTGCAGGGATCCGCCCCAGTGAACTGGATTTTGTATGTTTCGGGTGGCCCCCGCCGCGCATCACGTATGGTCATGATCTGGCAGACTTTGTGCGTGGCAGACATCCAATTAGCTACTTCAACGTTTTTAGCTCGACTCGCCATTTTGCAACCATGGTGAATCAAGGTAACGGATGGAAGATGTTTCAGTCGTATTTCGGGCCGACGAAGGCCCGCCCACGTTTCATCGATCACCATTTCTCACATGCCATCAGCGCGTTCGCCTACTCTGGCTTCGAGGAAGCTGCGGTGGTGGTGGTAGACGGCCGAGGTTCATGGGAGGCAACCTCTTTCTGGCACGGTCATTCCGGGCGGCTTGATCACGTAAGCACGATCCCATGGCCAAACTCTCTAGGCCTGTTCTACGCCACCTTCACCAGGCATTTGGGATTTCAGCCAAACAGCGACGAGTGGAAGGTCATGGGACTGGCCCCCTACGGAAATCCAGGCATAGGTTTGGAAGATTTCATTCGGGTTAATGGACATCCTTACAGGGTCGATGGACCCGGCCTGATCGGCGCAGGAAACGGAAGCCTTTCTAAAATCGCGCGAAAGCTTGGGTCGCCACGGATTCCGGAAAGTGAGATCGATGAGAAGCATAAGAACCTAGCTTTCTCAGTGCAAGAAGCTTGCGAACAGGCCATGATGGCTTTGGTGCGAGATGCTGTCGCCAAAACGGGCTGCCGAAATTTGTGCCTGGCAGGTGGCGTAGCCCTGAATTCCAAGGCGAACGGAAGAATATTGGCTTCCGGCTTGGTGGATGACCTGTTCGTTCAGCCCGCGTCATCAGACGATGGCGTCGCACTCGGGGCAGCGTTAGCGCCATATCTGGAAGCTGATGGACATTTACCTATGACGCCGATGCGTGATGCGTATCTGGGCATGGAATACCAGGACTGTGACGTCGAAAAAACCCTCAACACATACAAACTTCGATCCACTCGGCTCGGGGATCCGGCCGGAACCGGGGCGGAGCTACTATCCAGCGGAAAAATTATCGGCTGGTTCCAAGGCCGAATGGAGTTTGGACCACGCGCGCTCGGCAACCGCTCGATTCTGGCCGACCCTCGCGACCCGCAGATGAACGCCAAGGTCAACAACGCCGTGAAGTTCCGGGAGTCGTGGCGACCGTTTGCACCATCCATCCTCGCGGAGGCGGCGCCAGAATACGTTGAGAGCGCTACCGACTCGCCGTTCATGATCCTGACCGCGCAGGTCAAACCAGAAAAGCGCGGTGTTATCCCCTCGGTCACGCACGTGGATGGCAGCACCCGGCCGCAAACTGTAAAGCAAGATGTGAATCCTCTCTACTGGCGACTAATTCGTGAATTCGGGAACCGAACCGGCGTGCCGGTGGTCATGAATACGTCCTTCAACCTTCGAGGTGAACCCATCGTTTGCACTCCGACCGACGCTGTACGAACCTTCTTCAGTTCCGGCATGGATGCCCTAGTGATCGGGAGATATCTTGTGGAAAAATAGCGACCTTTACGTACCGATTGACACGATAAAGCGGTCGTTAGAACATGACGCCAATCACTTCGACAGTAGTAATCGCCAGCTTTCGCAGACTCAACCTGTGCCTAAAAGATTAGAAGCGAACTAATAGAACCTGACCGAAGTAACGTTGTCCCCGCAGAGTAAAGAGGCAGAGAGGCGCGCGGATTTTGAGAAGTGTGCAAAACTGGCCAGCTGATATCGCAGCCGAGTGGTGTCCTCGGGAAGACCGGTGCACGTAGGCGTCAGAATTGATGTTCCTGAAGTGCAGACTCTCAACGCGACCGGTGCTGACCTTCGTGACAGTCGGCGCACAAGGTAATCAGATTCAAATCGTCATCCGAACCCTGTTGGCTGCGCAGCTGCTTGTGGTGGACCCGCAGGTTTTGCCTGGAACCCCAGAATTGGCATTGCCAGCCGTCGCGGCGCTGCACCTGTTTTCGGAGCTGTTCGAGTTCGGGATCAGGCCGCCCCCGATTGCGCACTGTTGGAACCAGGTGTTTAAATAGCTGGTCGTAATAAACGCGGAGCACCGACAAGACGTGAACCAAGAGACCAGCAAAGATCAGGGCAGGCCGGTTTTGGACGCGGAAAGCTTCCAACGCCTTCTTGCCGCCGCCTATATACTGCAAGCGCATCCTGATCGGCCTCCCCTGCAGCCAATTGGTGCGGGTCACACGGTTCCTTTTGGGGCCGCTGCAAACGTCCAGAAACGAACTCCATCTCTGCGGATTGGAGAATCTCGGATTCCGGCATCCCGATCTCACGCGGAGCCATTTACCTCCCCGAATGTAGTTCCGGAAAGCGCAGTTCGAAAACAGTCACATTTACATCCGAGAGCGCTGATACCACTGATTGGACCTACGGTTCGACATGCGATGAATATTTTTGGGAGCGGACCGATGTTTTGGAGGACGTTCGAGGCACTTGCCATCGCTATGGTCTTCTGCGCGCTGGCAGGCGTTTCGATCCACCGCATCTCATCACGCCCTGGGCGTACAACGTACCCCGCGGAAATGTCGGAGCAGCGAAATGCCTCCCAGCCCGTAACGCCGGCGGCAAAGGTTTTGGCATTGGCCGAGCAGGCCGTTTTGACGCTAGACTCTCGCCGACAGACTGATGGCACAGCCGATGTCGTTGCCGAAGACATCGTTATCCGTCATCAAAAGCACGCTACGGTCTATGGTTCGGCAATGAATAAACCTACCGGCGGTACTGTGCAAGCGCAACTCTTGCCTCCGGAGAATACGACTTTGAAGCCAGGCGTTCGATTCACTTTCGGCAAAGACGCTGACATGCTTGCCGCCGATACATTGATACGTTACGGCGCGGAGTCCTCGGCCTCTCGTGTCCAGGGTCAGAAGAAAGCAGCTCTGAACACGCAGGCTTATAAGTAGTGGAGAGCCTGCCAAAGGGGTGTATCAGCTCGCCGCGCCCATCGCCTATTTCAATCGAGACCTCGATGCACCAGTGAATGGCATCCAGCACACAAGGTGATCAAGTTCTCCTCGGAATCATGTCCGCCGTGATTGCGAAACTGCTTGTGGTGAACCTCTAGATTTGACCGGATTCCACAACATTGGCATCTCCAACCATCACGGCGCAGGACTTGTTTTCGGAGCTGTTCGTAGAGCTCGGGATCAAGCCGCAAGCGCGGCCGCTTGGGTCGAATTCGCTTCACGAAGCTTTCTCGGTTACCTCGTGCAGAAAAGCCTGCCGTTGTTCGCCAGGGAGGAATTTGAAGAACC
>Ga0075017_100000570_pt1 | contig 20808 bp, 21 predicted proteins | sample AleBraG_ABR_2012_FD_71475 | JGI IMG/M metagenome (GOLD analysis project Ga0075017, IMG submission 71475) | Freshwater sediment microbial communities in response to fracking from Pennsylvania, USA - Alex Branch Run_MetaG_ABR_2012 | ecosystem: Environmental > Aquatic > Freshwater > Creek >... | reverse complement strand
AGTTATGCCGAATGGGCCGCTCGGAATTTTGGTGCAAGAACTCTGACAATTGTAATCGCAAGTGCATGGCATGAAGGAACCGCCATGGAACGCGCTCAGCCAGGCTGGCCTCCGTGGGGGCCGTGAGAACGGGATACAAGTTGCGCTTTTGCGCTTCTTGCAGATTCGCCTTGTCCACCTTCGCCGGGCCTTTGGCGATGCAGGCAGCTACCTTGGCGGCATGGCGAATCTTCTCCGGGCTTAGGTCGTCGCTGTACGCATAGCCGGTGCGCTCGCCGGAGAGAACGCGAACGCCCACGCCGAGCGAGACGCCTTGCGTGGCGCTCTTGATGATGGATTCGTCGATGCTGATACTACTCGGAGCGAGGTATTCGAAGTAGAGGTCCGCGTATTCGCCTCCGGAGGACATGGCTTCAGAGAGGTAAGATCGCAGGTCGCCTTCAGTGAGGCCGAATTTCTGGCCGAAAAAGGAGTCCGCGAGAGGCATATAGATTCAGACTAGCATCGGGGGCTTCGCTCGATCGGCTTGCCTTGTTGTCAGTGCTGTAATTGAAGACTGAGGAGTTGAAATGCCGCCGAAATCCGTAATCACCTTGTTCCTTGCACTGACTGCCGTGAGTTCGCTCTTCGGGCAGCCGTCCTCGTCCTATCGCGTCACCCATACGTACACGCTGGGCGGTGAAGCGAGTTGGGACTATATCGTCCCCGATCCTCTCAATCACCGCTTATTTATTGCCCGGGAAAATCGCGTCATGGTGGTGGACGAAAATACCGGAAAGCTTCTCGGCGAGATTGCCGGCGTCCACGGCGCGCATGGCACGGCGATCGCGAGCGGCAGCGGGCATGGGTTCGCAACGTCCAGCGAGGATCAATCGGTTGTGATGTTCGATCTCAAAACGTTGGCCCTACTGGGCCGTATCCCTGCCGCCGAAGATGCCGATGCGATCGTCTACGATAAACCCTCCGATCGGGTATTCACGTTCAACGGCGACGCCCATTCCTCGACGGTGATCGACGCGAAAGCGGGGACCCTGATCACCAATATTCCTCTCGGCGGCAAACCGGAATATGGCGCTTCCGCGGGCGACGGCAAGGTGTACGCGAACCTCGTGGATACAGACGAAGTGGTGGAGATCGAGGCGAAATCGGCTACGGTGACGCGGCGGTGGTCCACCGCCCCGTGCAAGCAGCCAGTGGCGATGGCGTTGGACACAGCCCATCACCGGCTGTTCAGTGGATGCAGAAGCGGGGTGATGGCGGTTTCGGATTACCAGAGCGGCAAAGTGGTGGCGACCCTGCCGATCGGAGCCGGAGTGGATGGCGCGGGGTACGACGCGACGTCCAGGGACGCATTCTTCTCGAATGGCGACGGCACGCTTACGGTGGTTCACCAGGATGGCCCAGACCAATATCACGTCCTCGAAAGCGTGCAGACGCCGGTTGGTTCGCGCAACCTGGGACTCGATCCGGCGAATCATCGGGTGTTTGTGGTGTCGGCGAAGTTCGGGCCGGTTCCGCAAGGAAAGCGTCGCGGGCCTGTGCTGCCGGGAACCTTTGCGTTGCTGGTGATTGAGCGATGATGCGCCGGAATGTCGAATGTTCGAGGTCTCTTTGAACGAGGATTCGGTCCTTGCTAACTTAAGAACCGAGGCGCCGTGGCTGCGACCGGCGATTCGCGTGATTCCTTCAGGAAAACAAACGAAACCCGACGACCGGGAGTCAAAGCTCCGCGTGTTCGACCAAGCGACACAGCGCCATCTCCGACGCGCGGTGAAGAGCAAGGCCACACTGCCGCTCGACAGAGACTGGACCAGAGAGGACCTGTACGCCGAGACGGGCCTTGTTGAAAAAGGTATGACGACCGCTTTCTCGAGAAGCAAAGGGCTGTAGCCGAGACTCTGCGGCGCCGAATTGGCGACGATTCCGTGCCTACCAAGCGATTCTGGAATCGGCCGGGCTGGAAGATTACCAAACACATGCCGGACAGCGGCGCGGTCACATGGCCAACCAGTAGCGAAATCACCGCCGCCATGATTGAGCGGTACAACAAGAAACCAAGCACATAGAGCACGGGGCTATGATTACTGCATGGTTTCCAAAGTAGAAAGTGACGTCGATCGCGGTGCGCGTCAACTGCTGGAGCAGCGCACCTTCGGCGTGTTGATCACCAATGCCGAGAGTTTGCCGGGGTACCCGTTTGGGTCGCTGACTCCCTATGCGCTGGATGCGCAAGGACGGCCGGTGTTCCTGCTGAGTTCGCTGGCGATTCACAGTGCGAATCTGCACGCCGATGCGCGTGCCGCGCTGTTCGTGTTTTCGGACGCAGCCGAGACGAAGGCGTCCGTGGCGGCCCGGTTGAATGTAATCGGGCAAGTTCGTCCAGTGGACGCTGGTGAGATTGACGAGATGCGCGCCCTGTATGTGGCGGCTCATCCCGAGGCCGCGCAATGGGCCGAATTTGGCGATTTTTCGTTTTACCGGATGCAGCCGGAGCAAATGTACTATGTGGGAGGGTTCGGTGTGATGGGATGGGTCAGCGCTTGAGTTCCGAGTTGTGGTTGTTAGATGCGTGCGCGCAAGCGGAACTGGTGCGGGAGAAAAAGGTCTCGCCACTGGAGTTGGTGGACGCGGCCATCGCGCGGATTGAGAAGTTGAATCCGCGATTGAATGCCGTGGTCTGGGAGCGCTTTGGCAAGGCCCGGGAGGAAGCCAGGTCGCCACTGCCGGAAGGGCCCTTTCGCGGCGTGCCGTTTCTCACCAAGGATCTGGGCTGCACCACGGCGGGCGAGCCGGATTCGCAGGGCTCGCGCTTTCTCAAGAACCATCGCTATGCGGCCACCGTGACCACCGAACTGGCCCGGCGGATTCGGGCGGCAGGATTTATCAATCTGGGGCGCACCAACTCGCCGGAGTTCGGAGCGGTGGCTACCACGGAGCCGTTGGCTTGGGGGGCGAGCAGAAATCCGTGGGACCTCGAGCGAACTCCCGCGGGCTCGAGCGGCGGGAGCTGCGCGGCCGTGGCTTCCGGCATGGTGCCGGTGGCCCATGGCAGCGACGGCGGCGGTTCCATTCGCCTGCCCGCTGCTGCCTGCGGCTTGGTTGGCTTGAAGCCTACACGCGGCCGCGTCAACATGTGTCCGGGCACCGAATGGGTGTCCCCGGTCAGCGTGCTGGGCTTTCAAACGCGCTCCGTCCGGGATACGGCGGCCTGCCTGGATTTCGCGTCCGGCCCGATGACGGGCGATTCCATGTCGCCGCCGCGTCCGTTTCGTCCCTACCGGCTGGAGGTAGGCGCGCCGCTGGGCCGCCTGCGCATCGGCCTCTGGACCAGCCTGCCGGCGACGATTCCCGGCCGATTGCATCCAGAATGCCGGCAAGGAGTGGAACACACGGGCCGCTTGCTAGAATCGCTGGGGCATACGGTCGAGGTTGCGCATCCCGGCACTTTGGATGAGGCAAAAACCAACGCGCTGTTCTCGCGTATCTGGCCGGTCCGGCTGCTGGCGGCATTGCAGTCGTTTGAGCGAAAGCTCGGCAGGAAAGCGAGTGATGAGGAACTCGACTCGGCCACGCTGTTCTGGATTGAGCGGGCGCGCACCATGCTGGCCACCGAGTATGTGGAAGCGCTGGAGGACATGGATGTCTTCACGCGGACATTCGCCGGCTGGTGGGCATCGGGGTTTGATGTACTGGTCTCGCCTACTACCGGGACGGTGACGCCCAAGCTGGGGGAACTGGGTCTGGACGCTGAACGGTTGCCGTTGTCTTTGGTGTGGTCGCCCTACACGGCCTACTTTAATCTGGCCGGCCAACCTGCAGTGAGCTTGCCGCTGCACTGGACGGATTCCGGGCTGCCGGTGGGCGTCCAATTGGGCGGGGCGTATGGGCGCGAAGATGTGCTCATCCGGTTGGCTTCGCAGTTGGAGACGGCGCGGCCTTGGAGCGGACGGATTCCACCGGTGAATGCCGGGGCGTAATCGGGCCTTCCCAATCTATCCTGTTGAAGCCGGTTTGCCGATAGAAAACACGGAAGGAGTTCTGATGATCCGAAACGTGTTTATCCCGGTAAACCTAGTGCGGGTACTCTGTCTCGTAGCCGTTGCTGCTACGGCCCAAGCCGCCGGTGTCTCGGGGGCGATTTTCACAACTACCGTAGACGGAAGCGCCGTGAACGCGAACCAATATGACTCGAAGTGCGCCGTATACCTCGATGGCGGCCCCGGCCCGCACGCACCCGCGAAGGCGGCCGGCCTGCCGGATGGCGATTACTACTTTCAGGTCACCGACCCGAGTGGCGCACAACTGCTCAGTACCGACCCCGTGTCGAACCGCCGTTTTCATGTGAGCGGTGGCATCATCACTGCCTTTACGGGAACTGGTGGTCCGCCTCACACGACTGGCCTCGATCAGGACCACTCTGCGCAAGGGGCGATTACCATCAGCCTGGCTAACTCAACTTGTCCAAGCGACTTTCTCAATACGCCCAATGTCGGCAATGTCTATAAAGTCTGGGCCACGCCGGTCGCGAGCTTCAATGGCAGTGCGCTGAATGTGGATAACCCTTGCGGTAGTGGCTGTTTTCACGGTTTTTTGCCATCCCAATCCAAGACCGACAATTTCAAAGCGCAGCCTGGCACGGCGGCGACATTTTGCCTGACGCTGCAGAAACAATTGAGCAATTCAACCGGGTTGTCTCCCCTTCCTGGCTGGATCTTTCAGGTTACCGACCCTGCCGGCGTCACCAACCAGCACGTAACCGACAACACAGGCCAAATTACGATCTGCCAGCTTGTGGCCGGAGCTTACAGCGTGACTGAGGATTTAACGGATCCCAATCAGCCGGCTCCATTTACTCCTCCTCTCCCTTCTAACTGCGTTCCCCAGGCGGCGGCCTACCTGAACGGAGTACCGTCAAGCACGATTCCCGTGACATTTACTTGGAACACTTCACAGCCGTCACCCACGGTGGTTTTGTTTGTGAATTCGTTGCAATGCCGGGGATGATTCCCTCATCGCCGATTAGGAGGTAAATCAAGCCCCTGGGGTCAGAACCCGGGGGCTCCGATTACTGGCGGGAGCCGGTTTGCGATGCGCCAACCAGTACACCACTCGCGCGAGCAAAAGAAATAGCAGGATGGCGGCATAATACAAATTGCGATTGGTGATTCCTTTTCCTTGCCAGGCGTAATGGACCACGGCGGCGGTGGCGGCCAGGTAGACCAGGCGGTGCAGGCGCTGCCAGTTTCGGCCGCCCAGCCAGCGAATGGCGTGGTCAAAAGACGTGGCGGCGAGCGGAACCAGCAACAGCAGTGCGATCATGCCCGCGATGAAGAAGCGGCGCGAGGTCAAGTCGTCTTTGATGACCAGCCAACTCCATTGGACATCGAAGACGAAGTAATGCATGCCGTGCAATAGTCCGTAGAAGAAACTGAACAAGCCGAGCATGCGGCGGATTTTCATCAATCCGCCCAAGGCTGGAAGCCGGCGGAGGGGCGTGATGGCCAGTGTTCCGAGCAGAAACCGGAGCGCCCAGATGCCGAGAAAGCGCGCCACGTACTCCACGCGATTGGCCGTCAGGTCGTGGCGGTACCAGCGCCAACTCAGATACAGCAGCGGCAGCAGGCACAGGACAAACACCGTTCTTGGATACCACTTGCTACGCCAGATTGTGCTCACACTTCTAATGTTATGCTCGGAGCAGGTTCTCATGCGCACCGGCAAAGCGCGCTTATCGATTGCGTGCACGATTGCCCTCGTCGGTTCCCTCTACGCGTTTCAGCGGCCATTCCGGGAATATCCGGGCGTGGAGTATGAGGGAATGCAGCCGCCGCCGGACTGGAATGAAAAAACCGAATTTGCCTTTGCCCGCATGATGTTTCCGCCGGGCGCCAACGATGGCTACCGGGGGCGCTTTGACGGCGATTATCACCGTGGCTTGTCGCTGTGGACGCAGGACTACCCACGCGCGGACCGGCATTTCTCGCAGGCGCTGCGGCGGCTCTCGCGCGTTCAGGTTCGGTCGGTGGAGCAGGTGGTCGATGTCGAAGATGGCGACGAGCCGTTCAATTGGCCCTGGCTCTACGCCGTGCAGGTGGGCGAATGGGGCATCACCAACCGGGAGGCGCAGATTCTGCGCGATTACTTACTGCGCGGCGGATTCTTTATGGCTGACGATTTCCACGGCACATTGGAGTGGTCGGTATTTGAAGAGAGCATGAAACGGGTGTTTCCCGACCGGCCGATTGTGGATTTAGCGGACGACGAGGCGATCTTTCACACGGTGTTCGATCTGGACGACAAGTTCCAGATGCCGGGCGCCGCGCATCTGGGGCTGGGGTACAAGAACAACGGTATCGGCGCGCATTGGCGCGGCATTCTGGACGACAAAGGGCGCGTGATGGTGGCGATCTCCTTCAACTCCGATATCGGTGACGCGTGGGAGTGGGCGGACGAACCGCGGTATCCGGAAAAATTCTCCGGGCTGGCGATTCGCATCGGTGTCAACTACGTGGTCTACGCGATGACGCATTGATGTTGGAGACCGAACGGCTCCGATTGCGGCGCTGGAAGGAGAGCGATCGGGCTCCATTTGCCCGAATCAATGCGGATCCGCGGGTGATGGAGTTCTTGGGCTCACCTTTGAGCCGCGCTGAAAGCGATGCCATGATCGAGCGGGCGGAGGAGCACTTTCGCACACACGGCTTTGGGCCGTATGCGTTGGAGTTGCGCGAGACCGAGGGCTGCATCGGATTTGTCGCGCTGATGGTTCCCTCCTTTGCGGCGCACTTTACGCCGTGTGTGGAGATCGGCTGGCGTCTATCCGCGGAAACTTGGGGGCTTGGCTATGCCACCGAAGGCGCGCGGGCGCTGATGGATCACGCCTTCGGCAAACTTGGCTTGCGCGAGTTGGTCTCGTTTACGGCTGCGGAAAATCGGCGCTCGCGGCGCGTTATGGAGAAGCTCGGGATGATACACGATCCGGTGGATGACTTCGATCATCCGCGGTTGGTGGAGGGCGATCCGCTGCGGCGGCACGTCTTGTATCGGATCAAACGGGCAGGTGTCGGCGCGTCAGCATAACCACAAGAGCGGAAGAAACCGGGGAACGTCTCGTCCGTCCCCGGTTTAGCGCCGACGCAATAGAATCGTCCGGACAAAGTCCCCTCGGCTTTGACCGCTCCCCGTAGACCGATCTTTTGCTCTAGCCACTTCGCACGGTCGGTTAATGCTTGTGGATCATTCAGGGCATGTCCGGTTGGGTACCACAGCGTTTGCTTTGCTCCGGTGGCGGCGTCCGCGTAGGCGCGCATGCTCTCGATCGAAAAATGATCGCACTTCGCGAACTGAAACAATATCGGAACTGGCGCAGCAAAGGGCACAAAGCGAATGCCGTCCAGAACACCCGTTACCGCCAGCTCTTTTTTCAGGGCGTCGAGGCCGACGGACTTGCGCAAATCCACTTGGTCCGGATCGTTGCTGTCGATCCACAGGGCAGCGGAGCTGGGAACGCCGGTCATCAAAATCGACGTCGCCATTCTCCGATCCACCGCGCTGAGGATCGCTCGAACTGCGCCCCGAAGCTGTGCCCCACGTAGGCGATCCGTCGACGTCCGGCCGGGCCGCAGATCCACCACAGCCTGCGCCCATCGCGTCCCGATCTTCCTCGGCCGAATTGCTCGCCGCATAGATCTTCCGGCGCCAAGGCTCTGGCCGTACCCATGGATAGTCGATAAGAACGGACACGGCCCCCGCGTGCGCGTAGCGCGTCGCTTCCGGGATAAACTCGGTGCGATTTTCCTCTCCCCAATGTCCGAAGACGATGCCCGCACTCCGGCCCGCCGATCGCGGTTCGATCAAGTATCCGGTGACCCGCCCTCTGCGTGGACTGTCGTACTGAATCTCGGACATGCGGACGGCGGAATTTTATTCGATCATGTTGCGCGTGAGGTTCAAGGGCGCTGTGGAATCGTACGCCAGCAGCTTTCGGGTAGATTCCGGAATCTGGCCGGACAAAATGCCGCCGACAAGCTCGATAGCTGCGAGTGTACGGAACATGTTGTGATTGTAGCCACCGATCGAAAAGCCGAGGGTCGGATCAAGCGGGAAGGTGGGGGCGGGTCAGCTTCACCAAGAGCGCGCCGGGAACGAATGGAATGAGACGCTCGGCCCATCCGCTGCGAACAGCGGAGCGCAGAACGGACGATACGCGAAACGGCGAGCCGATGACTTTGGCGCAGGCAGCGAGATAGTCGCTGGACGAGACGCCCTGCGCGGCGGAACGGCCGGCCAACTGACCGGTAGTCACTGCCGAAAGCAAGCCAGAGCCGGTAAACGGGTCGACAAAAGAAAGGGCGTCGCCGGCAGGATAGCAGCCGTGCTCCAGCTTGTCCGCCAGGCGATTGCCGAACTGTAGTGGACCGGCGTTGAGCCACGCGAATTTACGCGAAAGCGGGTGAAGTCGATCCGCCAGCGGTGCAAAGGAGTGGACCAGGGCATCGATGTCGAAGTTGAAACTCTTGAGAACGTTTTCGGGGCCGAGGCCGCAGACATTGGTGACGCCTTGCTCGACACAGTTGATGCCGACATAGCACCCCTGGAAAAAGAACAGTTCCACGGCATCATCGGCTGGGCCGGTAAAATGTGCTTTGAAGCCGAACAACCGGCGGCCGCGGGGCAGAACGCTTTTGCGGCCATGGGCGACGATCAGCGGCTTGCCGGCCGTCTCGTGGTTCAATCTTGCGCCGGATTGGATGGCATGATCGAATAGAAGCTGATCGAAAAGGTACCGGCTGAGGCCGAACGCGCAATCCGGCAAGGGGCAATGCTTTTGGGATTTCGGGAAATAAACGGACAGGCGGCGCACCGTAGCGGGCCGCGAGGCTTGAAAAGCGCTCCAGACGCCGAGTTCCTGGAGCACCGGGGCTATCTCCGGAGAGAGAAATTCACCGCAAACTTTGTGCCGGGGGAAGCGCGACCTCTCGATGAGGTTGACGGCCGCACCGGCCTGGAGCGCGGTGATTGCGGCCGAGGCTCCGGCTGGTCCTGCGCCAAGAACCGTTACGGGAGAGAGAAGCACTCGCCTGCATGTTAGCACTGGACGCTCCGGCATTCCGGCGGGCTTTGCTCGGCTGGTATGGTTCCCAGAAACGCGATTTGCCCTGGCGGCGGAGTGCGGACCCTTATCGCGTTTGGATCTCCGAAATCATGCTGCAACAGACTCGTGTATCGGCCGTGATTCCGTATTACGAGCGATTCCTGAAGAAGTTTCCCGATGTGAGTGAGTTGGCCTCGGCGGAGGAGCAGGAACTGTTGGCAGCGTGGGCGGGTCTGGGCTACTATGCGCGGGCGCGCAATCTGCGGAGAGCGGCGGAGCGGGTGGTGGAAGCGGGAGCGTTTCCGGCCAATTACGAAGCGATCCGCGCTCTGCCGGGAATTGGCGACTATACGGCGGCGGCGGTGGCCAGCATCGCCTTTGGACTGCGTCACGCCGCCGTGGACGGAAACGTAAAGCGCGTAGTCAGCCGCCTGACCGTCGATCGCGGAGATGTAGGAGAAGTCGCGGAGAAACTGCTGGATCCCAAACGGCCGGGGGATTTCAATCAGGCCATGATGGAACTGGGAGCGACTGTTTGCCTGCCGCGTGAACCGCTGTGCCTGCTGTGTCCGGTGGCCGCGTTCTGCGCGGCGGCCAAGAGCGGGCGGCAGAGCGAGTTTCCAACGCGTTCGGTGAAAGGCGCTGCCAAGCGAGTATCGAGGGAATTGCTGATTGTTCAGCGCCGGGACAGCATCTTGTTCTGGCAGCGGCCGGCGGCAAGTCCGCGTTTGGCCGGCTTCTGGGAGTTGCCGGAGCGGGAACATCTGCGTGCGGTGAAAGTAGGAGAGAGTCTGGGAACGTTTCGACATACAATCGTCAACACGCTGCATGAAGTGACGGTTTTTGCCGCAACGGCGAAGAAGATCGATGAAAGTTTGGTGTGGCTTCCGATCCGCCGGCTGCACGAATATCCGTTGAGCACCACGGCGCGAAAAGCTCTGCGGCAGAGCGTTAAACTATAGCGGTGAAACGTCTGATTTTCTTCGCGACGGCGCTCTGCGCATTCGCCCAGCAAGATGCGCCCTTGTTCTCCCTTCCGTATACGCCCAGCCTGGACAAGGCGGCGATGGATCGTTCCGTCAATCCGTGCACCAATTTCTACAAATACGCCTGCGGGGCCTGGAACAAGACGAATCCGATGCCGCCGGACCAGGCGAGTTGGAACGTCTACTCCAAACTGACCAATGAAAACCAGCGTTTTCTCTGGGGCATTCTGCAGGAAGCCTCCCAGGCGCCGGCGACGCGGACGCCCTTGCAGCAGCAGGTGGGAGATTTTTTTGCCGCCTGTATGGATGAGGCGTCGATCGAAACGGCCGGACGGGCGCCGCTGGCGCCGGCACTGAGCCGTCTGGCTTCCATCAAATCGCTCAAGGATTTGCCGGCCTTTGTGGGCCAGCAACACCTGGCGCTGGGCGGAGGGGACATGTTTTTCGGATACGGGTCCAATCAGGATTTCGAGAACTCCTCACAAGTGATCTCGTTCGCCTCCGCCGGAGGACTGGGTCTTCCCGATCGTGATTATTACACCAAGACCGATGCGAAATCGGAAGAGATTCGCAACAAATATGTCGAGCACGTGCAGAGAATGCTGGAACTGCTGGGAGATGTGCCGGCACTAGCAGCGGCGGAAGCCAAAGATATTCTGGCTATTGAGACGGACCTGGCCAAGGCATCTCTCACGCAGGTGGAAAAACGCGATCCCTATAAACTGTTTCATAAGTTGACACTGGAGCAGTTGCAGGCGCTCACTCCGGCTTTCTCCTGGACGGATTATTTCCAGGCGCTGGGGACGCCACCGAGCGCAAACATCAACGTGACGGAGCCGGCCTTCTTTCAGGAACTGCAGAAGCAACTGAGCAAGCGCGCGTTGGGGGAATGGAAGATGTATTTGCGTTGGCACCTGGCTCACGATGCCGCGCCGTTTTTGTCGCAGCCGTTTGTGAATGCGAACTTCGAATTTTATTCCAAATATCTCCGCGGCACGCCCCAGTTGAAGCCCCGCTGGAAGCGGTGTGTGCAATACACGGATCAGGATCTGGGCGAGGCGCTGGGCCAAGTGTTTGTGGCCAAAACGTTCACGCCGGAGACCCGGCAGCGGACGCAGGCGATGACCAAAGAGATTGAGGCTGCGATGCAGAGTGAGATCGAGCAACTGCCCTGGATGGGCGCGGCCACCAAAGCCAAGGCGCTGGAGAAACTGCACGCCATTGTGAACAAGATTGGGTATCCGGACAAGTGGCGCGACTACAGCGCGGTGGTGGTGCAGCGTGACGATTTCGAAGGCAATGTGGTGCGAGCGGCGACGTTCGAAACCAAGCGGCAACTGGCGAAGATCGGAAAGCCGGTGGACCGTGGTGAGTGGGGGATGACGCCTCCGACGGTGAACGCCTACTACGACTCGCAGATGAACGATATAAACTTTCCGGCGGGCGTACTGCAGCCTCCGCTGTTCGATCCGAAGATGGACGAGGCGCCCAACTACGGCAATACCGGCGCGACGATTGGGCACGAACTGACCCATGGATTTGACGACGAAGGCCGCCAGTTTGACGCTCAGGGCAATCTTAAGGACTGGTGGACCAAGAAAGACGCGGAGGAATTTACCAAGCGTGCCGAATGCATTGCAAACCAGTATTCGCAGTACACGATTGTGGACAACATCAAGATCAACGGGCACCTCACACTCGGAGAAGATACAGCGGATTTAGGCGGTACTCTGCTGGCGTATATAGCCTGGAAACATGCCACGCAGGGTCAAAGTTTGAAACCGATTGACGGATTCACCCCCGATCAGCGCTTCTTCATCGGCATGGCGCAGTGGGCTTGTGGCGATGAGCGGACAGAGAACAAGCGCGCCAACGCGATCACCAATCCGCATTCTCCGGAGGAATTCCGCATCAATGGCGTGGTTGCGAACATGCCGGAGTTTGCCAACGCTTACTCCTGTAAGGTTGGACGGCCGATGGTGCGGCGGCCGGTCTGCAAGGTATGGTGACGGGCGGCATATGCCTTGTGTGCGTTCGGCATATGACTGCTTGGGAAAGTTTACTTAGTACTGTAGCCCTTGTGACCTTTACGTGCTAAGCATTATCTAGTAGCTTAAGGAAGGACCTAAATTCTTACGGAGCAGGCACAGTGAACCAGCTACTTTGGCATTATGCATATTTACAGGTGCTCGATTTTCTGACGACGATCGCGTTCCTGCTGCATGGCGTCAAAGAAGGCAACCCGTTGGTGCGTCTGGCGATGAGCGTGAGTGCGAGTCCGGTGAGTGCTCTTTTGACGATGAAGTTGATTGCAGTGGCGTTGGGCGTTTTGTGCTTCTGCACCGGCAGGGAGCGCCTGCTCTCGCGCATCAACATCGTGTTTGCCGCGTTGGTAGCGTGGAATCTGGTGGCCCTGATCGTGGGGTCCAGCCAGATTCCCATCTAGGACGCTTTACTGCAGCGGTAGAACGACCGAATTGCTTTGCTGTCCGTTGACCTGCACGGAAACCGAGGCGTTGGTTCCCGAGGGCATATCCGGAGTGATGCGGAAATGCGTCACGGTGTAGCCAACATAGCCTGACGCCGCAGTGGAGGAGTCCGGCGTCACGGTGACATTTCCAACCGTGACCTGGACTGGGCTCTGAACGGCGGGCGGATTCTTGGGTGGCTGGAATCCATCCAGCAATCCTTGGGAGTAAGTGCCAAAGCCGGTACCAAACAAGGAAACGAGTTCCCCGGTTTTGGCGGGGCTAGTAGTGGTAATCGGAGTTCCGTCTTCGTGCAACGCCAATGCAATGGCAGGATTCGTTCCAGCTCGGGTGAACAGACCAGGAGCGTTGCGCACGATGTTGAAAGTACCGGAGATATCAGACTGGCCAACAGACTCAACAGTCAGGGTGTAATTGCCATCGGGAAGATCGGAGAAGATCTGGGCGACGATCAGTTGCGGCGATACGGAAACCAATGGCAACAGACGATCGCCGAGAAGGACGCTGACGCCGGCGAGGGACTGCGACAGGGGATTGGCTGGTCCGGTGAGCGATTCGGGAGCGAGGCTCTCACCCGCTATGGCGATGAGCGATCCAGGCGCGACACCCGAAACCGGGGTCGTCCCGGCGGCGTTCGTTACTCCGGTCGGGGCGATGTAGGGAGTGCGGCTGAGCAAGGCCATAACGTTCAGCGGCCGGGTGACCGTTAAGAAGCCGGTGGGATAGGTTCCCGACAGATCGCCGTTCCAGCGCACAAACTGGAAGCCGGGCATTGGATTGGCCGTGACGGTGACGGCGGTGTTGGCCAGATAGAAATTGTCCGGTGATGGCGGATTGAGGCTGAATTGGGCTCCCGCTGCTGGATTGCTGCCCATGGCCAATTGATAGGAAGGCGAGTAACTGGCGTAAATGGTGGTGTAATCGGCTTTGACGGTGAAGGTGTGATCGGAGGAAGCTCCGTCAGACCAGCCCGTGAGATCGAGCCGCGCGTTTGCGCCGGTCGGAATCGAACTCACAGCGGAAAGCGCCACCTGGGTGCCATTGGGCACGTCCAAAATACACGGCGTCTGGCACGTGGAACCGTTCGCCTTAATAGTAAGGCCTGGGGGCGATGTTTGCAGAACGAGACGCGACAGGATCGAATAGGATGCGACCATCCGGATGCCGTTGGTAGCGGCATTGGCATCCACGGCAATCGATTGAACGGCGGCGCCGCTGTTGGACCAGCTCTGGAAACTGTATTTTCGCCCCTTGGCATCTGTGTTCTGGGAGGGCGCCGAGACCTGATGGGTAGTGCCTTGGCCCCAGACAAAGTTATACGAAGGCCAGTTGATGCGTCCGTCGACATTTAACTTGAGACCTGTGGGAGAGGTGACAAAGCTGGCCGGAACTCCTGGAACAAAATTGGCGGTAAGCGTGATGGCCGTAGTACTGGAGTCGACTACCAACTGAGAATTCTGGGGGGCTCCATTGCTCCAGGAATCGAACACCCAGGATTTGCCGTACAGATCATACTGCGGAGACACACCGGCGATGGTGTGCGTCGAGCCCGGAGCGAAGTCAAAATCGCCGAAACACAGCGGGGTCATGGTCGCTGGGGCAGCCACGGGCAGGGCCTGGCTCTGGCAGGGGCCGGTTCCGGAGCGCGTGGGCGTTACCGTATGATCGATCAAAACGTTGAGCCCCGGGGGGTTGGTCATAAACGTAACTCGCTTGGCCGGCGAAAAAATCGGCCAAATGGAGGTTGGTCCCGTTATCGTCAGTGAAGTCAAATACGCCGTCGAACTCTGCGACGTCTGATACCCCAGGAATACAAAGCCGGGGAACGGCACCGCGTTGAGGATTACGCTACCTGAAAGGTAGAGGCTGGCGGAACTCCAATAACAGACACCGTTGATGAATACCACTCCGGGCCGGAAGACATCGGAGGGAATCGATGTCCCAGGACAGACGGGCGGCAGGTTGTCTGGGGGGGTGAAGAAATTCAGGTTAACCAGATACGCGATCGTCAAAGAAGCCGTGAAAGAGGTAATCCGCGGATCGGCGGTGACGACTTGGACCGGATCGTTTCCCAAGCTCAGCAAGCCAGCGTTGTCCTTCCAACCGCCGAATCCGTACTCCGCAGTCCGGTCTGGGCTGGATTGGTAGATTTGGCCGGAATCGGTGAGGAATTGTAGCGTGTGCTTGCTGCCAGCGGGCCAAAAAAAACTGGCCGCCCCTGTGTAGATCGTCCCGTCCACCGCAAAGCGGGCAACCGCTGGTACGGTGGAAACACTCACCTGTCCCGTGGCGGCAGTCTGTTGCGACCAAACAGCAGTCGACGACGTTAGGATAAATGCAATGAGGGCAAGCCGATTCATAGATGACACCAACTGTCTAATCGGCACTGGTACGAAACAGCTTTAGGTTCCCGGTAGTCGTATAATCGCAGCGGGTCCCTGTCTCATGTGGTTAGCCGGCATATTACTTCTCATCACTTGGTCGACGGCGGTGGCAGCCGACAAGAAGCTTCCTTTGGAGGAAGCCTCCAACGAATTGGTGGACTTATCGGCGGTGGCGCTGGTCAGCCCAGAGCAGATTCATCAGGAGCTGGGAGGCGATCTCCCCAGCGGGTTCGTGGTGATACGCGTAACCCTGCGGCCGGTGAGCGATAAACCGGTAGCGATCTCGCACGACGACTTTCTGCTAGTGGATGACAATCACGGAGAACGCTCGCGAGCTTTTGAGCCCACGCAAATCGCCGGCGGCAGCAGTCTGATCGTGAGTTCCACTGGCGCCCGCAACGGGGGCCTGATGGGGCAAAGCGGCGGGCCCATCTGGGGCGGACTGGGGGGCACTGGCAGCCGCCTGCCTGGCAGCGGAGGCAGCGCGGGTAATGGGACCACCGATGCCTCCACAGCCGAAGCCAAGGTTGAGTCCACCGAAAGCAAATCCAATCCGCTGCTGGCCGCTCTCAAAGAGAAAATACTACCGGAGAAGGAGATCAGCGAACCCTTATCCGGCCTGCTCTACTTCCTGATCGAGGGCAAGGTGAAATCGAAAGACCTGCGGTTGACGTATAAGACCCCGGCCGGGAAGCTGGCGCTGCGGTTCCGGTAACCGTTACGTTCGCATGAAAGTTCAATGAATCGCTTGGAAAAACTCGGCGGAAACAACATTTCATGGTATTGTTGTAGCCAGATTCAGCCGAAAACATACTTATGCCCAGCGGGCTTTATCTTGTCATCTCGGTGCTATCGGCCTTAAGGGCCAGGCCCCAGGCGGAGTATGGCCGTTTCCGGCTCAGTGCGATTCCCGTCGGCGCTCAAATTGAAGTAGAAGGTGGCTCCGATACGCTCTCCGGTATGATCGAAGCGCGCTGGAACGGGCAAGTGTACATCCTGTTTCCCTCTGACGTCGAACACAAAACCAAGCCGCTGGCCGCTTGATTTTCTACGCGCGCAGTCACACGCGGCCTCAACTCATTGCAAGGAGATAGCCACCTGGCAGTGCTATGATACGCCACAAGTCCGAGCGTGGAGCGGCACCAGATGCCCGATGAGCCCGATAACCTCTTAGAGCGCAAACTCGCGACCATTCTTTCGGCTGACGTCGCCGAATTCAGCCGTCTGATGGGCGAGGACGAGGAGCAGACACTCCGGACCTTTCGAGGTCACAAGCAAGTATTCGAGTCCTTGGTCGCGATGCACCGGGGGCGCATTTTCAACACGGCGGGCGATGCGATTCTGGCGGAGTTCAATAGCGCGGTGGAAGCCGTGCGGTGCGCCACCGACATCCAAGCCGCGCTGCGCACGCGCAACGATCAGTTGCCGCCTTCCCGTCAGGTGAGATTCCGCATCGGCATCAACCTGGGCGACGTCATGCTGCAAGGGCAGGACCTGATGGGGGATGGCGTCAACGTCGCCGCCCGTTTGCAGACGGCCGCGGAGCCCGGCGGGATCTGTATCTCCGGAAGTGTTCACGATCAGATCACCAACAAACTATCGCTCTCGTTCCAGTCCCTGGGCGAAATGAGTTTTAAGAACATCCGGCAGCCGGTACGCACCTTCTCCATAACCGAATCTCAGGGCGGCGGCGCTCTCCCCTCCCCCAAGCCCGGCCGCGCTGGAAGTGGTCCGGCAAAATGGATCGCCACCGGTCTGCTGCTACTGGCGGGGGGCGGCTATTGGATCTATAACGTCAAGACGTCCAAGCCGGAGGTGAATCGCCCCGAGGCGAGGGCGGCAACCTCTGTGTTACACCCGAACCGCTTCGACGGAGCGTATTCGGGGCCAATTTGTTACGGCGCCACGCGGAAGGAGCCGGAACGATGCTACGCGGCGGAGGGGACGATCAGCGGAGACGACATCGCCGGCAAGTGGATGGGGGCCGAGAAGAAGGTGAGCACGCGCCTGGCAGGCCATGTTGCCAGGTCCGGCGAGGTCAAGATTGTGATTGAAATGGTCAGAGAAGCCGATCAGTCCCGGTTGGCTACGATTGAACTCACCGGGACACTGCGCGGCGGGCTACTCAACGCAAGCGGCAGCTTTCTGAACGGGCGCCCGGCGACGCTGAACTGGCGGAAGACGTCCGGCGCGCCTCATTGATCGGACATATTCCCCATGGCCTCGTTGAGACCAAGGAAGACCGCATCATAGTGACCGCTCTCGGCGGCCAAGCGGAGGCTTTTTACCTTTTCCACGCAGATTTCCGTGGCGGCTGGCTGGGTGCGCAGGATCTCCATCACCTCTGCGATGAACTTGTCCAGCGGCATGGCGCGCGGATCGGAGGCGCCATTCACGAGGTCCGTGGCGACGTAAGGAGGAATGAGTTCGAGAACCTCTGTCGTCGAGCCCCGGAGCTGATACCGGAGCGACTGGGTGTAGGAGTGAAGGGCCGCCTTGGTTGCGCAATAGGTAGGCGTTGGGGCCAAAGGAACAAACGCCAGCCCGGACGAGACATTCATGATGGCGGACTGGGGCTGCTTTTGCAGCAGTGGCAGGAGCGCCGCCGTGAGGCGAATCGGGCCCAGCAGGTTGGTGGCGATGATGGACTCCGCGTCCGCGAGATTCTGTGGTTGGGCTTGCAGCTTTTCGATGCGCATAATGCCCGCATTGTTGATCAGAACGTTCAGCGCCGGGTAGCGCGCCGCAATCTGGACCGCGAAGGAGCGGATGTTGGCGGCATCTTCGATGTCCAAAATCAGCGAGGTCATGCCTGGGTTCGTGGCAGTCGTCTCGTCAAGCGCCTGTTTGCGCCGCCCAGCGATAACCACCTGGTTTCCGAGCGCGTGAAAAGCCTCCGCAAGGCCGCGGCCTATTCCGGAGCCGCCGCCAGTGATCAGAATGGTGTTGCCGGTAGTCTTCATGTGTGCCTACTTGGATTGTAAGCGTCGCTTAGGAATTCCCTTGCGACCGAAGTGCGTGTTCGACCTGCGCAACAGTAACGCCGTGCGCCTTCAAACGATTGCCGACTGAGGTCTCGTGGTCGCTGGTGAGTGCCCAAAGGATGTGCAAAAGGCGAGTTTTTGAGCCTTCTGTGTGTTGTTCTGCAGCGGCAATCAGAGCTCGCTGACACGGTTCTGAAACTGGCATGTCCACCGCATCTGGTTTTGGCTTGCCGGGGTGGGCCGCATCCGCCAGGGCCTGTCGCAACTTGGCTGCGAGTTCGGCGCTGAAAAAAGGCGGCCCATCGCGCGCCAGGATCGGAATGCTGCGTACCGGCTCGTCTCCCTGTTCTCGCGTGATTTGTTGTTCCGAGTCACCTTGATCTTCCATTAGGAACCCAAGGAGGAGCTGTTCGGGCTCGATCGCTTCCGATCCTAACCGGCCTGCTTCCAATCGCGCCCAGAACACGGATCTGCGCGCGGATTCCGTGAAGTGTTCGAACATCTTCTTTCCACTATAGACTTGGACGGAAAACGGGACAGTCAGTCCACTTTTTCTGTCCACTGTAGACTTATATGAATGCCAGCCTGGACATCTTCCGATATTCCTTCTCAGAATGGCAAACTGGCAGTGGTCACGGGCGCCAACAGCGGAATCGGCTGGCATACGGCGCTGGAGCTGGCCCGCGCCGGCGGCGAAGTGATTCTGACCAGCCGGACCGAAGCGAAGGGCCGGGATGCCGTGGAGAGGATTCTGCGGCAAGTTCGGCAGGCCCAGGTGCGGTTCGAACTCCTGGATCTGGCGAGCTTGCAGTCGGTTCGGATCTTCGCGGCCAGAGTGGCGAGTGAGGCGAAGCTGGATCTGCTGGTGAATAACGCGGGCGTGATGTCCGTACCCAAGCGGCAGGAGACGGAGGATGGGTTCGAACTGCAGTTCGGGACCAACTTTCTGGGGCCGTTTGCTCTGACCGGCCTGCTGATTCCAGTGCTGCGGCGCGCGACTGCGCCGAGAGTGACCACGGTGTCGAGCGGGGCGGCCAACATGGGCATGAAGCGGATCAACCTCGACGATCTGCAGAGCGAGACGTCGTACGGCCCCTGGAAGGCATACTGTCAATCGAAACTGGCGGACCTGATGTTTACACTCGAGTTGGCGCGCCGGTCTGCGGCAGCCGGAATTGGATTGTTAAGCAACGCGGCTCATCCGGGGTATGCTTTGACCAATCTCCAGACGAGTGGGCCGGGTCGGGAACAGAATGCGCTGGAGAAGATCATGGCTTCCTTTATGTCGCAGGATGCGGCTCAAGGAGCGCTGCCGACATTGCGCGCGGCAACGGCGCCGGATGCGGCAGCAGCAAGTTACTACAGCCCAGACCGGATGTTTCAATTGAAAGGCGATCCGGTTCTGATTCACATTCCGAAACCAGCGCAGGATGAAGCATCGGCGCGCCGGCTGTGGGAAGTGTCGGAAACCCTGACTGGCGTGCAATTCACCTTAGGTTGATTTTTGTCCCCGAGCGGGCGGAGTCGCGCGCGGCCTCAAGAATCTCCGTCACGATCAAGTTGTTCTCGAGCGAGGACAAGCCGGTGGATTTTTGTTTGCCTCGGATGACCGCTACGAAGTAGGACAGCGCGTCGCGCCGGTCAACGGGCAACGCGGCAGGCCTGCGGGTCTCTTCACGTCCATTGGGCAGGCGCAATCGGAGCGAACTGCCGCCGGTGGCGATGGCGTACCCACGCTCGCCGTAGACTTCCAGATCTTTCCGGCTGAAGGGCCAGTTCCAGGACGCTTCAATTAAGCCTTGGGCCTCCGGGTAGTCAAGCAGAACGGTCGCGTCATCGTCCACGCTCGGATAGATGATTGGCTTGAACTGATGCGTCATTGCCATCACCGAGCGTGGACGCTGGTTGTCCATGAGCCAAGTCATGAGGTTGGCGCCGTAGCATCCGAAATCGTACAGCGCGCCGGCGCCGTTCAAAACGGGATCTTTGAGGAACGCCAGGAACTCCGGTCCAACGTTGATCTCCTGAGGGCCTTCATGACCATCCATTGCAACCATCCGGCGAATGCGGCCGGTGGCGTTGTTAACCTTCATCAGGCTCCAGATGGCGGCGTGGCTGGGGTACCAGGTGGTTTCATAGTTGACCACGACCTGGATGCCGAAACGGTCGGCCGCCTGCTGAATGCGGCGAGCATGTTGCATGTTGACGGCCATGGGCTTCTCCATCATCACGGGAAGATGGCGTGACGCTGCGGCTTCCACCACCACCGGGTGATCGTAGGTGTTGGTGAAGGTGGCCACCGCGTCCGGCTTGACGCGATCGAGCATCGTTTCGAGATCGGTATAGAGGATAGATGGCGACAGCCCGTACTTTTTGGCCACCGAAGAGGCGAGGGCCGTGTTGGGCTCGAAGATGCCAACGATCACCACGTCTTTGCGGGTCTGGATAGGCTTGAGAAGAAATCCTTCCACGTGCCCGTGGACCAGTCCGGCGACGGCGATGCGCAAGGGCTTCTCGATTTGCGCCACCAATAGAGCAGGGAAGAGCGCCAGAAGATAAAGGAAGCGAGGCATAGAAGACTAGTGGATCACAAACCGCGGGTGGCGATTGATCTCCCTTACCCCACGGGCGATGTTGCGCCGTTGGCCAGTGAGTGCAAAGGCTTAGCGAAAGACGCGTAGGTCTTACTTTTCAAACTGTAGTTTTTTCGCAGGAAATAAAGGAGGATCCACATCCAGTGCGCGTTTTTCTTGATCCGGGACCTGAGACCGAAACTCCCGATGAATACCGCGGGGTGTTTGGGTTTACAGACGCCGGATCGGCAAGAAATACTCTTGCTTTTCTCATAAATCGGCGTATAGTGGATTAGTC
>Ga0075017_100000569_pt1 | contig 20814 bp, 17 predicted proteins | sample AleBraG_ABR_2012_FD_71475 | JGI IMG/M metagenome (GOLD analysis project Ga0075017, IMG submission 71475) | Freshwater sediment microbial communities in response to fracking from Pennsylvania, USA - Alex Branch Run_MetaG_ABR_2012 | ecosystem: Environmental > Aquatic > Freshwater > Creek >... | reverse complement strand
TCCATAGGCCATCGGAACGATCGTATCGATCGCATCCGGATCGCCACAACGGACCAGATATCCCAGCTTCTGGTTGATCACGTCGATCTTCTTTCCATTATTAAACTTCGGAGAAAGCGAGGTCAGCTCTTCGGAAACCAGATCGCCAATTCCACCCAGCTTTTTGTGACCGAATGCGTCAGTGGCTTCCTTCTCGAACACCATTTCTCCGCCCTCAAACATGGCGCCTTCAGAAACCAAGACGATCGAATAGTGGCTTGGATTCCGCCTGCGGTCGTCAACGAGCAGTTCGGTTAGGTGCTCGATCTTAAATTTGTGTTCGGGGATCACGCAACGGTCCGCCGCTCCAGCCATTGTGGGCAGCATCGCCGTATATCCTGCGTACCGGCCGAAAACTTCCAGCACCATGAAGCGCTCGTGGGACCCCGCCGAAGTTCGCAGGCTGTTTGTGAGCTGAATGGTGCGAGTGATGCAAGTGCTGAACCCGATGCAATAGTCCGTGCCAGGGACGTCATTGTCCATGGTTTTGGGAATAGCGACTACCTTGAAGCCTTCCTTGTGCAGGCGAACGCCGTAGCTGAGAGTGTCATCTCCGCCGATGGGGATCAGGTAATCCACGCCGAGCCACCCCAGATTTTTCAGTACTTCGGGCGTCACATCATTTTTTTCAGCGCTGAAAGTGGCTTTCAAGTGGGCAGGCACGTTGGACTTGCTCACCCGAGTGGGATTTGTCCGGGAAGAATGAAGAAAAGTGCCGCCGGTCCTTCCCGCACGATTCACGATTTCTTCATTGAGGACGCCAAAATTGTCAGAGTTGTCGTGATCGCGGTCACGGACCATCTCCACCAGGCCCGCCCAACCGCGGCGAAAACCAATCACCTGATAGCCTTCGTGAAGAGCCCTCAGAGTGACCGCGCGGATGGCGGGATTCAATCCAGGAACGTCGCCGCCGCCGGTGAGAATTCCAATCACACCTTTTTTGGTGTTTACATTTGCCATAACTCTATTTCGTGCCCCTTCGAGAAACGTCGAACAGAAGATTATCCACTCTGGGGAAGATTTTAGGAAGAGCAGAAACCCGATTCGATTGTTGTCTCGCGCAAACTCGAGGCGTCCGATAAAACAGACAGTTCGGATCGCCGCTCGACCAGTCAAATCTTGAAGTAAATCAGAGAGGGAGGCCCACATTGTGGCCTCCCTCGATTGCCTAAGTTAGTTTATTGAGGTTGAGTGATGATCAGCGGATCAGCAGAATCTTGAATCGTGAGTGTATCCGTGCGCATCTTGTCCCACTCACGGAGCAAAAGGCCGTTCGCCGTGAAGAAGCGGCGGATCTTGGCCGAATCCCAGCGCAGAACTTCTTCCAGAACGGGAACGAGTACGCTCATAGCGTTATCGCTTAGCACCGTGCGGCGCGCCACGCGCGTGATGAACTTGGCTTCGGAGACTGCGATGGTCAATCCGTCATGCTGATTCACGTGCATCATGACGGGCAGGTCGCTGCTGCCGTCTCCCAAATAGATGATTTGGTCATGACTGATGCCGAGCGATGAGCGAACTTCCTCTAGTACCGTAATCTTTCCCCAGCCCGCTGCAGCGCGGATGATGGAATGTACTTCGCCGGTGGCTTCGTTGTAGCGAAACCGTGTGCCATGAATACGCTCCGGAGGCACAATGCCTTCCAGTGCCGACTGAACGATCTCCTGCGGCGCCGCGGAGATCACGTTGAAATTAAACTTGAAGCCTTCTGTGAAATTATCGAGCAGCCGGGCAAAAAGCGCCACGTCGTGCTTCAGCCGAATTCGCTTTCCGGTCTCCACTAGGTGTTCGCGGCGGACCATCCGAAAATCTGGATCGTGCAGAATCAGGTAGCTGAGCTCCGCTCCCTGCTGCACAAGGTTCATCTCTGAAAGGCCCTTCACCTTGTCGTGAAAACCCTTGAAGCCAATTAGTTCGCTCAGGGCGACCCCGGAGTCGTTAAAACTCAATGTCTGATCAAAGTCACTAGCTAACAGAAATTGTTTTAGCATGTACTGGTACTCCTGTATCTCGCTTTCTCGGAGCGCTTGCCCTGGGGCGGCACCTGCGCTCCCTACACTTACACCCTAACCGCATCGCTCCCAGGTAACGCACGAATTATTTTGATGGTTTCAATGCGTTAATTGTGTGACTCCTTGATTCTACCATAGTCTGATGCTTTCCCGGCGTAAAAGGTTCAAAGCAAAGGAGATGGGTGCTCCGAATGTGAACTTCATGCCCTAAATCCAATGATCAGAATGGGATGCAGATGGCGAAGACAAAGGGAAAATACCCACAATTGGTGCCTTAACGGATACTCAGGTCACTAGGCCCTTAGAAGGAAACCAGCTCTTTAAGCGGGCGATCCAGCTAAGATTCCAGGGGAACGCGAGCCTCTGCTCGGGGGGCGGGTTGCGGTTGGTCGGCGACGGCGTAGAGCTTGCCGCTCCGCAAGTAGAGGGCTTCGGATTCTGTTCGGTTCAGGGGGCGTGCTCCCCTTCTTCCGAAGACCGCCAACTGATTCCCTGATTCATCCACCGCTCGATCGCGATCAATACCTTTGGAAACTGACAGGGCGGGACCGCGTGTGCGAGCCGTGGCGATTAACTTCGGCATCGGCCGCGGGCTGAATCCTGAAAAATGAGCGGGGTCGTCCCACGGGGAAACGATTTGCAACACTCGAAGGCCATTTTTTCCGTCGGCCACGAACGCAAAGGCGCTACCGGCGACCATTCCCAGTTTCAAGTCGTTGACGTCATTCAACTCGCCTTTCGCATTGAAGAACTGATCGAGCTTTGGTGCGGCCGGCTTTTCCACGTTTACGATCGCGAGCCCTTGCTTTCCCGCGGAAACATAAGCGTAAGTGCGGGCAACATAAATATTTCGCGCATCTTCGAGGGGTACGCGCGCCTGGCCCACGGCTTTCGGCTGCGCCAGGTCAGTTACATCCAAGACTTTCAGGCCCTCGCGATCCACAACCAATGCATACCTGAACGGGACTGCAATGCCGCGCGGATCATCGAGGAGAGGCGCCCTGTATTTATGTCCAAGGTTCCGCCTTCTCTCGCAATCGGCGGCGGATTCGGAGTCGTAAGTGCTTCGACCAACCTCAGTGTCGCCGAATACGCCGCCTTCACTGGCTCCACTGCCCAGCGTGGCGGCGTTTCGGATACTTTCGGTGCCCACCCCTGCGCCGCCGGGAATAGTCGTGGTAGGAGGCATCGCCGTTCCTTTCGTGAACCAGACCTCTCGGCCCACAGGATTTCCCGCTGGTCCCGTTGCTGGCACGGGAAGCTATTTCGTTGCAGCGTCCAATAGCTCTGGACAACCACCCGAAGGCGATCTAATTTCTCCCGCGGACGGGCCAATAGGTGGACTTTCCTCGTCTGACGTAAACAGATCCTCGATAACGGTGAAGCCACCGCAAATCTCACGCGAGCCGCCATCTGACTGCCCATTGGCTCACGAACCCGTATGGTCCTCGCCGTCGCAGACTTAGATGGAACAATTATCGGCCTTCGCCGCATGATCGACTCAACCGTGTTCAGCATAGCGGCTTCAAAGGCGCGCAACATGGTCTATTTCAACAGTTCCTCGCGCGTCACGGCTGACCTGCCAGGAGTCCCCCTCGGAACTGCGGTCACCAACCACACAATCAGCTTTGGCGCGTAGCCGCTCTATCCGCCCGGCATCGATGGCTCCGGGGCTGTCCCATTCTTCAACCTCTACACTTCCGATCTCGCGAATCCCTGCACCCAAGGCTTCGAAGCCGGCGCCGCCAACGCGAACAAAAGTGGAATCGTTTTTTCTTCCAGGTAGTGCTGGGCTATTTTGCAATGGGACGCTGGTTGGCGGGCTCGGAGTGAGCGGCGACGGCGTGGATGAAGACGATTACGTGACGAACGGAGGCACTGCCGGCTTCGAGGCGCCCACGAATATCCGCGCCGACCAAATCATGGATCAGGGCGTGCGGCTTCCCTACTTCAAGTTTCCAAGAAACCCTACCGACTGAATTCGCCCCTTCGACGGCGCGCAGGCTTCATCCGCCTGGATATCTTCGTCAGCGCAGTTGAATATGCCTCGACCGTCTCAGGCACAGCTTCACTATAGACAAACTGACCTTCGCGGCGGCAGGCAATCAGTCCCGCTTCACTAAGAATTTTCAAGTGATGCGAGACGGTCGCCGGAGTGACCCCGCGCATGGAAACGATTTCGCCGCAGTTCATCTGGTTCTTCGCAGAGATAGCCTCGAAAATTCTCAGACGCGTTTTGTCCGCCAAGGCTTTTGATATTTTCTCAATTTGAGAACGGTTCACGATTTGCTCCGAAGTATAGCCAATCGCCAATAGTCAAGGCCAGGACGATTCCTGCTGCCTCTAATGGTCAAAACAATCATGCACCTTTTTATTTCGATAGTCATCTAAGTATCGAAGCGACGGGAGATTGCAGGACGTGCAAGGCGACCTCCCGGAGCATGGGATTCAGCAGAACCTAAAGGATACAAGGAGATCATCATGAAGAGACTCGAAGGAAAAGTTGCGGTGGTGACGGGCGGCAACAGCGGCATCGGGCTGGCATCGGCAAAGCGTTTGCAGGAAGAGGGCGCTCGCGTGGCGATTGCCGGCCGCAGCAAGAAGACTTTGGACGAGGCGGTGAAGTCCATCGGCAACGGCGTGCTCGCAGTCCAAGCCGACGTTTCGAAACTGCCAGAAGTGGACAAGCTTTTCGCCGAGGTCACGAAGAAGCTTGGAAAAATCGACGTTCTCTTCGTCAACGCGGGAGTAGCAAAATTTGCCCCGCTTGCCGACACACCGGAAAGCGTTTACGACGAGCAGTTTGACGTCAACACAAAAGGCGCTTACTTCACAATTCAAAAGGCAATTCCCTACCTGAACGACGGCGCCTCGATCATCCTGAATACCAGCGTCGTGGATGCGCAGGGCAGCCCCAACACCAGCGCTTATGCCGCCACCAAAGCCGCGTTGCGTTCCTTCGCGCGCACGGCCGCAGCAGAGTTGGTGGATCGCGGGATTCGCGTGAACACCGTGGCCCCTGGGCCAATCGTAACTCCGATATTCGGAAAGACGGGATTGCCGCAGGAAGCGGTCGACGATTTTGCGAAGAGCGTTCTGACAAAAATTCCCATGAAGCGGTTTGGCCAGCCGGAAGAAGTGGCCGGCGCGGTGGCGTTTCTGGCATCGCAGGACGCTTCGTATATTACCGGCGTAGAAATCAATGTGGACGGCGGAATGGGGCAAATCTAATCTCTTGCGTCCTTTGAGGTTCCAGACTGGAACCTCAAAAAGGCGGTCTGAATGAACGAGAAGAGGCGGGCGAAAGCTCGTCCCTTTTGTTTCTGGCGGACATCATTTGGCGCCGCCGGAGGGATCTGAGGATGATGCGGAATTCACGTCGAGGAATCATTTGGGCGTGGTGTCACCCGGAGCGTAGCAGTTGCCGTCGGGGGCGTACTTCGCGGGGCAACGAGCGGTGTATTCTTTGCGGCGCGGGGATTGCGCGAATTGCCACACCACTGCGCTCTCGATGCCGCTCTCTGACGGAGCGGGAGAATTTTCTGAAAATGTGCAACCGGGTGACGGCGGACACGCATCGTTGTACACCCAAATGACGGTTTCACGTGTTGCGGCATGGCTGCGGATGTCATCGGCGGTGGTGATCGTGACGCCGGGCTCTTCGTTCACAGGCATGCCGGAACAATAGACTCCAGGGAGAAAGCCTCGGTGCTTTAATTCGTCGGACCAGGCGCGCAGATAGGTGTGATAGGTGGCGGGAAGGCGGCCGCCTTCTTCGATGTCCAGAAAAATGATGGCGCCAGCGGCGAAGCCTTCTTCTTTGGCGGATGCAGCGGCAGCAGTGGCGTTTTGAGTTCCCTTTCGGGCAGCGGCAGTTTCACTTTTTAATTCGCGGCTTTCGGGTCCGCAGTACAAAAGCAAAAAACCAAGACCTTGAGAGCGAAGAAGCTCGCGCTTCCCTTTCCAGGTATTTCGTTTTTCGCCGGGCGGTGGGCTGAGCCAGTAGCTGGTAAAAGCAAAAGTCTTGCGCAGAACGGGAATCGCCTCGTCGCCCGGATAAATGTTCCGATCGAATCCCAGGTAAGTGGGAGAATGTTGCGGAGGTTTGCTTGCTTCATCGCGATTTGAATGGCTTGAGCACGCCAAAGAGCTAGCAAGCAAGAGAATCGCTAAGAATTTCTTCATTCAGCCCACAGTTCACACGAGAACTAGATCCTGCCAGTCAACCTGCTCGCAGTTTGTGTCCTGTCAGATTTCCCAGCCCGTCGTAGGCAGCATACTTATACGCTTCGCTGAGCGTCGGATAATTGAAAGCCTGCTCGATGAACTCGTCAATCGTCAATCCTGCATCCAGCACCATCATTCCGATGTGAATTAGTTCTGTCGCGTTTTCTCCGATGATGCTCATGCCCAGAAGCCTCTTGTCTGCTCGCGAAAAAATCAATTTGAGCATTCCGGCTGTGTCGCCCACGATGTCGCCCCGAGCATTGTTTTCATAGAGCGCCCGACGGCATACCCACTCTTTTTTTCCTTGCAGGACTCTTCCGTCTCTCCAGCAGCTGAGATTTCAGGAATCGTGTAGATGCCCATCGGAAGCATGGATGCCACTCTCTGTTTGTACTTGAACCCGAACGCGTGACAAACCGCCACTCGTCCCTGCTCCATGGACGTCGAAGCCAGAACCGGAAAACCAATCACGTCTCCTGCCGCATAAATGTGCGGCACGGCTGTCCGGTAACTTTCGTCGACCGAAATGTAACCTCGGTCGCTTAAAGATAGCCCGGCTTTCTCCAGCCCCAATCCTTCCACCGCCGCGCGCCGGCCTGGCGCGAATAGCGCCGCTTCCGTCTCAAGGACTTTCCCGATTTTCATCGCCAGCTTGACTCCGCTGCTTGAATTCTCCGTCTTCACCGGACGCTCGTTCAGCCAGAACTGCATCCCAAGTTTCGCCAGCCGGTCGTGAAGTCGCTCCGAAATTTCCGCGTCCAGGAACGGCAGCAGGCGATCCCGCCCGTCCACCAGCGTCACCTTAACCCCAAGCGCCATGAATATGGACGCGTACTCGCAGCCGATAACTCCGCCTCCGATCACCGCCAAACTCTTCGGGATGCGCTTCATTTGCAGAAAAGTGTCCGAATCAAACGTGTGCACGTCATCAAACGCAATTTCTGCCGGACGGTTGGGCTTCGATCCTGTGTTGATCAGAATCACTTCTCCTCGCAGCCGCCTGGTACCGCTCTTGCTTGCCACTGCAACCGTGTGAGCATCTTCAAATGCAGCCTCGCCTCGAATCAGCTCAATCTTGTGCAGCTCCAGATTCTTCAGGATGCGCCGCCGTTCCATCTCAACGACCTGGCGCTCGTGGTGCATGAAGTCATGCACTGTCAAGTTTTCTTTCAAGGAATAATCAATGCCGTAGACAGCCTCACAGGCATTCTAGTGGAAACCAGCTCGATCTATCTCAACTGGCAGCGAATCTTGTGCCGAAAAGTATCTCGTCTCACAGGGCTCCGTGATCTGAGTCACAGACGCTTATCTTGAGATTGGCCACGATGGCTTATACAAGATTTGTCCGCTCAATGGCATTGAGGGATAGCAGGGGCGGAACTGGGATTTCAAATGGCCAAGAATCTCGCAGATTCGCACGGAATCGGAATCGCGCTGAAAAGCGGGGCGGGTCGCGCCGCTCCCCTGGAAAGCTCTTTCCAATCGCGCGCTCGGTCATTTGGCCAAGAGACTCGTGGAATCGCCGCGCACAGCGGGATCCCGAAGGAGGCACATATGGCTCAATTAATAAAGCCGGAAGAAAAATTGGAGACAATTGGGAAGGTTTCGCTAACCAGAATCTTGGTGACAACTGATCTTACGCCCGAATCTGACCATGCTTTGGATTACGCGATTTCATTGGCCCGCCGCTACAACTCCAGGATTTACTTGGCTCATGTCATCAGCCCTGACCCTTTCTTCTACTCCGAACCGGCTCTCGCTGCCACCACCTACGAAAAAGTTCGGCAAGCCGCTGAGCTGGGCATCGCCGGCATCCTCGCCTCTGGGAAACTCCGCGGCATTTCTCATGAAGTTTCCTTGCAAGAAGGAAACGTCTGGCCAGCTCTGGAAGAGCTAATGAAGAAGCATGAAATTGAACTGGTCGTAACTGGAACGCATTCTCGTGGCACGGTCCAGAAACTGCTTCTCGGCTCCGTCGCCGAAGAAATCTTTCGCCAGGCAGATTGCCCAGTTCTCACCCTTGGTCCGCAGGCGCACCCTGCGCCCGGACCGGGAGTGGAATACAAGAACATCCTGTTCGCAACCGATTTTGGGGCCGGAGCGAAAAAAGCTGCCGCCTATGCATTCTCATTGGCTCAGGAGCATGCCTCTAGACTCCATTTGCTGCATGTCATTCAGGAGCCTGCTGCTTTTTCCGAGGATAGCATCCGCCGCCAGAAGGACGCAATGATCGAACGATTGAGGCAACTGATTCCCGACGGTGCAGAGTGCTGGTGCAAGACCGAATTGCGCGCCTGTTATGGCGAGCCAACTGAAGAAATCCTCAGGCACGCCCGGGAATACAACGCTGACTTAATCGTTATGGGAGCAAAAACCAGATCCAATCTTGCGGGGCACTTCCCTGTAACCATCGCCCATAACGTTGTGACCAAGGCGACTTGCCCCGTGTTGACGGTTCGCGGGTAACGATCGCCTGGCACCGAGCTCGTTCCGATGAATTCCTGATCGTTTGGGAGTGGAACCCTCCCCTGGGTCTGCATCCCATCAACAGGACAATAAGCGGCACTGCTCACCCCACGAGGGGTAGCAGTGCCGCTACTTTTTTCATCCCACTTTTAGAATCTTTCTTTCTGGCCAAGTCTATCAAATCAGGTGCTATCAGACTGGTCCCCAAGTTGTGCGTCTAGCTGCCCCGCGACGGCATGCGTATCCAGAATAGCCGGCTCGGAAATTGGCTCGCTACGAGATATGCTATAGACTGAACTTTCTGGCGAAGGCCCTTCATATTGCGCCAGAGGCTCATTATTTTCTTCTGGCCACGTGGACTCTTGGCTTTGCCAATGCATCTAAGCGGGCAGCTTTCCTGGGAGCTATGCCGGTCTATGCGCGACGCACTCCAGAGTGGTCTGAAGCCAGGGAAGGTCATGCGATTTGGTTTGATCGCCATGTTTCTAATTGCCATCCTTGGTGTCCTTTTCCGTCCCCGCAACACCGGCATTCTTCAAAACTCTGATCAAACCGCCCGGGTTGAAAAAAAGCATTTCGTCTCCTCGCTCCGCTTGAACGGCACCACCCAAGCTTCCCACTCCTTTGTCGTGCTTGCTCCAAAACTTGAAGGCGCCCAGCTCAGCTCTATGATCATCACCAAACTGATTCCCGCCGGATCGCACGTCAATAAAGGTGATGTCCTTGTCGAGTTTGATCCGCAAGCCCAAACGAAAGACTACGTCGACAAAAAAAGCGCCTACCAAAACCTCGTCGGGCAAGTCGCGCAGAAACAGTCCGAAGAGGACATCGCCCGGGCCAAGGACGACACGGCCATGAAGCAGACCGAAGACGAGTTCAAGCGAGCCGAATTAGAAATCCAGCGAAATGAGGTCGTCTCCCGGATTGACGCCGAGAAAAATCAGGAATCCCTGGACGAAGCCCGCGCCACGCTCAAACAACTCAAGGAGACCTATCAATTAAAGCGTGCCGCGGCCAAGGCCAATATTCGCATTCAGGAAATTCAGCGCGACCGTGCCCTGGAGGCTATGCGCTACGCGCAGGGAAATGCCACCAAAATGACGGTTCACTCACCCATGGATGGCGTGGTTGTCTACAACACCATCGGGCTCGGCGGACGAATGGGGACTGTGCAGCAGGGCGATCAGGTCCGGCCCGGCGTTCCCTTCCTACAAGTGGTGGATCCAACGCAAATGGAAGTGCGCGTCGAACTCAACCAGGTGGATCTCTTAAAACTGAACCCCGGACAGCACGCGCAGATGCGCCTCGATGCTTATCCCGGTCTCGCTCTCGCCGCCACTCTCGAAGAGGTCTCTCCTCTGGGCCACAACGGACAATTCTCGGAGACAGTCCACTCCTTCACCACGCGCTTCTCGGTTCGGGGCAGCGACCCTCGTTTGTTGCCTGATCTTTCCGCAGCACTTGACGTCGATCTCGGCTCTGAAAACAATGCCCTGGTAATCCCTTCTCAAAGCGTATTTACGGACGCCGGCCACTCCTATGTTTGGGCAAAGTCTTCTCGCAACTTTGAAAAGCGCGGCGTTAAAACCGGTCCCAGAAATGACCTGGAAACCGTCGTGGTTTCTGGACTTTCCGAGGGTGACCTGGTTCGTCGCGCGGCGTTGGACCCTTCCACAGGAGTTGCCTCACGATGATGGGACAAGCGCGCAAGTGGAGACCGGGAAAGAGAGCGCTCCTGAGCGCAGGAGTTCTCCTATTCGCCGGTTTGATCATCGGCGCCTTCCGACTGGCGAGCCCCGCCGCCAAATTTCCAACAGCCGAAGTAAAGCGCAAGGAATTCATCGATTACTTGCCAATCAAAGGGGAAGTCAAGGCGCTCCGCTCCGTATTCGTGGTCTCCCCCTTCGGCGCTGGCGACCTGCAAATCCTCAAGCTGGTGGATAACGGTGCCAAGGTCAAAAAAGGCGATTTCCTGGTCGAATTTGACAATACGACAGTAAAACAAAAACTCGCCCAGGATCAGTCGACCCTCAAGTCCACCGAAGCGGAGATTGCACAGTCTCGCGCGGCTGCGCGACTGAAGGAAGAGCAGGACCTTACCGACGTTATGACCGCGAAGTTCGAAGCTGAGAAGATGCGAATGGACGCCGGCAAACAGGAGATTCTCTCCGTCATCGACGGCGAACAAGCAAAATTAAAAGTGTTGGACGCAGAGCAGAAACTTGTCGAAAACGAAGCGAAGCTCAAGGCCGATCGCGCCGCCGCCGCCGCGGATCTCACCAGCAAGAAACAAAAGCAGGACCAAGCCGCCTTTCAAGTGCGGCAGGATGAGATCAGCTTGGCATCGCTGACCCTTCATGCCCCTCTCGACGGCGTGGTTGCTCTGCAAAATCATTGGCAACCCCCCGGCGGCATGACTCCTTTCAAACCGGGAGACCGCGCGTGGCCGGGCGCGGCCATCGCGGAACTCCCCGATCCTTCGGCGCTGTATATCTCGGCGCGCGTGGAGGAAGCCGAACGCGGACAATTAAAAACCGCTCAATCGGCCGACGTGCGCCTCGATGCACTTCCCGACGCCGATTTCCATGGCCGCATCAAGACCATCAGCCCCACGGCAAGCCTCGATTTCAGCGCCGGATGGCCCCTGCCAAGAAATTTTACCGTTGAAATTGAACTGCCCTCCAGTGATACGCGGCTTTCTCCTGGCATGAGCGCCGCCATCCGCGTGGCCGTGGACCGTGTTACCGATGGGATGGTCATTCCCACATCCGCGATATTCCGCAAGTCCGGCCGCACCGTGGCTTACATCCGTCGAGGTTCTAAATTCGAGGAGACTTCTATCGAAGTAGCCCGTCGGAGTGGTGAGGAAGCTCTAGTTTCAAAAGGTCTGCAGCAAGGCGAGCAGTTAGCCCTGAAGGATCCAACCCTGCCGCAATAGGAACAGTTGATGATGAAATTGTTTTTTCAAAACGCCGCGCTTCTCCTGCTCCTCGCCGCCGCGGGCATTGCTGCAGGTTGCCACCAGGCAACGGTGATGGCAACCGATTTGGAAATCCCCACCGCAACGGTCAAGGAAGTGAATCTTCAGTTGAAAGTCTTCACCACGGGAGCACTGCGTTCCGTGCAGTCGCGGGTCATCACCGCGCCACCCATCGCCGGAGGCACACTGCAAATCATTACTCTCGCGCGCTCGGGTTCCCGCGTTCAGGCGGGAGAGGTTGTCGTCGAGTTCGATCCCAGCCAGCAGGAATACACCCTCGGGCAGAATCGCAGCGACCTCGCGCAAGCGGAGCAGGAAATCGTCAAAGCCAAAGCCGATGCAGAGGTGCAAGCAGCGCAGGATCAGACCGCCCTCTTAAAGGCCAAATACGCCGTACGACGCGCGGAGCTCGAAGTCAGCAAGAACGAAATCATCAGCACCATAGATGCGCAGAAAAACCTGCTGGCGCTCGATGAAGCCAAGCGCGCGCTCGCGCAGTTGCAGCAGGACGTGCAGTCCCACAGCGCCTCGAACCAGGCCGCGCTGGCCATCAGCATGGAAAAGCGCCACAAAGCCCAGCTGGCCATGGGCCAGGCGCAACTGAATATCAAGAATATGCATGTCACTTCGCCCATCGAGGGGCTTATGGTGATTCGCGGCAATGCCGATTCCACCGGAGGCAACTTCTGGGATGGCATGGTTCTCCCCGATTATCACGTCGGCGATCAAGCCAATCCTGGAAGCACCATCGCTGAAGTCGTTGACATTGCGCGCCTTGAGGTTTCCGCGCAAGTCAGCGAAACGGACCGCACCAATTTGAAAGTGGGGCAAACCGCGGAAGTGAGCGTGGAAGCGGTTCCTGGAGAAAAATTTCTCGGAAAGGTTCAGACGGTTGGCGGCGCTACCAGCCACGAATTCTGGGATGACAATACCTCCCGAAAATTCGACGTCGGTATTCAGTTGGACCGCTCAGATGCGCGGCTTCGTCCCGGTTTTGCCGTGCGCATCAGCATTCTTGGCGACAACCTCTCGAAAGCCGTTTCCATCCCCGATGAAGCGGTGTTCGAGCACGCCGGCAAAAAAGTCGTCTATCGCCAGAGCGGCCATAGCTTCGAAATGCAGGAAGTTAAAGTTCGCGCCTTGAGCGAAGGCCGCGCCGTTCTGGAAGGGATTTCTCCAGGAACCGTCGTGGCCCTGGTAAATCCTGAAAAGAGACGTGGGGGGAAAGAAAAACCGAATGGTTCTGCAAGTCCCAGCCTCGGGCCGGGATCGATTTGACGCCTAACAATAAATCATGAAACCCAAGCCCACCGCAGACGTTCGATCCTTGCAGCAGTGGTTGCCGGATATTGCCTTCGGATTTGAAAATTTGACCAACCACAAACTGCGCTCACTTCTCACCATGCTTGGCATGATCTTCGGTGTCGCGGCAGTGGTAGCCATGCTCTCCATTGGCGCCGGTGCACAGCAGAAGGTAATGGCCTTCATCGAACAGTTGGGCGTGCGAAACCTGATCGTGGAAGCCAAGGAAGCGCACAACTATCAGGAGCTGAAGACCGTCCGCAAGCTTTCGCCCGGACTGTCGCTCACCGATTACGAAAACATTCGCAAGAACGTGGCCAATGTTCAGGATGGCACGCCGCGCAAACGCTTTGTGCCGGGTAAAATACTTCCCAAGCCGCAGCAGGACTCTCCAACCGTCTACGGCGTCGAGCCGAGTTATCTATCCATCGGCCACTTGCGTGTGACGGAAGGCCGATTCTTCGATGCTGCGGACAATGCCGCCTCCGCACCCGTCTGCGTTCTCGGAGCCGCGGCCAAGGACAGTCTGTTCGGGGCGGCCCCTTCGGTCGGCGAATACATCAAACTCAATGAGGTGTGGTGCCACGTGATCGGCATGGTCGCCCCACAACTCGCTCCGCAATCAGAAGTATCCGGTGTACGCCCGGAGGACATGAACAATCTCATTTACGCCCCGATAAACTCCGTCATGTATCGCATGGAAGATTCGCTAAGCTGGCAGAAAGACGAAATCGACGGCCTCTACCTGAACCTCGCTTCGCCGGATACGAGCACGAGCGATGCGGAAGTCGTCCGCGGCATTCTGAATTCCTCGCATCACGAGGCCGGTGATTTCACAGTCATCGTTCCCGCCGAACTCCTGGCACAGCAAAAACGCACCGAAAAGCTTTTCAGCACCGTCATGGTGGCCATCGCTTCCATTTCGCTCTTGGTCGGCGGCATCGGCATCATGAACATTATGCTCGCGGCCATCCTTGAGCGTACGCGGGAGATTGGCGTCCGTCGTGCCGTTGGCGCCCGCAAGAGCGACATCGTCCGCCAATTCGTGATTGAAGCAGTGCTGATTTCATTCGCCGGCGGCTTGCTAGGAATCTTTGCCGGGTTCGGCATGTCGCAACTCATCGCCTTGCTGGCCGGCTGGTCAACCATCGTGACCATCAGCTCCATTTTGCTGGCGTTCCTGGTTTCCATCTCCGTCGGTATGATTTTCGGCATCTATCCTGCCGTAAAGGCCGCGGGGCTGGATCCGGTCGAGGCCATTCGGTACGACTAGTCCCACACAAGATTTCTGAAGTTCAAGGGGGATACGACATGAGACCGGCTCGTCACGGAATTCTTTTCTTCTTGGCACTGCTGGGAGCGGCCGTTCCTGCAGCCGCTCAAAACGCTTCACGGCTCGAGGAATATCTCGGCTATTCTCGCAAGCTAAAGCCAGTTGCATCTCTCCCCTCCCCGCAGGGATTCCAGGACCACACGACGAACGGGAAGTTGGCACTCTCCCTCGAAGACAGTATCCGGCTGGCCCTCGCAAACAATACGGAAGTGCGCCTGGATTATTCGCAAGTGCAGTTCGCTGAGAACGCCCTGTTCCGCTCCCACAGGCCTTTTGACCCGGGACTCTCCACAAGTTTCAGCGATCAACGCGGAAAGAACCCAACAATCACTCAAACCGCCGGCGCTCCAATTCTCACCAGTCTATCCCAGAACACCTCAATCAATTACGGACAAACATTCGAGACGGGAACCAACTTTCAGTCTAGTTTCAACGCGGATAAGCTTTCCACCAATAGTTCTCTAAGCCTCGCCAATCCATCGATTACGACCTCGCTCTCGTTCACGGTGACGCAGCCCCTTCTTCGAAATTTTGGTTTGCTTCCAAATCGGGCGCCCATTGTCATCGCGCAAAGAAACTTGAAACAAGCGCGATCTTCTTTTCAATCGCAAGTGAACGACATTGTATTTCTAGCGGTTGGACAGTACTGGAACGCGATCCAGGCCCGCGAAAACCTCGTGGTGCAGCAAAAATCTCTCGCTGAAGCAGAGCGAAGCTATGATCACGACAAGAAGGCTCTTGGTCTCGGTGCCCTGCCGCCCTTGGATATCTACCGCTCCGAATCTCAAGTCGCCTCCAGAAAAGTGGCGGTCATCCAGGCTGAATATTCCCTCAAGCAAGCCGAAGATCAATTCCGGCACGTGGTCGGTGCCGACATCGACCCTGCAACCCGGGTCCTTGATCTGGATTTGACCGAAAGCCCGCGCCCCGTGGACGAATTGTTCCAAACAGATATTCAAACATCGCTTCAGCGCGCGCTCACGAACCGCCCCGAATTTGAAGCGCAGCGCCTGCAGCTTGCAAATGACGCCCTGAATATGAAGCTGGCTCACAACAATCTGCGGCCAGACTTGGAACTTTCCGGCTTGTACTCCAGCAATGTTTTGGCTGGCAATCAAGTTAGTCCGTTGCCGAGCGTCGGCTTTGGCAGCAGCCTGGGTCAACTCCTTCATTTCACGTATCCCACCTACGGCGTAACTCTCACTCTCAATCTCCCCATTCGCAATCATGCCGCGGAAGCCAACCTGGGAGACGCGCTTGTGAGCCAGCAGCACGATCAATACCTGGAACGCCAGACCCTCCAAAACATCACCCTCGAAGTTACCAATGCTGTCCACCTGCTCGAACAATCGAAATTATCCATTGAAGCGGCGAAGATTGCGCTGGACCTTGCGGAAAAAAATCTTCACGCTGACGAACGAAAGTATGCACTCGGCACCGAGGCGATCTTTTTTGTTCTTGAAGCGCAAACGGAACTGGCTCAAGCGGAATTAAATCTATTGCAGGCTCAAATCGGCTATCAGGTGGCCGTGGCCGCTCTCGACCATGCTACTGGCGACCTGCTAACTCACCACCATGTCCAAATCTTAGACCCTACCAAATAAACCGGAACTGCTCATCAGCTACACTTTGTGGTGTAAACGGCGTAAGCGGTGAGAGCGCACATAATGGCCAACGCCTGCAGTTGATTCATGATCCGCGTGCGCATCTGCACCAACCGATGCCGGTGCCACAACAGTTGTCGCAAATCTCGATTCTCCGGACTCGGTACCCAGATTTGCGGGAAGTTCTTTTCCAGCATTAGCCTGCGTAGGAGTCGAGCATCATTGCGGTCGGTTTTCTGCTTCTTCACTCGCCTGGTTTTGATCTTCGCGGGATCGCCGAACCACAACTCGAAGCCCAATTCAGCCAGTAGCCGCTCGAACCAGCGTGAATATCCGGTAGCCTCCATTCCTACCCGCACGCCGATTCCTCGCCGCTTCAGGTCTCGATAGAATTTCTCTGCTTGTCCATCGCTGTGGTTCAGTTCCTGTTCACCACACTCACCAGTCTCTTCTACAAAAAATGCAACCTGCTGAAAGCTCGGGTGGTAATCTACGCCTATAATCATCATGTCCGGCTCCTTTCTCCGAGCTGTGATCGTCGAATAATCACAGTCTACTCGGGTCGAGGAGCCGACATTGTTATGCAATCCTCAAAAAGCTCAATTCGGTCTGGGCTGTTCATACGATGGAATGGAGATCAAGGGCGACGCTATTTTCGAGCGTGTATGGCCCGGATGGACAGGACAACGATTCTGGATTAAGGATGAGCGATTCCCCGCAAAGCCCGCTAAGGCCTAAGAGGTCCCCGCCTTGTCGAGCTTCTTCTGCATCCCGGCGAGTGGCCCGCTTTACCGTTGCAGCCAGTGATCGAGTGGGGCTCACTGAATCGCTCAGAAAAACACTGCCGGGGAGACGTGAAAGCGGTGACTTAGCTTTTCCATCTGCTGTCTGTTCAATTGTCGCTTTTCGTTCAAAATCAAGGACACAATACTCTCGCCGCCCAGATCGTCCGCAAGGTCCTTTTGTCGGAGTCCGTTGGCATCCATTAATTCCCTTAGCACCTCGACGCCCGAAGCCTTTTCGATGGTGAACTGCTTCGCTTCGTAGTCCGCGATCAAGACGACCAGCAGTTTGGCCGTTTCTGTTTCTTCCGCGCTTCGATATGCTTTGCGTTGTAGCTCCAGAAGCCTGGAAACATAGGCCTCGTGCTGCTCACGAGACGCAATGATCTTCGGAGCCTCCGCTTTGACAAGATATTTGGCTGGTAGTCGTTCAGCAATTGCAGGCACTTTTCCACCCTCCTTTGTCATACTCTTTATGCGTCAACACCGCCAACACCGTAACTGTTCCCATCTCGTAGCTTATGTAGGAAATCAATCTGGCTTCGTTGTTCTTGATATCGAAAACCACGCAGTCTCCAACAGGGTCCGCATCCTTGCGTGTTCGCCTGACTGCTGGGAAATTGTTCCAAGGAGGGTCTACCCCTTCCACGATCCTAACCCAAGAACCTAGAGAACCTTTCCAATTCGCGTGCTGCTTTTGCGCAGCTTCTATCAAATGCTTGCCGATGATCTGCACCTCCAGATCTTAGCACTTTGCTAAGTTTATTGTCAAAGGGGGCCGCACAAGAGAGCACGCCGAGTTGGCATCACAACCGCGCTATGCCATGTGGGGATTGAAGCGAAATGCGATATTGTCGCCTCTGGCTTTTCACCTGACAAATCAGGTATGGGTACGAAGCTGGCAAACACGCCTTCGGAGGCTCTTCAAGCTAGCAAGTATGGGAGACGGACATGCCCACCGCTTTCGTGGCACATTCGCGGTTGAGCTACCCCTCGCCGGCGTGCCCAGAGAAAGAGTTTCAGTTCTGCTCGGTCACCAAAGTGTGCGAATTACTGAGAAGCATTACGCACCGTGGGTACGGTCGCGACAGGAGCAATTGGAGGCTGATTTGGCGCGGGCCTGGAGTCGGGACCCCACTCGTACTTTCTCAAGGCGAGGTACACGAGAGGTACACGGAAGGCGGCGACCCCGCAACTCATCCAGTTTCAACGAGAAACAATGGTGCCCGGGGTGGGAGTCGAACCCACATGAGGAAAAATCCCCGGAGGATTTTAAGTCCTCAGCGTCTGCCATTCCGCCACCCGGGCTAGGCAGAAAAGAGCGCCGCGCAAACTCTACTTCCCCTGCGGCCTCCTGCTAAAGATAACCCTTCCTGTTTCCGGTGGCAACGACCCTTGCTCGCCGCATAGTTTTCCAGCCTTCCTGCTCTTGCCCCGCTTCATCCATTCGTAACATTCCCACACATCATTCACCGCGCGCCTCGCTCCATTTTGTCGTACAATCTCTTGACACCTTCCGTCACTTGGTGCATCTAAATTCTGACGATCACTCGCGGACGCCCTCTCGCCCGCTTCAGGAGTAATTGTGAGCCAGCCGAACATCGATCAGCTGACCATTAACACGATCCGAACACTCGCCATTGACGCCGTCCAGCAAGCCAACTCCGGCCATCCCGGCGCTCCCATGGGACTCGCTCCCGTCGTCTATGCTCTCTGGCAGCGCCATCTCCGCTACGATCCGGCAGACCCAACTTGGCCGAATCGCGACCGCTTCGTCCTCTCCGCCGGCCACGCTTCCATGCTGCTCTATGCCACGCTCCACGTCGCAGGAGTCCGCTCTGTGAATACGAAAGGTGAACCCACCAGCGACCCCGCTATGTCTCTTGACGACATCAAGAGATTTCGCCAGCTCGACAGCAAGACTCCTGGCCACCCTGAATCTCACATGACTTCTGGCGTCGAAACGACAACCGGCCCGCTCGGCCAAGGCGCAGGCAACAGTGTCGGCATGGCCATTGCCGGAAAGTGGCTCTCCGCAAATTACAACAGGCCCGGCTTCGACCTCTTCGGGTTTAACGTCTACGCCCTCTGCGGCGATGGCGACCTCATGGAAGGCGTTGCCTGCGAGGCAGCTTCCCTGGCCGGCCACCTGAAACTGTCTAATCTCTGTTGGATCTATGATCACAATCGCGTCACGCTTGACGGCCCCGCTGTGTGGTCCTTCAGCGAGGACGTGATGACCCGTTTCACGGGCTACGGCTGGAACGTCACGCGGGTTTCCGATGCCAACGACCTCGAAATGCTCTCCCGCGCATACCAGACTTTCCTGAATACGAGCGACCGCCCCACGCTCATCGTCGTGGACAGCCACATCGGTTACGGCTCTCCTCACAAACAGGACTCCTACGAAGCCCACGGCGAACCTCTTGGCGAGGCGGAGGTCGCCCTTGCCAAGAAGAACTACGGCTGGCCCGAGGACGCAAAATTTCTCGTCCCGCAAGGAGTCCTCGAAAATTTCCGCGATGGCCTCGGTAAGCGCGGAGCCGACCTTCGCGCTGAATGGTCGAAGCGCTTTGCGGACTACTCAAAGCAATATCCTGACCTCGCGGCTCAGCTCAATTGCATGAAACGCCGCGAACTCCCCGCTGGGTGGGACAAGAATCTCCCCACTTTCACCGCCGACCCCAAAGGAATGGCCACCCGCGAAAGTTCCGGCAAGCTTTTGAACGCCCTGGCAAAAAATATTCCCTGGTTCATTGGCGGCTCGGCGGACCTCGCAAAATCCAATAAAACAAATCTCACCTTCGATGGTGCCGGCGAGTTCTTTCCGGGAGAATACGGCGGCCGAAACGTTCACTATGGCGTCCGCGAACACGCCATGGCCTCCGCCATGAGCGGCATGACCCTCACCTATCTGCGCCCGTTCGGCGGTACATTTTTCAATTTCAGCGACTATCTCCGCCCCTGTATCCGCCTTGCGGCATTAATGGAAATTCCAGTTCTCTACGTGTTCACCCACGATTCCATCGGCGTCGGCGAAGACGGCCCCACTCATCAGCCCATCGAGCAGCTCGCGGGGCTCCGCGCCATTCCGAATATTTTGGTCCTCCGTCCCGGCGATGCCAATGAGGTCGTCGAAGCTTACAGAGTCGCCCTTCAGCACACGCACGGCCCAACCGCCATGGTGCTTACGCGCCAGGCTCTGCCCACGCTTGACCGCACTAAATTCGCCCCTGCTTCTGGGGTCGCCAAGGGCGGGTACGTTCTCTCCGATGCTCCAAGTGGCAAGCCGGACGTCATCCTCATCGGAACCGGCAGCGAACTTTCTCTCTGCGTCTCCGCCAGTGAAAAGCTGGCCGCCGAAAGAATTAATGTCCGCGTGGTCAGCATGCCCTCCTTCGAGCTCTTTGAGAAACAGGACCCCGCCTACAAGGAAAGCGTTCTCCCTTCGAGCGTTACCGCACGCGTCTCCGTTGAAATGGCTTCCACGTTCGGCTGGGAACGCTACGTTGGCCTCAAAGGCAAAATGATTGGCATGCGCTCGTTCGGAGCTTCCGCCCCCTTGAAAGACTTGCTGGGGAAGTTTGGCTTCAACGTTGAAACCGTGGTCGCAACCGCCAAAAAAGCGCTCGGAAAGTGAGCCTCTCATGAAGCTCGTCATCGGCTCGGATCACGCTGGTTTTGAATTGAAGGTCGCTATGGGAGACCTTCTTCGTTCCCTAGGCCACGAAGTTCTGGACGTTGGCGCTTTCAACGAGAATCCTTCCGACTATCCGGATTTCGCCGAAGCCGTCGGCAGGGCTGTCCTGGACCGAAAAGCCGAGCGCGGTGTGCTCATCTGCGGGAGTGGCGTCGGCGCCAGTGTCGCCGCCAATAAGCTTCCCGGCATCCGCGCCGGAATGTGCCACGACACTTATTCCGCCCATCAGGGCGTCGAGCATGATGACATCAACGTTCTCGTCTTGGGCTCTCGCGTTGTCGGCGTAAAACTCGCCGAAGATCTCGTACGAGCGTTCCTCGGCGCCAAGTTTACCAACGAAGACCGCCATCTTCGCCGCTTGGGAAAAGT
>Ga0075017_100000568_pt1 | contig 20820 bp, 20 predicted proteins | sample AleBraG_ABR_2012_FD_71475 | JGI IMG/M metagenome (GOLD analysis project Ga0075017, IMG submission 71475) | Freshwater sediment microbial communities in response to fracking from Pennsylvania, USA - Alex Branch Run_MetaG_ABR_2012 | ecosystem: Environmental > Aquatic > Freshwater > Creek >... | reverse complement strand
ATCCCCCGGCGTGCCGGCGAGCGCGGCGCACTCGACGCCGGGGCGCTCGGGTCACTGCTTCCCGGCGGTCGGCCCGTGGGCGACGCTGCGGCTCGGGTCGACACAGCCGCCGTGTGGGGTATCGACGGCGGCCTGCCGACTGCGCCCGGACGTGACACCGGGGCGATCATCCAAGCTTCGGTCGACGGTCGGATCTCGGCACTGATCGTTGCCGGCGTCGACCCCGACGACTTGCCGGATCCACGAGCCGCCCTGGACGCGTTGGAGTCGGCTTTCGTGGTCAGCCTCGAGATTCGCCGCAGCGCGGTGACCGAGCGTGCCGACGTCGTCCTTCCGGTGGCGCCGGTCGCGGAGAAGGCCGGGACGTTCGTGGACTGGGAGGGCCGCCGGCGCGAGTTCGAACCGGTTCTGGTCGAGTCGAACGCGATGAGCGATGCGCGAGTCCTTTCGATGCTGGCGGATCGCATGGGCACGCCGATCGGAGTAGCAACGGCCGAGCGGGCGCGCCGCGAACTCGCCGAGTTCGGCCCGTGGGCCGGCAGCCGCTCCGCTGTCGCGACCGATCCGGCCGGCGGGACCGCGACGGCAGTGACGGCTCCGCACGGGGCGCCGCTGCCGCCGACCGGCTCGGGATCCTCGACTGACAGCGTCGTCGCCCGGTTGGCGACGTGGAATCTGCTGCTCGACCTCGGTCGGCTCCAGGATGGGGACCCCAACCTCGCGGGCACGGCCCATCGCGCGGTTGCGAGACTCTCCCCGGCGACTGCGAGCCGGCTGGGGCTGGTCGACGGCGACCCGGTTGCCGTCTCGACCGACCGAGGGTCGGTGAGTCTCCCGCTGGCGGTGACCCAGATGCCCGACGCTGTCGTCTGGCTTCCCACCAACTCGCGCGCTTCGCAAGTTCGCCGCGACCTCGCGGCCGGGCACGGATCGTGGGTCCGGATCAGCGGCGGGAGAACAGAATGAGCGCTTCCCTCGTCGCGGCGACGACGTACGACCTCGGTCTGTTCGGCCGGGACCCGTGGTGGCTGATCGCGATCAAAGCGGTGGCGATCTTCGTCATCCTCGTCCTGCTCACGTTGTTCAACATCTGGGCCGAGCGGCGCGTCGTCGCCCGCATGCAGCAGCGGATCGGTCCCAACCGGGTCGGCCCGTTCGGTCTGCTGCAGAGCTTGATGGACGGCATCAAGCTCGCGCTCAAAGAGGACATCGTCCCGAAGGACGCCGACAAGGCGGTCTTCATCCTGGCGCCGCTGCTCGCCGTCATCCCGGCCTTCCTCACCTGGGCGGTCATCCCGATCGGGCCGCGAGTGTCGATCTTCGGCCACGTGACGGCGTTGCAGCTCACCGACTTCCCGATCGCAGTGCTCTACATCATCGCGATCGCGTCCGTCGGCATCTACGGGATCGTGCTCGGCGGCTGGTCGAGCGGTTCGACCTATCCATTGCTCGGCGGCTTGCGTTCGAGCGCCCAGATGATCTCTTACGAGATCGCGATGGGTCTTTCGTTCGTCGCGGTCTTCCTCCTGTCCGGCAGCATGGCGACGTCCGCGATCGTGGACGCACAGACGTCGCGGTGGTTCATCGCCATCGTCCCGGTGTCGTTCGTCATCTACGTGATCTCGATGGTCGGCGAGACGAACCGAGCCCCGTTCGACCTTCCGGAGGCAGAGGGAGAACTCGTCGGCGGGTTCCACACGGAGTACTCGTCGTTGAAGTTCGCGCTGTTCTTCCTCGCCGAGTACATCAACCTCGCAACCGTGTCGGCGCTGGCGACCACGTTGTTCCTCGGCGGCTGGCGTGCACCGTGGCCGATCTCGCTGTGGTCGGCGGCCAACACCGGCTGGTGGCCGGTCCTGTGGTTCTTCGGAAAGGTCTTCATCTTCGTCTTCGTGTTCATCTGGCTGCGCGGAACGCTTCCCCGCATGCGTTACGACCAGTTCATGCGGTTGGGTTGGAAGGTACTGATCCCGGTCTCGCTGGTCTGGATCATTGCGGTGGCGGCCGTCCGCGTGGCCCGATCGCACGGGACCGAGCTGGGCCGGATCCTGATCGGCGTTGGCATCGTGCTCGCCGTGCTGATGCTGCTGTACACGTTCGTGCTGCCCGAGGAGCAGGAGCCGCGAACGGACGAGCTCGATGAGCTCGCGGAACAGGCGGCTGACCGGACCGGGTTCGCGGCTGGATACCCTGTGCCGCCGATGCCGGGCGAACGACCGGAGGGGGTCAGCGTGGCGGTGTTCTCCTCGTCTTCGGGGATGGCGCTTTCCCACCGCGACGCCGACGACGGAGCCATCGGCGGGTCCGGTACGACCGAGGTTCTGACCGGCGGTCCGGACGAGACGCTCGCCGACGACGGCGGCAAGGAGTACGACGGTGGCTGAGCCGAAGGTTCCCGGACGCGGCTTCGCGGTCACGTTCCGGACGATGTTCAAGAAGCCGACGACGGAGCAGTACCCCGAGGAGAAGGTGCCGACGGCTCCCCGGTACCACGGACGGCATGTGCTGAACCGGCACCCTGACGGCCTGGAGAAGTGCATCGGCTGCGAGCTCTGCGCGTGGGCCTGCCCAGCTGACGCCATCTACGTGGAGGGCGCGCCCAACACCGAGGCGGAGCGGTTCTCCCCGGGGGAGCGTTACGGCCGGGTGTACCAGATCAACTATCTGCGCTGCATCTTCTGCGGTCTGTGCATCGAGGCATGCCCGACGAGGGCTCTGACCATGAGCAACGAATACGAGCTGGCCGACGACAATCGCGCCGACCTGATCTACGAGAAGAAGGACCTGCTCGCTCCGCTGCTCGCAGGGATGATTGCCGCTCCGCACGCGATGGTTCCCGGAACGACGGAGAAGGACTACTACAACGGCCTCGTGACCGGCTCGGTCCCCGAGCAGGGCTCGGTCACGCGCGAAGAACACGACGACCAGTCGCGTACGGCAGATGCTGAGCAGCTCGCTGCGGAGCAGGCACCCGGGAGGGAGCCGTGACTTCGCTGCTGGCCGTTGCACATCCCTCGAACCTGCCGAACGACATCGCATTCTGGATCGTCGCGGTGCTGGCGGTCGGCGGCGCGCTGATGATGTTGTTCAGCCGCAAGGCCGTTCACGCCGCCCTGTGGGTAGCGCTCGTCATGGGGAACCTGGCGATCATGTACATCATGGAAGGCGCGGTCTTCCTCGGCATCGTGCAGCTCGTGGTTTACACCGGCGCGGTGATGATGCTGTTCCTCTTCGTGCTGATGCTCGTCGGCGTCGACTCGTCGGACTCGGTCGTCGAGACGCTGCGCGGTCAGCGGGCCGCCGCGGCGGTCGCCGGTATCGGGTTCGTGGTGCTCCTGGTGGGTGCCATCGGACACTCCGGTACCGGTGGCGCGGTGGGAGTCGTCGGGCCGAACCTCGTCGACGGCGGAAACGTTCAAGGGCTCGCCCGGCTCATTTTCACCAGGTACTTCTGGGCGTTCGAAGTGATCTCGGCGCTGCTCATCACCGCTGCCATGGGTGCGATGCTGCTGGCGCACCGTGAGCGGATCACCCGCCGTCGCAGCCAGCGCGAGCTCTCCATCGAGCGCACTCGAAGCGGCGCGCCGCAGCCGCTCACAGCGCCGGGCGTGTACTCGAGGCACAACGCCGTGGACACGCCCGGTCTTCTGCCGGACGGCACGCCCTCGCCGGTCACGGTTCCCGAGGCGCTGGGCGAGCTCACCGGGCGCGCGCCGGTGCCGCTCAAGCAGTGGCCCGGACGCGATGAGCTCGAACGCGGGGGAGGCGAAGACCTATGAGTCCCACCGGTTTTCTCGTCGTGTCGGCTCTGCTCTTCGTGATCGGTTCGATCGGGGTGCTCGTCCGGCGCAACGCGATCGTCGTCTTCATGTCGATCGAGATCATGCTCAACGCGAGCAACCTCGCCTTTGTCACGTTCGCCCGCATGAACGGCAACCTGGACGGCCAAGTCATGGCGTTCTTCGTGATGGTGGTTGCCGCCGCGGAGGTCGTTGTCGGTTTGGCGATCATCGTGGCGATCTTCCGGACCAGGCGAACTGCCTCGGTCGACGACGCGAACCTGCTCAAATACTGACCGCATGCCCGGACGTGAACTCGCGCCTGGTGAGAGCCCAGCCCGACCGACGACGATGGGGAACTGACCTGTGAGCCTGCACACGACAAGCGCCACCGGAGTGTTCTCGCTCCTGTGGCTCGTGGTGGCGCTCCCGTTGCTGGGAGCCGCGATCCTGCTCGTCGGTGCCCGGCGCACGAACCGCTGGGGTCATCTGCTCGGCAGCTTGCTTCCGGTCGTGTCGTTCGTCCTGGCTCTGGTGATGTTCTTCGCGCTCCTCGGGAAGGACAGCAGCGCTCGTTCGATCGACCAGCACCTCTACACCTGGATAGCGGTCGGGCGGTTCCACGTCGACGTCGGATTGCTCGTCGATCCGCTGTCGATCAGTTTCGTCCTTCTCATCACCGGCGTCGGCTCGCTGATCCACATCTACTCCGTGGGCTACATGGCGCACGATCCGGACCGGCGTCGCTTCTTCGGCTACCTGAACCTCTTCGTTGCGTCGATGCTGTTGCTGGTCCTCGCCGACAGCTACCTCACGCTCTACGTCGGCTGGGAGGGGGTCGGTCTCGCCTCATACCTGCTGATCGGCTTCTGGAACCAGCGCCGGGATTACGCCACGGCCTCGACCAAGGCCTTCGTGATGAACCGGGTCGGCGACGTCGGCCTCTCGATCGCGATCATGCTGATGTTCGCGACCTTCGGCACGGTGTCGATCGGCGGCGTCGCAGCCGGTGCCCCGCACGCCCAGGTCGGCGTCGTCACCGCGATCGGCCTCCTGTTGTTGCTAGGAGCCTGCGGCAAATCGGCGCAGATCCCACTTCAGGCGTGGCTTGGTGACGCAATGGCCGGCCCTACCCCGGTGTCGGCACTGATCCACGCGGCGACGATGGTGACGGCCGGCGTGTACCTGATCGCACGGTCCAACGCGCTGTTCAACCTCGCGCCGAACGCCCAACTCGTGGTTGCCATCGTCGGCGTCGCCACCTTGCTGTTCGGCGCGATCATCGCGTGCGCCAAGGACGACATCAAGAAAGGGCTGGCCGGTTCGACGATGAGCCAGATCGGCTACATGATCATGGCGGCCGGCTTCGGACCGATCGGTTACACGTTTGCCATCGCTCACCTGCTGACACACGGATTCTTCAAGGCCGACCTCTTCCTCGGTGCCGGGTCGGTGATGCACGGGATGAACGACGAGGTCAACATGCGGCGGTACGGGGGCCTCGCCAAAGTCATGCCCATCACGTTCGTCACTTTCGGCTTCGGCTACCTCGCGATCATCGGCATCTGGCCGTTCTCCGGCTTCTACACCAAGGACAAGATCATCGAAGCGGCCTTCGCCCGAGGTGGGACGCAGGGCTGGATCTTCGGGACGCTGGCGCTGATCGGCGCGGTGATCACCGCCTATTACATGACACGCATGATGGCGATGACGTTCTTCGGGCGGAAACGCTGGGCGCACGATGCGCACCCGCACGAGTCCGGTCCGATCATGACCGGCCCGCTGCTCGTGCTGGCCGCGCTCTCGCTCGTCGCGGGGGCATTCCTGATCCTCGGCAGCCGCTTCGCGCACTGGGTCGCTCCCGTGCTGGGCACCATTCCGGAGGGTCAGAGCCCGATCTCGACGGTCACGTTGACGGTCGTCACCCTCGTGCTCGTCATCGTCGCGGCCGTGGCCGCGTACTGGAGGTACGCGATGCAACCGGTGGCCGACACGACCCCGGTACTGGTCAGTCCGCTCGTTGCCGCGGCTCGTCGCGACCTATACCAGGACGCGATCAACGAGACCCTCTTCATGCGCCCCGGGCAGTACCTCACGCGGTTCCTGGTCTTCTTCGACAACCGAGTGGTCGACGGTGCCGTGAACGGACTGGCGGCGCTCATCGGCGGCATCTCGGGCCGAACGCGCCGGCTGCAGACCGGGTTTGCCCGTTCCTACGCTCTGTCCATGCTCGCCGGGGCCGCAGTAATTGCCCTGGCCGTCGTGCTGGTGAGGTTCTGACGTGCACACCTTCCCGTGGCTGACCACGCTCGCAGTGGTCCCGCTGGTCGGCGCCGTCATCGTCGCGGCGCTGCCCGCCGGGCGGGAGCGTCTCGCCAAGCAGACGGCGCTCGTCTTCTCTCTCGCAGTACTGGTCATGACGATCGTCATGGCGACGCGGTTCCACGCCGGTGGAGCGCACTTCCAGTTCACCGAGCACTACTCCTGGATTCCCGCGTTCGGAATTTCATACTCGGTCGGAGTCGACGGCATCGCGCTGGTCCTGATCGCGATGTCTACGGTGCTGGTTCCGATCGTGATCGTCGCCGGCTGGAACGAGGCTGACGCGGCCGGGCCGCCGGTCAAGCTGTTCTTCGCGCTGCTGCTCGCCCTGGAGACGACGATCATCGGTGTCTTCTCGGCCACCGACGTCTTCCTGTTCTACGTCTTCTTCGAGGTCATGCTCGTCCCGGTGTATTTCCTGATCGGCAATTTCGGCGGTCCGCAACGGTCCTACGCAGCGGTGAAATTCCTGCTGTACAGCCTCTTCGGAGGCCTGCTGATGTTGGCAGCGCTCATCGGCGTCTACGTGGTCTCGGCTCACCAGTACGGCAAGGGGACGTTCGACTACGCGCGCCTGGTCGGGCTGCACATGGATCCGACCACCCAGAAGTGGTTGTTCCTTGGGTTCTTCATCGCGTTCGCCATCAAAGCTCCGTTGTGGCCGTTCCATACCTGGCTGCCGGACGCCGCCGCGGAATCGACGCCGGGAACCGCCGTCCTGTTGGTCGGAGTGCTCGACAAAGTGGGCACGTTCGGCATGATCCGGCTGTGCCTGCCGCTGTTCCCGGAAGCATCGAAATTCTTCACACCGGTCGTTCTGGTGCTGGCAGTCATCGCGGTGCTGTACGGCGCACTCGTCGCCATCGGGCAGTCGGACATGATGCGGCTGGTCGCGTACACGTCGGTGTCGCACTTCGGTTTCATCACGCTGGGCATCTTCGCCATGACCGCCCAAGGCCAGTCCGGCTCGACGCTCTACATGGTCAACCACGGGTTCTCGACCGCGGGTCTGTTCCTCATCGTCGGCTTCCTGATGACCCGGCGCGGCTCACGACTCATCGCGGACTTCGGCGGTGTCCAACGCGTCGCCCCGGTGCTCGCCGGGTTCTTCCTGCTGATGGGGCTGGCCACGTTGGCGTTGCCCGGCATGTCCAGCTTCGTCAGCGAGTTCTTGGTGCTGGTCGGCACCTTCACGCGGTATCCAGCTGTGGCCATCGTCGCTACGACCGGGATCGTGTTGGCAGCCGTGTACGTCCTGCTCTGGTACCAGCGAGTGGCGGCCGGCCCGGCAGAGGACGGCGTCAAGGGTTTTCGCGATCTGAGAGGCCGTGAGGTGGCAGCGCTGGCGCCATTGCTGGTCGTCATCCTGGCCCTCGGGTTCTTCCCGAAGCCGGTCCTCGACGTGATCAACCCGGCTGTGGCCCACACCCTGCACGAGGTCGGCCGCACCGATCCACCGCCGACAGTTCCGACCGCCACGGGCGAGGGGAGCGCCCGGTGATCCCCTCGATCGTTCCTTCGCTCAGCTCGCTCGTACCCGCCGTCGTACGGGCCGATCTTCCGCCGATCAACGCTCCCCACCTCGAGTACGCGGAGCTGTCGCCGATGCTCATCGTGCTCGGCGCCGCGGTGCTGGGCGTGCTGGTGGAAGCGTTCGTCCCGCGCCGTTACCGCGCGCCGACCCAGGTGACCATCACGCTGCTCGCGCTGGCCGGTTCACTGGTCTCGGTGATCTGGATCGCGGCGCACGCCACGAAGCAACTCGCCGCGGAGTCCGCGGTCGCGATCGACGGTCCAGCTCTGTTCATCCAGGGAACCGTGCTGGTGCTCGCGATCGGCGGCGTGCTGATGATGGCCGAGCGCCGGCTGGATCCTGCCGGTGACGCGTTCGCTCCGATGGCGTCCGCGCAACCGGGCAGCACCGAAGAGCAGATCGCGACTTCGCTGGGTTGGCGGCAGACCGAGGTGTACCCGCTGGTGTTGTTCGCCGTCGGCGGCATGCTGTTGTTCCCGGCGTCGAACGACCTGCTGACGATGTTCATCGCGCTCGAGGTGCTGTCCCTTCCGCTCTACTTGATGTGTGGCCTCGCGCGTCGCCGCCGACTGATCTCGCAGGAAGCCGCGCTGAAGTACTTCCTGCTCGGCTCGTTCTCGTCCGCGTTCTTCCTCTTCGGTATCGCATTCCTCTACGGCTACTCGGGCTCGCTCGAACTTGGTGCGATCTTCCGGGCGACCGGCTCGACGGTGGGGCGCGAGCCGCTCCTGCTGATCGGGATCGCCGTCATCGCCGTCGGCCTGCTGTTCAAAGTCAGTGCGGCACCGTTCCACTCGTGGACGCCGGACGTCTATCAGGGCGCCCCGACGCCCATCACCGGATTCATGGCCGCGTGCACGAAGGTGGCCGCCTTCGGGGCGTTGCTGCGGGTGTTCTATGTGGCCCTGGGCGGCGTGCGTTGGGATTGGCGTCCGATGATGTGGGGCGTCGCGATCCTGACGATGATCGTCGGCTCCGTGCTGGCGATCACGCAGACCGACGTCAAGCGGATGCTCGCTTATTCGTCGATCGCGCACGCCGGATTCGTCCTGACCGGAGTGCTGGCGATCAGCCGCGCGGGCACGGCCTCCGTCCTGTTCTACTTGGTCACGTACGGGTTCACGACGATCGGTGCCTTCGCCGTGGTGACGATGGTCCGAGACTCGGCTGGGGAGGCGACTCATCTTTCGCAGTGGGCAGGGCTCGGTCGACGGTCGCCGTTGGTGGCGTCCGTGTTCGCCTTGTTCCTGCTCGCGTTCGCGGGCATCCCGTTGACCAGCGGCTTCACCGGAAAGTTCGCGGTGTTCTCGGCGGCGGCCGGATCAGGAGCAGCCGGTCTCGTCGTCGTGGGTGTCGTGGCGAGTGCGGTGGCCGCATTCTTCTACGTCCGAGTGATCGTCCTGATGTTCTTCTCGGAGCCGGCAGCCGACGGTCCGACGGTTGCGATTCCGAGCGTGTTCACCACGGCCGCCGTGTCGCTCGGCGCGGCGTTCACCATCCTGCTCGGGATCGCCCCGCAGCCTCTCCTCGACCTCGCCGACCGGGCGTCGGTCTTCATCAGGTAGCGCGGTCTCATGCGCGCCGTAGGCCCGTTCGGCCTGACCGTTGGAGATCCGGAGCTGGAGGACGCCCTCCTGACCGGGATGGTCGCCGTCGAGGAACTGCTGCACGACACCGTCAAGAGCCAGGACCCGTTCGTCGCCGAGGTTGCGCGCCACCTGGTCGCAGCCGGGGGTAAGCGGTTCCGGCCCCTGATGGTGCTGCTCGCCGCACAGTTCGGTGATCCGCAGGCACCCGGTGTGATTCCTGCGGCCGTCGTCGTCGAGCTGACCCACTTGGCGACGCTGTACCACGACGATGTGATGGACGAGGCGGCCTTGCGCCGCGGAACGCCTTCGGCGAACGCTCGCTGGACGAACACGGTCGCGATCCTGACCGGAGACTTCCTGTTCGCTCGCGCTTCAGACCTTCTGGCCGATCTGGGTCCGACGGCCGTCCGGATCCAGGCTCGGACTTTCGAGCGTCTGGTGACCGGCCAGATTCACGAGACTGTGGGTCCGCCAGATGGTGGCGATCCGCTCGACCATTACCTCATGGTCGTGGCCGACAAGACCGCCTCGCTGATCGCGACGTCGGGCCGGTTCGGCGCGTTGCTCAGCGGCGCCGATGATTCCGTCGGGGATGTGCTGACTCGTTTCGGGGAGCGGATCGGGGTCGCATTCCAGCTGGCCGACGATTTGCTCGACATCCAGAGCGAGTCCAACGAGTCGGGGAAAACGCCGGGCACCGATCTGCGTGAGGGCGTCCGGACGCTTCCCGCGCTGCACGCTCTGCGTTCCACGGACCCGCGAGACAGACGGCTCCAGGAGCTGCTGCAGCGCCCGCTGATCGATCCGGCCGAGCACGCGGAAGCGCTCAGCCTCTTGCGCGCCCACCCGGCGATGGACCTGACCCGCAAGGATCTGCGCAGCTACGCCGACGACGCGCGGTCGGTGCTCGGGCCGCTGCCGGACTGCCCCGCGAAGGAGGCACTCGTGCGGCTGTGCGACGCAGTTATCGTCCGCACGGGCTGACCTGCCCGGAGCGAATCCAGGCTGAAAACGGCGAGCGCCGCCCACACGAGTCCGAACCCGACCCACTGCGAAAGTGGCATCGACTCGTGAAACACGGTTACGCCGAGCAGGAACTGCATGATCGGGGTGACGTACTGGAGCAGGCCGATCGTGCTCAGCGGGATCCGCGGCGCTGCGGCACTGAACATCAGCAGTGGCAGGGCAGTGACGACGCCGGCGAGGGCCAGCAGGATCGTGACGTGTGGAGCGGCTCGGGCGAACGCTGCGGTGCCGTGTCCCTCGATCACCGCCAGGAACGCGATGGCCGGGAGCCCGAGAATTGCCGTCTCGACGGCCATGCTCTCGACGGCCGGCATCGCGACCGTCTTCTTGGCGAACCCATAGGTCGCGAAGGACGCGGCGAGGACGAGCGCGAGCCACGGAGGTCGCCCGTACGCGAGGGTCAGCTCGGTAACCGCCACGGCCGCCAGCCCGACCGCGATCCACTGGCCCCGGCGCAGTCGCTCCTTCAAGACCACGACGCCGAGCGTCACCGTCACCAACGGATTGATGAAGTAGCCCAGCGACGTCTCGACGACCTGGTTGCTGTTCACCCCGTAGATGTAGACGCCCCAGTTGATCGCGATGGCGACCGATGCGATGAGCAGAAGCGTCAGCCTCCGCCGATCCGAGCGCAGGGCACGGATCCAGCTCCACCTGCGGCGTATCAGCAGCAGGACGAGCACGAAGGCGAACGACCAGAAGATCCGGTGCGCGAGGATCTCCGGTGCGGACGCCGGTTTCAGCAGTGGCCAGTAGAGCGGGAAGAGGCCCCAGCTCAAATAGGCGCCCAGGCCGAGGAGGATCCCACGTCGCGCTCCCGGCACGGCTGCGACGCTACGTCCCATCTCGCGCGTCAGCCCTCTGTCGTTGCGCCGGGTGAACAACGCTCGCCGGGCGGCTGTCGATCTCCATCCATCGACCGGGAACGGCCAAGTCGGCGAAGCCGGCCTTCTCGTAGAGTCCGTGCGCATCCCTGGTGGCGAGCACCATCCGCGGAATTCGGCGCCGACCCATCAACTCGGTGGCCACCTCGCGCATCAGCCACGTACCCAAGCCGAGTCCCCGGACGTCGCTGTCGATGTAGACGTCGCAGATCCATGCGAATGTGGCGCTGTCCGTGACGGCACGAGCGAGGCCGACCTGCTCGGTCGGACCGCCCGGGCGTGCGGGGCGGTACACGCCGAAGACCATCGATCCGGTTACGGACCGCTCGATCACCTCTCGAGTCCGTCCGGCGGCCCAGTACGACTCGACCGACAGCCAACGGAAGATGCGATCGAGGTCGAGGCGGCCCGGGTCGAGCGAGATCTCCGCCCCATCGTCCCGTCGAGCGATCACGTGTTCGGAGCCGGCGTCACCCAAAGTCAGCTGACCGTCCACGTGTCGTTTCCGGCAAGCAACCGGGCCAACTCGCCGGGACCGTTCGCTTCGACCGCCGCGTCGATCTGGTCGTTCAGCAGCCGGTCGTACGTCGGACGATCCACGTCTCTGAAGATGCCGATCGGCGTGCCCGCGAGAGTGCTGGGATCGCCGAGCCGAGAGAGCGCGAACGCGCTCGAGGGCTGGGCCGCGTGCGCGTCGTGAACGACGACGGTCTCGTCGGACCCGACCCGGTCGACTTCAGTGACGGCCATTGAGCCGTCCGGTCTGCGCACGACGACATGCTGCCGGTCGGCGCCGAACGTCACCGGCTCCCCGTGCTCCAACCGGATCGTGGTCTCGTCCCGCGTCGACGGATCGGTGAGGATAGAGAAGGCATCGTCGTTGAAGATGTTGCAGTTCTGGTAGATCTCGACCAGTGCGGTGCCTTCGTGCGCTGCGGCCGCCCGCAGTACCTGGGTGAGGTGCGCGCGGTCGGAGTCGACGCTGCGGGCGACGAATGTCGCCTCGGCGCCGAGTGCGAGCGATACCGGGTTGAACGGATGGTCGATCGAGCCGACCGGGGTGCTCTTGGTGATCTTGCCTTGCTCGGAGGTCGGCGAGTACTGACCTTTCGTGAGCCCGTAGATCCGGTTGTTGAAGAGCAGGATCTTCAGGTTGACGTTCCGTCGAAGCGCGTGCAGCAGGTGGTTGCCGCCGATCGAGAGGGCGTCCCCGTCGCCGGTCACCACCCAGACCGAAAGGTCCGGCCGGGACGCCGCGAGTCCGGTCGCGATCGCCGGTGCACGACCGTGAATCGAGTGCATGCCGTACGTGTCGAGGTAGTAAGGGAATCGACTCGAGCACCCGATCCCCGAGACGAAGACGATGTTCTCCCGGCGCAGGCCGAGCTCCGGCAGGAACGACTGGACCGCGGCGAGGATGATGTAGTCGCCGCAGCCCGGACACCAGCGAACCTCCTGGTCCGAGGTGAAGTCCTTCTTGGTCTGCGGTGCATCGGCCTTCGGCACGAGACCGAGGGACCTGTTCGCCGCGGCGATCTCAGACACTCGCGATCACCTCCTCGATGACGCCGGCCAACTCGTCTGCTTTGAACGGCATCCCGCGGACCCGGTTGTACGAGATGGCGTCGACGAGGAAGCGGCTCCGGATCAGCAGGGCCAGCTGGCCGCCGAAGCCGTAACCGAGGTTCATCTCGGGGATGAGCACGCGTTCGTAGCGTTTCAGGATGTCGGCGAGGCCCGGCGGGAACGGATTCAGGTGACGAAGGTGGGCCTGCGCGACTTCTCCGCCCGCGGCGCGCACGATCTTCGCCGCCGCTCCGATCGGCCCGTAGGTCGAACCCCAGCCGAGGACCAACACCCGAGCCGAGCCGGTCGGGTCGTCCACCTGGAGCGGATCCAGACCTGAAGCGATCCCGTCGATCTTCGCCTGTCGCATCCGCACCATGTGGTCGTGGTTGTCCGGGTCGTAGGAAATCACGCCGGTGACGTCGGCCTTCTCGATCCCGCCGACGCGATGCTCCAGGCCCGGGGTTCCGGGCCGCGCCCACGGCCGGGCCAGCGTGTGCGGATCGCGCAGATAGGGCAGGAAGACCGGCTTGCCCGCGCCGTCGGTCCCGTTCGGTTCGGTGGCGAAGGCGGCGTCGATCACCGGCAACGACTCGACGTCCGGGATCCGCCACGGCTCCGAACCGTTCGCGAGGTAGCCGTCCGAGAGCAACAGAACCGGAGTGCGGTAGGTGACCGCGATCCGCACGGCTTCCAGCGCGGTGGCGAAGCAGTCCGCCGGAGAGCGGGGCGCGACGATCGCTACCGGAGCTTCGCCGTTCCGGCCGAAGATCGCCTGCAGCAGATCGGACTGCTCGGTCTTCGTCGGCAGGCCGGTGGACGGGCCGCCTCGCTGGATATCGCAGACGACCAGCGGCAGTTCGAGTGAGACGGCGAGCCCGATCGTCTCCGATTTGAGGGCGAGGCCCGGGCCGGAAGTGGTGGTGACGCCTAGCGCTCCACCGAAGGCCGCGCCGACCGCGGCGCCGATCCCGGCGATCTCGTCCTCGGCCTGGAACGTTCGCACGCCGAAGCGCTTGTGCTTGCTGAGCTCGTGGAGGATGTCGCTCGCGGGCGTGATCGGGTACGCGCCGAGGAACAGCGGGAGCCCCGACTGGCGCGACGCGGCGACCAACCCGTACGCCAGAGCGAGGTTCCCAGAGATGTTCCGGTACATTCCTGCCGGCATGATGGCCGGCGCGACCTCGTACGAGACCGAGAAGTCCTCGGTGGTCTCGCCGAAGTTCCAGCCGGCCGTGAACGCCGCGAGGTTCGCGGCCAGGATCTCGGGCTTGCTGGCGAACTTGGCCGTCAGGAACTGCTTCGTCCCGTCTGTCGGCCTGTTGTACAGCCACGACAGGAGGCCGAGCGCGTACATGTTCTTCGCCCGGCTGGCGTCCTTCTTGGAGATGTCGAAGCCCTTGAGCGCTTCGACCGTCATAGAGGTCAGCGCGATCGGATGCACCTGGTAGCCCTCGAGGCTGCCGTCGTCGAGGGGGTTCGACTCGTAGCCGACTTTCGTCAGAGCGCGCGGGGTGAATTCGTCGGTGTTGACGATGAGGTCCGCTCCGCGGGGCAGATCGGACAGGTTGGCCTTCAGAGCAGCCGGGTTCATCGCGACGAGGACGCTCGGGGCATCGCCCGGGGTCATGACGTCGTGGTCGGCGAAATGGAGCTGGAAGGCGGACACGCCGGGCAGCGTCCCGGCGGGCGCGCGGATCTCGGCGGGGAAGTCGGGAAGCGTCGAAAGGTCGTTCCCGAAGAGCGCCGTCTCCGACGTGAACCGGTCGCCGGTGAGCTGCATGCCGTCGCCCGAGTCCCCGGCGAACCGGATGATCACCCGGTCAACCCGGACGATCTGCTTGGACATCGTGTTCCTTCCGAGGTTCCTGGCGGGTCAGCACCGCGTTCCAAGAGGAGGAAGCGCCTTCCCTAAGCCAGGAGCACCTACTCGAGCAGTACCCCAATCCTACGGTGGCGTAGGTTCGCCGCGATGTGGCGTGCGCCTCACCACGCCACCAACGTCGCACCTCAATAGACTGCCGCCGTGGCCGGCGACTACTACCGCGCGTGGGGGGTCGTCGCCCTGCTGAGCCTGGTCGGTGCCGGGTTCGTAGCCGCCGCGTTCGGCGCGAACCGGCTCATGCGCCCGACCCGCCCGACCCGGGAGAAGCTGCTCACCTACGAGTGCGGCGTGGATCCGGTCGGTGAAGGGTGGGCGCAGATCCACGTTGGTTACTACCTGTACGCCTTCTTGTACGTCGTGTTCGCGGTGGATGCGGTCTACCTGTTCCCTTGGTCGACCGTCTTCGCGCTTCCGGGCTTCGGGGTGACCACCCTGGTCGAGATGGGCATCTTCATCGGGGTGCTGGCCCTCGGCCTGCTGTATGCGTGGCGACGCGAGGTGCTGCGATGGGTCTGAAACCGGGCACGATTGATCTTCCGGCTCCGACCCTCGGCCCGGTGCAGCGCCTGGCTCCGCGGCCGATGCGGGTCGTTCTGAACTGGGGCCGGCGGTACAGCCTGTGGGTGTTCAACTTCGGGCTGGCCTGCTGTGCGATCGAGTTCATCGCGACGTCGATGGCCAGGCACGACTTCATCCGGCTCGGTGTGATTCCGTTCGCTCCAGGTCCCCGCCAGGCCGACTTGATGATCGTTTCGGGGACCGTGACCGACAAGATGGCGCCCGCTGTGCGTCGCTTGTACGAGCAGATGCCGGAGCCGAAGTACGTCATCTCGTTCGGTGCGTGCTCGAACTGCGGAGGCCCCTACTGGGACTCGTACTCGGTCACGAAGGGCGTGGACCAGCTGATTCCGGTCGACGTCTATGTCCCGGGATGCCCGCCTCGGCCGGAAGCACTGTTGCAGGGCATCCTGAAGCTGCAGGAGAAGATCGCCGCCGAGAATCTCTCCCGCCGGTATCCGCGGGCTGGGGTAGCGGCTGCGGTTCCGGTCTCCGCGCTCACGCGGCCGTCCGTCCGGCCGCCGGCCGGGCTGCCGAAGTGAGCTCGCAACCCGGACGGCTCGAGGAAACGGCGGCCCGGCTGGTCTCGGTCGGCGGTGAGGGTTCCGAGTCGACCGAGAGCTTCGGTCTCACAACGGTGGACGTCCCGCCCGGCCGATGGACCGCGGTGCTGACCACTGCGCGGGACGAGCTCGGGCTGACGTTCTTCGACTGGCTCTCCGCCGTCGACGAGCTCGAAGCCGGGTTCTCGATCGTCTGTCATCTGGTCGATCCGCACGACACGACGCACCTGTTGGTCCGGACCCGAGTCCCGGCCGACGCTCCGTCGCTCGCGACAGCGACCGGGATTTACCGCGGCGCTTCGTGGCACGAACGTGAGACACACGAGATGTTCGGCATCGACTTCGCCGGGCATCCGAATCTCGTGCCACTCCTGCTCCCGGAGGAGTTCGTGGGCCGGCCGCTGCGCAAGGACTTCGTACTTGCCGCACGGGCGGCCAAGCCGTGGCCCGGGGCGAAAGAACCGGGGGAGTCCGATGCGGACGCTGCGCCGAGCCGGCGCAAGACACTGCCGCCCGGCGTGCCGGATCCGCAGGTCTGGGGGCCTCGAGCGCCGGTAGCCGATCGTGATGAAGAGCCGGACGGTGCGGGCCGATGACCGGTGTGATCGACGTCGTGATCAGGCTGGCGCTGGTGCTGGCCGCCTTCCTGGTGTTGCCCTTGCTGGTCGGACAGGCCGAGCACAAGGTGATGGCCCACATGCAGGCGCGGGTCGGCCCGATGTACGCCGGCCGTTTCCACGGTTGGGCTCAACTGGTCGCCGACGGAGTGAAGTTCGTCCAGAAGGAGGACATCGTTCCGGCGGCCGCGGACGCAGCCGTATTCAGGCTGGCCCCGGCGATCGCGTTGATTCCCTACTTGGTGGTGCTGATCGCGATCCCGATCGCGCCGGGCGCTGTCGGCCAGGGCCTCGACCTCGGCCTCTTCTTCGTACTGGCGCTGTTGAGCGTTGCCGTGTTGGGCCAGTTGATGGCCGGCTGGGCCAGCGCGAACAAGTTCTCCCTGCTCGGCGGGCTCCGCAACGCGGCGCAGTTGATGGCGTACGAGCTACCGCTCGTTCTGTCCGCCGCCTCGGTCGCGGTCGCCGCGGGGACGCTCTCGCTGGAGGGCATCGTGCAGGCCTGGCGCCCGTGGTGGTTGGCGTGGCAGGCGGTCGCGATGGTCGTCTTCTTCATCTCCGCGCTGGCCGAGCTGATCCGACCGCCGTTCGACATGCCCTACGCCGACGCGGAGATCATCTTCGGGCCGCTGACCGAGTACACCGGCTTGCGGTTCGCGTTCTTCCTCCTCGCCGAGTACGGCGGGATCGTGGTGTTCTCGGCGCTGGTCGCGGTGCTTTTCCTGGGCGGGTGGAAAGGTCCCTGGGACGGCGCCATCGGATGGGCGTGGACGCTGGCGAAGACGTTCGCTGTCGCCTTCGTCGTGATCTGGGTTCGCGTGTCCTACCCGCGCTTACGTGAGGACCAGCTTCAGCGCCTCGCGTGGCAGGTGCTCGTTCCGCTGGCTCTCGCACAACTTGCGCTCACCGGCGTCGTCAGGGTGGTGATCTCGTGACCCAGTCCGAGCAGATGCCGGGTTCGCCGGGCGCCGCCGAGCACGCGGCCGGTGGCGCATCGAGCGGCGGCGGCCTGTTGAAGGGCCTGGCCGCGACGCTCAAGACGATGGCCAAGCCCTCGGTGACGAGTCAGTACCCGGACGTCGAGCCCGAACTGCCGCCGCGCAGCCGAGGCGTGATCGCCTTGCTCGAGGAGAACTGCACAGTGTGCATGCTGTGCGCACGGGAATGCCCGGATTGGTGCATCTACATCGACTCGCACAAGGAGGCGGTACCGGCGCGCGAGCCAGGGGCTCGCGAGCGCAGCCGGAACGTGCTCGACCGCTTCGCGATCGACTTCGCTCTCTGCATGTATTGCGGGATCTGCATCGAGGTGTGCCCGTTCGACGCCTTGTTCTGGTCGCCCGAGTTCGCGTACGCGGAGTTCGACATCCGCAATCTCACGCACGAGCGCGACCGGTTGGGCGAGTGGATGGATACCGTCCCGCCGCCCCCGCCGCTGGACGAGCATGCGGAGGAGCCGAAGGAGGTCGTGACGGCGGCGAAGGGCACCGCGAGTCCAGGGCAGCCGGCCCGGACGCGGGGAGCGGTCGAGTGACCGGTCCCTCGTTGCTCGATCCGAGCGGGGCGGACATCGTGCTGGTAGCGCTCGGAATCGTCGCCGTCGGCAGTGCCCTCGTCGTGGTGACGACCCGCCAGCTGGTGCACGCGGCGTTGTGGTTGATCGTCACGCTCGGGGCAGTGGCGGCAAGCTTCCTCGTGCTCACCGCCGAGTTCGTGGCTTGGGTCCAGGTGCTCGTCTACGTCGGTGCGGTCATCGCTCTGCTGTTGTTCGCCCTGATGCTGACCCGTGCGCCGATCGGTGCCTCGGAGGACCTGAACACTGCGAATCGCCCGATCGCAGCGGTGGTGGCGGCGGCGACGGCCGTCGCGCTCGTCACGCTCGTCATCGATGCGCTCCACGCCGCGTACATCTCGACCGCGGTGACCGGCGGCGGATCGGCCGCGGCGTCGGGCGGTTCGCTGTTCCGCACCTGGGTGCTGCCGTTCGAGGTCCTGTCGCTCGTCTTGCTGTCCGCGCTCGTCGGGGCGATCGTCGTCTCCCGGCGCCGGGCCGAGACGGGCTGAGCTTCGTGCACGTCGTCTATCCGGCTACCGTTTCCGCGCTCCTGTTCGCCATCGGCGTGTACGGCGTGCTCGCGCGTCGAAACGCCGTCCTGGTGCTCATGGCCGTCGAGCTGATGCTGAACGCGGTCAATCTTGATCTCGTCACGTTCGACGCTTGGCTGCGTGACACCCTTCACGCCGGGCAGTCGCTGACGCTGTTCGTGATCACGCTCGCGGCGGCCGAGATCGGCCTGGGGCTCGCGATCGTTCTGCTGGTGTTCCGGACTTGTTCGACCATCTCTGTCGACGAGCTCGATCAGCTCGGCGAGACGCGTGAGCAAGACCCCAGCCACGGCCGATTGACCCCGCAGGGCGGCAGCGGCGAAGTCGGCAGTCCCGGCAGCGGTGGCCTCGGCGAGCTTGGATGAGCGGGCTCTGGCTCGTCGCTCCTGCGCTCGTGGCATCCGTGGCGGGATTCGCGCTGCTGGTCCTGGGGCCGGCCGCTCGGCGGCCGGCCGTAGCTGTGGCGGTGACGGGCGGTGCGGTCGGCGGCGCAGTGGCGATCGGCACGTTGCTCCGTGGCCCGTGGCTGCATCCTGCGTTGTGGACCGGGCCGGTCGTCGCGACCGGCGGTCCACCGATCGCGCTTTCGACGATCGTGGACGGTTTGGGGGTCGTCGTCTCGGTCATGGTGACCGTGGTCGCCGTAGCCGTCCAGGTCTATTCGGTCGACTACCTTCGCGCCGACCGCCGGTACGCGTCGTACGCCGCATTCGTGTCCCTGTTCACGGCCGCGATGCTGCTGGTCGTCGTCGCTGGCAACCTCGTCGTTCTGCTGGTCGGCTGGGAAGCGATGGGGTTGTGCTCCTATGTCCTGATCGGCCACGACCGGGAGGAACCGGTTGCCCGTGCGGCAGCGTTCAAAGCGTTCCTGACGACCAGGATCGGCGACGCGGCGTTCATGGTCGGCGTCTTAGTGTTGGGCTTCTCGGTCGGTTCGTTTCAGATCACCGACGTCATCGCGCACGTGCCGTCGATGAGTCCGGGCGTGCGGACGGTCGCTGCGCTCTTGCTGATCGGTGGCGTCGTCGGCAAGTCGGCGCAATTCCCGCTGCACGTCTGGCTGCCGGATGCGATGGCCGGTCCGACGCCGGTGTCGGCGTTGATCCACGCTGCGACGATGGTCGCCGCGGGTGTCTTCGTAGTTGCGCGCTTGTACCCGCTGTTCCTCGCGTCGGCGGCGGCGCTCGCCGTCCTCGGTGTCGTCGCAACGGTAGGCATGCTGGGTGCCGCGCTGGCGGCCTGCGCGCAGGACGACATCAAGCGCGTGCTTGCGTACTCCACCGTCAGCCAGCTGGCTTACATGGTCGGCGCTCTTGCCTGTGGCAGCCCTAGCGCGGCCGTCTTTCACCTTCTGGTACACGCCGCTTTCAAATCACTCGGATTCCTGGCCGCCGGGGCGTTGATCGCTGCCGTCGGATCGAACTTGATGTCCCGGATGGGCGGACTGGGCCGCCGGATGCCGCTGGCCGCCGTCACGATGACGATCGCCGTGGCATCGGGCGCCGGCGTGATTCCGCTCGCGGGGTTCTTCTCGAAGGATTCGGTGGTGTCGGCGGCGTGGGATGCCGCGCGAGGCGGCGTCGCGGGCGTTCCGGCCTGGATCGGCGCGATCGTTCTGGCCAGCGCACTGGCGACCGTCGTCGTCACCGCGGCCTATAGCGCTCGGCTCCTGCTGATGACATTCGCCGGCCGCTATCGCGGCGCGGGCGACCCGCATGACCCGGGCCCCCTGATCGCTGGCCCGCTCGTCGTGCTCGCCGTTCCTGCCGCTGCGCTCGGAGTCCTCGGATTGTCCCGTGACTGGCTGCCGCGGTGGGCACAGTCGCCGTATAGCTTGCTCCGACCGGAATCGCTCGCACCGGCGACCGGCCTCGCGACGTTCTCCTTGGTTCTCGTCGTCATCGGCGGCGCCGGAGCGTGGTCGGTCTGGCGTGCAGATCCGACCGCTGACCCGGCGCGCGTCCTGGGGCGACTGCGTACAGCGTTCGAAGCCGGCTTCTACGTCGATCGACTGTACGACCGCGTACTCATCGGGCCGCTGCGGCGAGCCAGCCGTGCCGTCGTCCGTTTCGACGACCAAGTGATCGGTGCGGCCGTACGGGGTACCGCGTCCGAGACTGACCGAACCTCCCGCCAGTTGCGGCCGTGGCAGAACGGCAATCCGCAGACGTATGTCACGGGTTCGCTCGCCGCCGTGGCCGTCCTTCTAGCAGTGACCGCCGTGTCGTTGGTCGTGCTCGCATGAGGCCGAGATGAGCGGGTTGCTGATCGCCCTGCTGGCCGTACCGGCTGCCGGGGCAGCGACATTGTTGGTCGCCGGCCGGCGCGCGGACGCCTGGGCAGCCTGGTTCGGCGCGGTCGTGTCAGGAGTCGCGCTCGGGGTCGCGGTCG
>Ga0075017_100000566_pt1 | contig 20839 bp, 15 predicted proteins | sample AleBraG_ABR_2012_FD_71475 | JGI IMG/M metagenome (GOLD analysis project Ga0075017, IMG submission 71475) | Freshwater sediment microbial communities in response to fracking from Pennsylvania, USA - Alex Branch Run_MetaG_ABR_2012 | ecosystem: Environmental > Aquatic > Freshwater > Creek >... | reverse complement strand
AGCCCATAGGTGTAATCGGCCGGCCCCAAGGTGTTCGGCCCTGCTCTCCCTGGATGGTCGAATGTTCTTCACACCCTGTCCCCAGCCCGGTGAGCAATAGTAGATCGCAGTTGGCCCGCGGTTGGCAAGTGCCGGCCAAGCGCCTGCTGCACGGGGTCGCTGCGATGCCACTGTCTAATCATGCCCGGTACGACGGGCAGAGGCGCAGCCTCAGGCCCCAGCCACTTCTCATAAAATCCTCATGGCCTCCTAACGCTGGGTTCTTACCCACGGCCTATTCTGGAATTGTCGAGGCCAAGGCCCCGAACACGAAAGGAAACCAAGATGCCATTAATTCAGGTGAAGTTGATTGAAGAGGTATTCACTCCTGCTCAGAAGAAGGAGATGATTACCAAACTTACTGATGCCATGGTCGCCGTTGAGGGCGAAAACATGCGATCTGTCACGTGGGTAACCATAGAGGAAGTTCGGAGTGGTGAATGGGGTATCGGAGGACAGGCCCTCACAACGGACGCGGTCCGTGCCCTCGCCGCAGGCAAGAAGTGAGCGCCGCCGCGAACGGTCCAGGCAACGGGTGCGAAGCCTGGACCGTTCGCCCACAGCCGGGTCGAACCGCATTCGCCTGGCTCACGTATTCTGGGAAAGGAGGTTCGCCGAGTATGCCGCAATTGCAGGAGCTCGTCGATCGGCGTCGCCCTTTGGTCGACCTTGTCGGCCGCCAGGAAGAACTTCAGTTGCTCCTCCCAACGCTGGATCGGGATGAGCCGCTGATCGTTTATATTCACGGCATCGCGGGCATTGGCAAATCCACGCTGCTCAATGCCTTCGCCCGCCGCGCACGAGCCGAGGGAGCAACGGTTGTCCGCCTGGATTGCCGGGCTGTCGAGCCTACCGAAGCCGGCTTGCTCTCTGAACTGGCCGCCGCCACAGGCGGAGTGCCTGGCTCACCGCGAGACGTGGCGGCGCGTCTGGGCCAAGTCGGGACCCGTGTGATTGTGGCCCTCGACACCTACGAAGTGTTCCGTTTGATGGACTCGTGGCTCCGGCAAGTTTTCGTTCCACTGCTGCCCGATAACGTGCGCGTCATCCTCTGCGGTCGCGAAGCGCCCGTCACAGCGTGGCTGCTCACCCCTGGTTGGCAGGGGCTGTTCAAGACTATCCGGCTGGATTCTCTCAATCAGCGCGGCGCGCTGGAATTCCTGTCCGAGGCGGGCATACCGCCCGAAGAAGCCAGGCAGTTGGAAGGGATCTGTCATGGCCACCCTCTGGCTCTCACCCTCGCGGCATCCATACAAGGTAGCGACACCACCGGCATTGTGAACGTAGCCGTGGGACAGCGAGTGATCGAGGAACTTGCCTGTCTGTACGTCGCTGACATCCCACGTCAAACGCGGCGCATATTGGAAGCGGCATCGGTAGTTCGCCGGGTAACGGTCCCGATTCTCGCAGCCATGCTGCCGGATCTATCGCCGCAGGACGCCCAGGAACGGATTCGGGCTCTGCCTTTCGTACAGCCGGATAAAGACGGGCTTCGCATCCACGACGCCGTTCGGGAAGCCGTAGCGCTGACCCTTCGAGCCGGGAATCCGCAAGAATATCGGGAACACCGTCGTGCGGCTTACCGCCAGATCATGTCGGAACTCCGGGCCGCCCCTACCTCCGACCTTTGGCGCTGTACGGCGGATTTACTTTACGTCCTGGAGAATCCCGTGGTTCGTGAGGCGTTCTTTCCCACCGGTGCACAGGAATACGTGGTTGAGCCGGCCCAAGCGCGGGACCAGCCCCGGATTCTCGAAATCATCGACCGCCACGAGACTCGCGAGACCGCCGGCACGCTGGCCCAATGGTTGACTCGGGCGCCGGAGACTTTCGTCGTAACCCGGGACCACCATGGAATCGTTGCAGGCTTTTATTGCGCCTTTGACGCAAGCCGGGTTCCTGTGAGCTTTCAACGCCAGGACTCGGTTACGCGTACCTGGCTGGAGCATCTCGAGCAACACCCGCTGCCGCGCTCGCAGCGCGCCCTATTCCTGCGGCGTTGGCTGGCGGCCGAGACCGGAGAAGCGCCTTCCGCCGTTCAAGGGGCCTGTTTTGTAGATCTCAAACGCAAGTATCTGGAACTGCGTCCCAACCTGAGGCGTGTCTATCTGACGCTCCACGATCCGACGCCGTATTCCGCGGTCATGCAGATGCTGGACTTTCATTTGCTCTCCGACAGCATGCCTCACCGCAATGCCGGCGGACACTGCACCGCCATGCTCGACTTCGGACCCTCGTCCGTGGACGGCTGGCTGGCTCGCCTGGTGGCTGCGGAATTAGGCGTCGAAGACAATGGTTTCCTCGACTCCGCAGCACGTGAACTCGTGCTACCGGGCGGGCGTGTCAGCCTGACCAAGCTGGAATTTGGCGTTATCGAATACCTGCAACGGCACGCGGGAGAGGCGGTCCCCCGCATTGCCTTATTGGAGAATGTGTGGGAGCAAACCTACGACGGTGGAAGTAATGTCGTGGACGTCGTGATCCGTTCGCTCAGAAAGAAGTTAGCCGGCAACGCCTCAGCGATCGAGACTGTCCAGGGGGTCGGTTACCGGCTCCGCAAAGATGCAGCGACACCAAAGTCACCACCGTAATTTGCGACAGCCACCGGTCCGTGTACAGTGCCACCGTGGCCGGCAGCGCCGTCATAGAGCCTGCCAGCCCGCACCCGCATTTGGCTGGAAACCTTCGCCCAAACTGAGCGGGCGGGCCGGTGGCGAGATCGGATCGAGCCTTTCCCAGCTTTCAGCAAACGCTGGTCGCGACGCTCTTCTTGGTCCATGGGGCGTAGCATTCCGCAAGGTCCACTCAAGCAAACCGGCAAATCGAAAATAGACCGGCGCGACCCCGGCGCACCGCGGCACGACCCCCACAATCTCAGTTGGGGCGCCACGGCCGTCGTCGATGACGCGCTCCAAATCGAGGACCGAATCGGCGAAGGACGATGCAGAATACCTAATTCACTTGCTTTATTCTGGTGAGCCGGGCGGGGCTCGAACCCGCGACCACCGCATTAAAAGTGCGATGCTCTACCAACTGAGCTACCGGCCCTGGAGGGAGGAAAACGCTAAACTGCTTCAAAGATAACACGACGCCCTTCTAGCGCTGTTTACAATGAAAGCTGCATGTTCGCGACCAGCGTATGAGAGTCGGCATCATTGGAACCGGGGCTGCCTCGCACAAGCACGCGCAGGCCTATCGGAATATCGGCTATGAGTTGGCCGTCTGCACCGACATCAACGTCGAGAGCGGGCAAGCCTTCGCCACCCAATACGGATGCGAGTTCGTCGCCACGTATCAGGAGGTTTGCCAGCACCCGCACATCGATTACGTCGACGTCTGTACTTTTCCGAATTTTCGCCTCGATCCGGTGCGGCTCTGCGCAGCGGCAAAAAAGCACATCCAGGTTCAGAAGCCCATTGCCACCAATCTGGAAACGGCGCAGGAAATGATTCGCGTAGCCGAGGCGGCGGGTATTCATCTCGGCGTAATCAGCCAGCACCGGTTTGATGAATCGATTATGTTCCTGCGGCGCGCGCTCGACGCCGGGCGGCTCGGGAAAGTGCTCCAGGCGGATGCTTACGTCAAATGGTTCCGCACCGCAGCCTATTACTCGCGCCCGGTGAAAGGTTCCTGGGCCATGGAAGGCGGCGGAGCGCTCATCACCCAGGCGATTCACCAGGTCGACCTGTTGCTCTGGCTCATTGGGCCCATCGCGGAAGTGTTCGGTTACTGGCAGTTGGGCGCGCTGCACAAGATCGAATCCGAAGACGTGCTTTCCTCGTTGCTCAAGTTCCAGTCCGGCGCGACGGGCGTGGTCCAAGCGTCCACTGCCTTTTGGCCCGGCTACCCGGAGCGTATTGAGATTCAGGGCACGCGCGGCGCGGCAATTCTCACCGGCGACAAACTCACGACCTGGGACGTGGAAGACGATTCCGGAGAACCGGCGCCGCTGGAATACGCGATTGCCAGCGGCGCCGCCGCTCCCCGCGCCATCTCGGTGGCGTCGTTTGAACGCCAGTTTCTCGACTTCGGCGAAGCCTGCCGCACCGGACGCAAGCCGGTCTGTTCCGGTCCCGATGGCCATCGTGCGTTGGAAGCCACTCTGGCCATATACCGGTCGTGCCGCGAAGGGAAACCGGTTCGACTGTGATCCTCCGTGTTCCCGCATCCAGCGCAAATCTCGGGCCGGGATTTGACGCTCTCGGACTGGCCCTGGGCATCTATTTGGATTGCCGTTTTGAAAAGGCCGGTCGCCTTTTCATCCAGGCGCGCGGCCGCGACTCGGCTTCCATTTCCACTGGCGAGGACAACCTGATCTGGCAGACCGCCCTGGCGGTGGCCCGCGACGTCGGCGCGGAATTGCCTCCGATTTCGCTGGAGATCGACAACGATATTCCCATCGGCAAGGGCCTGGGCTCCAGCGCCGCGGCTCTCACGGCCGGAGTGGTGATCGCCGATCATATTCTCGGTCTCCACTGGAAGCCCCACCGGATTCTGGATGAAGCCGCGCAGATTGAAGGCCACCCCGATAATGTGGCGGCTTGTGCTTTGGGGTCGATCGTGACCACCGCGATGGAGCCAGGCGGAATGGCGCGTGCGATTCGCTTGCAACTGCATCCGCACTTTGGCATCGCGGTAGTGGTTCCCGATTTTATCCTGCCCACCAGCGAAGCGCGCGCGGTGCTGCCTCCCACCTATTCCCGTCAGGATGCGATTTTCAACGTGCAGCGTTCCGCTTTGTTGATTGCCGCATTGATCACCGGCGAGGTGCAGGCATTTCCCGCGGCACTCGAGGATCGTTTCCACCAGCCCTATCGCTACAAGCTGGTGCCGGGGCTGGAAGACATGGTGAAATTGCGCGCGCCCGGCTTGCTCGGCTGCGCCCTCAGCGGCGCCGGTCCGTCGATCCTGGTGTTCTATGAGAAGGGCTACGAGCCGGTATGCGACTTGGTGCGGCAGATCTTCGCCCTGCACGGCAAGCAGTCGGAAGTGCTCTGGCCGGAGATCCCGCTACACGGGTATTCGCTCAGCGCGTAGGGAACTCGATATGGAGGCGCAGCGCGGGCACCCCGTTCTCCCAAAACCCATTCGCTAAGCCCCGCGAAATGAGCCCAGGGGACACTGCTGCGATAGGTCCTCAAGCGACGGGTTCGGACTCAAGCGCGCAGTGTCCGCCGCGGCGGGTCGCCCGCGCGAAAGCCCGTGCCAGGCAGCAGGATGCTTAGACCAGCAGTTTCTCGCGGGCGCCTCGGATTTGGCCAACGTGCTCTAACAGTGCGTCGGCTTGCTTTTCCTTTTGGAGCTTATAGAGCACGCTGGCATACCGCTCGCAGGTTTCCGCGAACTCGATCAAGTTAAAACTGGCTCGCTTCTCGTGAATCTGGATACAACGGGTGTACAGTTGGTCGGCCTCCTCGTATCGGCCTTGAGCCGCGCGCAAGGATGCGAAACAGTCGAGCACGGTTGGGAGCGACTTGTGGGGAGGATTTTCGAGAATCGCCAAGGCCCGGGTTACGGCGGCTTCCGCTTCGTCATATTTCTTTTGAAGCCTGAGAACATTCGCCAGATTGTTCAGGATCAACCCAACGTCGGGGTGATTCGGGCCGAGCTTGGTTTCCCGAATGGCCAAGGCGCGAGAGAGGCAGGCTAGCGCCTCCGGAAACCGGTCCTGCCGCTTGTAGTTGACCGAAAGATTGTTCAGCACTTGTGCCACTTCCGGATCCTCCGATCCCAGGGTGGCTTCGCGAATGGCCAGCGCGCGGCGGTAACTCTGTTCGGCGCCGACAAAGCAGTCAATTCGCGACTGCGCTTTTCCTAAATTGAGAAGCGCGGCAGCAACTTCTTTGTGGTCCGGGCCGAGGTGTTTTTCGAAGATCGGAATGCACTCCTCAAAGACCGGAATGGCCTTCTCCGGCAAACCAATTCGGTCGAGCGTAACACCGAACTGGTGGAGCGCCAAACCAACCTTCAGTGACTCGCCTCCTTCTTGCGCACGCAATAGCTTCAAAGCGAGCTGAAAGAATGCGTTTGCGGAAAGGTCCTTGTCCAGCTTTTTCCAGATCTGCGCCATCAGGCAGATCAGCGAAGTGGTAATCGGCGAAGCGCCGCCCAAGCGCTGGACTTGCCGGAAAGCGATATTGGCGCTTTGCTCAGCTTGTTCAAACCGCTGTTGTTGAAAATGGATGCGCGCGAGATGGAAGCGGGCGACGGCCAGAGCCGGCGTCCGGCCCCACCAGAGCTTGTTGGCCCGCTGGACTGCCTGTGAACAGGCTTTTTCCGCCGCATCCAATCTGGCCTCTTTTTCAGCCGCCTGCGCCGTACGAATCCCTGCTTGGGCTTGCTGCCACAATTGGGCCTGCCAAAACCAGACTCCCGCGGCGATGAGCACGAGTGTGGCCGGGACGATCCATTGACCCATGTGCTGTCCATCGGCAGCCTGCAGGGCTCAACTTTATAGGCACTAGGCTACATCCTAAGCGTCGTGGGCGCCGGAAATTCGTACGCGCCAATGTCGAAAGCCAGACCCTGCGGTCGAGCGACTCCAAGGATGTCGGAGGGAACCTGGGGCAAGGCCACGCCGGCGTCGATCGCGGGAGAACCGGCTTTCAATGCGTAGTTATTGTTGGCCGGATCCACGAACAACTGTGTGGGAGTAGCAACATGCGAATGCAGATCGAAGCCCAGCGCCTGCCACCTGGCCAAGCTGATCGAGGTGTTCCCGCCGTCGTCGGAAACATGATTCACCACCACGTTGTAATCGCTTTGGAAGCCGGACACCGCCTTTGACGCAACCAGCAGCGAGCCATGGAAACTGTCGGGAGTATACAGGATATTGTTCTTGACCACGTTGCCGACAGGCGCAGCCTTGCCCGCATCGTGCGGGATGTTGATGACGAAACGAGCGTTGGGAGCCATCACGATGGTATTGTTCAAGACCTGGTTGTTGCTGGAACCATGCGCCCCGTCAATGGCGTATAGCGAAATCCCACTGGCGTGGTTGTTGTAGAGAAGATTGTCGCGAAACAGGCTGCTGTCCACGCCGTCGCAATTGATTCCGGAGCCGCCCTTGAGGCCGTTTTCCCAGATGACGTTGTTCTCAACCGTCGCAAACTGAACCAACCCATTGCCAGGCTGTTCGCTGATGTCGCCGTTCATATGAATACCGGCCGATGCATTGTGATGCGATTGATTCCCGCGGATGGTGGGATAGACCGAGCTGTTGCTTTGATAGATTCCGTGCTCGCCGTTGTGGTCCGTCTCGTTGTTTTGGATGAGAACGTGATCAGAGAACGCGGTGAAGATGCCGGTCAGCGCGCTATTGTGCACGTGGTTGTTCTGCACCGTAGTTCGATTGGTGACGCGCACGTCAATTCCGTACTTAGGCGAATTCGCAACTTCGAATCCGGAGATCACCCAGTCGGTCACGGTAGCGCTGAAGTTCTCCACTTCCACAATGCTGTTGTGCTTGTTCTGCGGACCCGGCTTGTTCAAGAGGACCTTGGCGCCCGGCGCCGCTTGCAGCGTCTTCGGGAGATTCTGACCGCCAGACGTCCCGATGCGGCAACCCACGTAGGTTCCCGTGGTCACCAGGATCGTATCTCCGGGCGCGGCGAGATTCACCGCATATTGTAGAGTGGCGAAGGGATGGGCGGCGGTGCCGGGCTGGCCATCGTTCCCTTGCATCGAGACATAATATGTGGCGGCGGGCGCCAAGCAGGCGAAGGCGGCAAAAGCCAGTATCAGTTTCATCCGTAAAACAGTGCTCCCAGGAGGAGAGTACTCTCAGGGTGGGCCCGAGAATCAAGCACAGAAGGGCCTGAGAGCGGCCCTTTACGAGTGTTCGGCAATGTCACATCCGTCCACGGCTTCCGCCCTGGATACTGCGACAAACGAGTTGGACTCCGCTGACGACAAGATCGGAAATCAGTCAAGCGTACCCAGCGCTGGTTCACGCCAGCACTGGCGCGTGCGTCAGTACGCGGATGGCGGCCCGGCAGAAGGACGGCAGGTCTTCCGGTTTGCGCGACGTGACCAGATTGCCGTCCACCACCACTTCGGCGTCCTCATAGAGCGCGCCGGCATTGATGACGTCGTCTTTGATGGCGCAGAAGCAGGTCGCTTTACGGCCTTTGAGAACACCGGCGGAGGCCAGCACCCACGGGCCATGGCAGATGGAGGCCACCAGCTTGCCGTGCTGATTCAGTTCGCGGACGAAGTTCAGCGCCTTGGGGCAGCGGCGGATCAGGTCCGGCGCATAGCCGCCGGGAACGATCACGCCGTCATAGTATTTCGCGTTGGCCTGGTCGTAGGTCTCGTCGCATTTGGCCGGGTAGCCATGCTTGCTGGTATACACTTTGCCGGCTTCCTGCCCGACCAACAGGCAGTGGGCTCCGGCTTCCTGTAGGCGGAAATACGGATACCAAACTTCCATCTCCTGATAGAGGTTGTCCACCAGGACCGCTATCTTCTTGCCGCTGAGTTCCATAGCCAAAGAATACTCTATGACGTCGACCGCCGCAGCCCGTTCATGATCGATCCGGCGATGGTCTTGCCGCGGGAGAGCGCCTGCTCGTAAACCAGTTGCCGTTCCCGCTGCGAGTAGCCGTGGCCGATGCGGTAGTAGCGGTCGAGCGAAAGGCCAACCACGCGCGTGGCCGCGTAGGCGACCGCGGCCTTCGGAACCAGCCCTCCGCCAAAGGGAATCTTGCCGACCAGTTCACGCGCAATGGCGCGCCAGCCGAAGGCGCCCAACACCAGCGAGCCTATCTCGCCGCGTTGTTCCTTATAGCCGATGGGCCGGTCGCTGGCCGCAGCCAGGAAAAAGGCCATGCGAATTTGATTGGCGGTGAGGATCGCGGTATCGCTGGCGAACTCAGCCACCGCCCACGGCAGCGACAGCAGCGGAATCACGTCGGGAATCGCCGTCGCCAGGGCGAACAGCGCGTTCTCTTTGGAGATCTTCTTGATGATGCGATCCACCACCGGCTGGCGGAACGGCAGGATGTGCCGGGCCAGCGGGATCGCCAACTCGGGCTTGCGCTTCAGAATCTCGTTGATGGTGTGCTCGGGATGTTCGGCGTCGAAGGTGAAGCCCTCGGGCTTGCCGTTGAGGCGCTGCTTGCTTTTTCCCAGATAGATCGCCAGGTCGTAGGTCTCGCGCAAGCCAGTGAAGTTCGCTCCGCGCAGCAGCACGCCCTCCACTTCCTGCCGCTTGGCTTCAGAGAGCGCCGCCGGCGCAAAGAACTGTTGCATCTGCCGGTATCCCGCTTCGTCGTCGGCATACAGCAGCAGGCGGACCGGCCGGTCTACGTGGTCGCGCACTTCCTGGGGGTTCAGATTCGCCAGGGCTTCCTTGATGTTCTTTAATACGTTGAGTGACATTTCGTCGCCGTCCGAAAAACTACCTTCAGCCTCTTCCGCCATTCTACGCCGATTCCGATTCGCTCTACTTCGACTTCCGGCGAAAGGTAAGCCAGCACACGCTCATTGGTCGGGTGAACCTCCAGCGCCGGAGAGGCCAACAGCAGGCGCGGGGGCGTAGCACGCAAGGAAAGTCCGGGAAAATAACCATTGCGCGGAAACTCCTGCCGGTCCAGGTGCCATTTGACGCGCAGCCAATAGTCCAGAGCTTGCAAGGGCAAATGCAGGTCCTCCGAGGCCTTGAGTTCGATGACGGCCAATCGTCCATCGCGATCGGCCGCCAGCAGGTCCATGACGCCGCGATCGGCGGCCGCAAATGCCGGTACCTGCCCATACACGGGGTTGGGCAGCAGATGCGGGTCAAGGGTTTCAATATTCTGGCGGACCTGCGCCTCCAACCAAGCCTCCGGATTCATGATGTTGGACGGTCTGCCGCCGCAATCGGTTGCCGCCGTGAGATGGGTGTCCAGATTGCCATGATCGGACGGGTCGGTTTCATACTCGTCGCCGTCCCCCGTGTAGAGAAACGCCCGATACTGAGCGCTGCGAGGATTGAGCAAGGCCAGCCGCAGGCAGGTGGTCTGCGCCCGTTCCGCCGGCAGATAGAGAATCAAGCCGGCGATGCGCAGGCCCGGTTCGCGGCGCCTCAAATAGTCGAGCCAGATGAGTCCAAAGCTCAAGACGCCATCGGCGCGCAAGCGATCGGCCGGAGCGCCAATAGCCGCCCAAGCTGTCGTCCCGAGCCGGAGCAGAGCTCGCGGAAAGTGAGGCGACAGGCTCTGGTGCAGGTCGGGCGACGTGCTGAGTTCATCGAGCGAATAGACCGGAAACTGCCGGCGCAAAAAGCGCGCGAAGCGCTGCTGGAACTCCTGGCGCCGGTGGCGCACTCCGGCTGGAAACTGAGTCGCCTCGGCTTGGTCGATAAGCGCCAGCGTGCCGGCTTTTTTGCCGAATCGTTCGATCTTGAGCATCAAACGGCCGCGCTCCGGGCGGGTTTCCAGCCCGGTCACGCGCCTTGACAGATTGTGTTTCTCATCCCATGCTTCCAGCAGCAGGCCACTACCGCTCGGTCCCATCTGGAAGCTGGCTGGGGTAAGGGCAATGGGTGGTTCGCCCGGCTCGCACAGGCAAGGCCGCCGGGCCCGCTGGATGAAATCCTCAATGGCTTCTTGAAGCTGGTTCACTGGCCATGTTCCGCATGCGTTTCGAGTCCTACAGCGCGGCGCGCTTGTGCTGGCATCTCACAGTTCCCGCAAGAGCCGCGACAGTTGGGCGCCAACTGGAGGCTGGCAGTAGTGATCGGTGGTTCGCCCGGCTCGCACAGGCAAGGCCGCCGGGCCCGCTGGATGAAATCCTCAATGGCTTTTTGAAGCTGGTTCACTGGCCACGCTCGGGGCGACTCTCAAGTCAATCCCATGCCTCCCGGTGTACGCCACTGCCGCTGGGCGAGGGTGACGGGTGGTTCGCCCGGCTGGCGCAGACAAGGCCGCCGGGCGCGGCAAATGAAATCTTCAACGACTTTTTGAATCTGTTTCACTGGCCATGCGCTAAGCTTACTATCGTCAGTGTTGGGCGAAAAATTAGAAACAGTGGAGCAGCGCATCGCGGATGCGGCCGCCCGGTGCGGCCGCAAGCGGCAGGATATCCGGCTGGTCGCCGTCACCAAAAAGTTTCCTGCCCCCATTTTGCGAGAGGCCTATGCCGTCGGTCTGCGGGATTTCGGCGAGAATTACGTCCAGGAATTCGAGGAAAAGTATCCGTTATTGGCCGATATGCCGGAGGCACGGTATCACTTGATCGGGCACCTGCAATCCAACAAGGCGAAAAAGGCGGCCGAGTTGTTTCAGGTGATCCAAACGGTGGATAGCGCGAAACTGGCGCGGCGCTTGGACGGGGAAGGGAAGTTTCTGGACGTGCTGATCGAAGTAAAGCTTTCCGAGGAAACCGCCAAAGCCGGCGCGGCACCGGAGGATCTGCCGGCCGTGATCGACGCCATTCGCGCTTGCCCCCACCTGCATCTGACAGGGCTCATGACGATGCCGCCGTGGTCGGATGACCCCGAAACCACGCGTCCCTACTTTGCGCGCCTGCGCGAGCTGGCGCAGCGTCATCGGCTCACCGAGCTTTCCATGGGGATGTCCCACGATCTGGAAGCGGCGATCGAAGAAGGCGCGACTATGGTGCGCATCGGCACGGCGCTGTTTGGCCCGCGCAAGAAAGTGTGAAGATCGGGTTCTATTCGCCGCTTCCGCCGGCCCGCACGGGCGTTGCCGAGTATTCCTTCGCGTTATACCGGGCCCTGCGGCAACTGGATTCGGTGGAGCTGAACGCCACGCAAGCGGACGTCTTTCTCTATCACCTGGGCAACAATCAACTGCATCGGGCGATTTATGAAAAGGGGCTGGAAAAGCCCGGCGTGATGGTGCTGCATGATGCCGTACTGCATCATTTCTTTCTAGGCAGCCTGGAGCAAGACCGCTACGTGGACGAGTTCGCTTACAACTATGGCGATTGGTCGCGCGACTTTGCCCAGACACTCTGGCGGGAGCGGGCGCGCTCAGCCAGCGACGCGCGCTATTTTGAATATCCGATGCTCAAGGGCATCGCCGAGGTTTCGCTCGCCGTGATCGTGCATAACCCGGCTGCGGCGGCGCTGGTGCGCGCACACTCGCCCGCGGCTTTGGTCCACGAGATCCCGCATTTATTCGACCCGCCTGCGCCCGTGCCCGGCTATGAGGTCGAGGCCCTGCGCCAACAACTCGGCGTCAAGCCGGGCACATTTTTGCTCGGAGTGTTTGGTCACTTGCGCGAGTCCAAGCGACTGCCCGCGGTGCTGCGCGCGCTCCGTGGCGTGCCCAACGTGCAGCTTCTGGTGTGCGGTGTCTTCGCTTCGTCCGATCTGGCTCGCGCACTCGAGCCTGAACTGAACGCGGCCAGCGCCATTCGCGTGGGTTACCTGGATGACGCCGACTGGTGGCGCCATGCCCGCGCGGTGGATGCTTGCGTGAACCTGCGTTTTCCGGCGGCCGGCGAGACGTCCGGCATCGCCATCCGCCTGATGGGGATCGGCAAACCGGTAATCGTCAGCGCCGGCGCGGAGACCAGTCATTTTCCGCCCGGTACCTGCATTCCTGTCGAAACCGGCGCAGCCGAAGAGGATATGTTGGCGGACGTCTTGCTCTGGCTCAGCCGCCATCCAGCCGACGCCGTCACCATCGGAGCGCAAGCCGCCGAATACATAGGAAGAGTGCATTCTTTAGAGCGAGTGGCTAAACTGTACCGGAAATATCTTAGGGATTGCTATGATGATAAGTGACTAGCTTCTTTAACCCTGTGCTCCGAACCTGCCTGCTCGCGCTCTTCTCTTCTGTCGCCCTCATGGCGTCCGCCCCGGTGGAGAAGCTACTGCGCGTGCGGGTCCCCATGCGCGACGGCGTCCATCTGGAGACCAATATTTTTCATCCCGTTGGATCGGGCCGCTACCCAGTGGTGCTGCTGCGCACGCCTTATGGAAAAGCCCTCGATTTCAATCCGAATTATCAGTCTTTTCTCGATCACGGTTACGCGCTGGTGATCCAGGATGTGCGGGGCCGCTATGGTTCCGAAGGTGTCTTCGAACCGCTGGAGCAGGAGGGCCCGGATGGCTACGACACGCTGGATTGGATCGCAAGGCAGCCTTGGTCCAACGGCAAAGTAGGCATGATCGGCGGTTCCTATCTGGGGATCGCACAATGGAAAGTGGCGGTGCTGAACAATCCGCATCTGAAGGCGATCTTCCCAACCGTAGCGGGCTTCGACGATTATCTGGACCGCTTTTACTCGCCCGGCGGCGCGCTGAAACTGGGGCATCGTCTCCTGTGGTTCAGTGAGAACCAGGCCGCGCCCGGCTTTATCCGGCCGCCGTTCAGTGTCTTTACGTGGCACCTGCCGCTGCGCACGTCCGACGTGGCGGTGGCTGGGCGAACACTAGCCGCCTATCAGAAGGCCCTCGATCATCCCACCTATGACTCGTTCTGGCGCAACCTGAGCGTGCGCGCGCATCTGGATCAGGTACACATTCCGGTATTTGCAGTGGGCGGCTGGTATGACAACTATGTCGAGAGCGATCTGGAAGCTTTCGCCGAACTGCACCGGCGCGGCAAGCCGAACACGGAGCACCGCATCATGATTGGCCCCTGGGCGCACAACATGGCGAGCAAACTGGACGTGGATTTCGGCAGCGATGCTTCCGCTCCCATCCGCTCTTACCAGATCGAATGGTTTGACCGCTGGCTGAAGGGCGCGCCCGACGACGAGCCGCAATACAAGCCGACCACCTGGCACCACACTCGCTCTGAGATGGACCAGGCGCCGGTCCACATCTTCGTGATGGGCATCAACCGCTGGCGCGACGAGCAGGATTGGCCGCTGGCCCGCGCGCGCTTTACACCGCTCTACTTGGCCAGCAACGGCAGGCTGGATTGGAAGCCGCCGCGCAAAGACAAGCCCGATCAGTATGTTTACGATCCCCGAAATCCCACGCCCACCATCGGTGGCGCGGTGTGTTGCGATCCCAAGGTTTTTCCCTGGGGGCCAGAGGACCAGCGCCCGGTGGAGCGCCGTCCGGACGTCCTGGTATACTCCAGCGAGCCATTGAGACAAGAACTGGAAGTAACCGGGTCTATTCGATTGATTCTTTATGCTGCAACCGACGGGTTGGACACGGATTTTACCGCCAAGCTGGTGGATGTGGCGCCCGACGGCAAAGCCATCAACCTGACCGATGGCATCCTCCGCGCGCGCTACCGCAATTCGCTGGAAAAGCCGGAGCTGCTGCGTGCGGGCGAGGTCTACAAACTGACCATCGACGCCGGAGTGACGAGCAATGTGTTCCTGCCCGGCCACCGCATTCGGCTGGAGATTGCCAGCAGCAACTTCCCGCGCTTTGACCGCAATCCCAACACCGGCGGCCTGGTGGCATCGGAGACAGCCATGCGAAAGGCCCACCAGACGGTGCATCATGGCGATGTGCGACTGTCGGCGCTAGTGCTGCCGGTAGTGCCCGAACCGCCACCCCCGGTACCGGTATCTGCCCCCTTGGCCAGTACGCCGGCGGCGCATCGTTAGCTATAAATAACTAGACCAAAACTGACGCGCTTACGCTCCACATTCTGGCTCTGCGCAAGAATCTGAAGGAACCCCTATTTTTACTGGGGCTCGGCAAAGTCACGTTCCCGGAGCCGCGAACCGCTCCGGCTCCAGCAACCGCGTGATCATCAATGTTTATCGGCTTTCAAAGAACAATCCGCGCAGAAATGCACATCGGAAACCCCTGGTGACATCGGCCTAAGCCACCTCGCCGGCGCCGAGTCCAACGAGGAGAAGAAGGTGATCGCTCTCCTGGGTGGCTGGCTACAACCTCGACGGGCGCCACCGCCCAACACTTTCTTCGATGGCCACGGATAGGCCTCAAACGCCCTGGATTCACGACGTTCCATGAGATCTTAGCCGCCCACGACCTCGCTGGAAGTACCGCTCCAGCCAGTTCTAAGCGACGCTCTCCGCGGATAGGCGAAATCATGAAATCCCCGCCAATCGGGCGGTTTGCCGTGTGACGCGTCGCGTTATACCATGGCAACTTGATTCGGTCTTTCGCTGACAAAGAGACACAGCGGTTATTTGAGACTGGCCGGACCCGGAAGTTTTCGTCGCTTTCCCGGATAACTGTTCGCAAGCTGACCCAGCTCGACATCGTAGAGAGGCTGGAAGATTTAAAGATTCCGCCGGCAATCGGCTGGAAGCGCTGGTGGGAGACCGCAAAGGCCAGCACAGCATAAGGATTAATGACCAGTTTCGCGTCTGTTCGTGGTGGGAAGCGAACGGACCGCACGACGTGGAAATTGTGGATTACCACCAATGGAAGGAGCCTGTCCGATGAGCATCGCAAGACCCGCCAATGGCTGGAATATTCGACGCCCGGCCGTGCATCCCGGCGAGATGGTCAGGGAAGAGTTTTTGATGCCGCTGGAGCTTTCTGCAAACAGTCTGGCTGGGTCGCTTCGCGTTCCGGTTACATGCATCAGCGAAATTGTGAATGGCCGCCGCGCCGTGACCGCCGACACCGCACTGCGTTTGGAGCGCTATTTCGGCATGAGTGCGGATTTCTGGCTGGGTCTGCAGAAAAACTTCGACTTGCAGCTCGCGCGGCAGTCGAAGGGAAGAAGATTGCGCAGGATGTACGACCGCGCTCGCACAAAGCGGCATGATTGCAAGCGGGAGCGCTACCCGGTTTAATGGAGCAGCGGTCACGAGCGCGTGGGGAACCAAGCTCAGGTCTCCGGTCTACCCGCGTGGGGGGTTACGCGCACCACTGCGGTGTTCGTCCACCTCCGGGGCCAGTACACGGCGGCCCACCGCTAGGCCGGATGGCAAATTGACTTGGCGTACCCGGCCGGGTTACGGTTAGAATGAAGTTGAGCGATGGCGCGGTAGCCAAGCGGTAAGGCAGAGGTCTGCAAAACCTTTATTCGGCGGTTCGATTCCGCCCCGCGCCTCCAACACTTTAGCCCTATCCAATACATCTAAAAAGACTTGTTGAGTTCGCGAGGATTCATCTCGTTCTCCCTCAAGGACGAAAAAGCAGCCTCGAATCGCCTCGATGGTGGACGGATAGGGGACGGAACAGACCTTTTCACAATCGGTCCACTCAGGCTAGAGATTCCAACAGAACAGTTGCGCCCGCCGGTAAGACGACATCGGCGACCCTCCGGCCATAGCGGTCCGTGCCGCGCTGGACGCCCTTCCGGCCTAGCGCCGGGTCCTTGTGTCCTATCGCAATGCCGCGTTAAGCACAACGGACCGGACTACCCTGGTCCCGCCCGAGAGCCTGGCTGCCTGTTCCGCGAATTGACATCGCGCCCGGTCGATCGAGATCTTGGGCGCCCTGCGGTAGCGACTGTCCCTTTGATCCCACTGAGGACACACAAACCAACCAACCGCATAGATCCCGTAATTTATTCCGCTTTCTGTCATATACCTATCGACCAACTGATTCTTCATCGCATGTGCCAGATCGGGATTCCAACAGCCTTTCACCTCGATTACGGCGGAGATCCGTTGAACCCGTCCTGATTCGCCCTGGGGAACAACGACGTCAACGAAGATGTCCGTATCCTCCCCCTTTTTTCCGCCGAGCGCTGGCCGAATCTCAACTTCTCGATTCAAGATCACGCCCGCCCCACGCAGGGTCTTGTCGAGATGGCGCTTGATGTAATCGGACATGGATGTTTCGCGTATTGGACGAAAAATTCGGCCTTCACCACGGAGCTTCGGGACTTCGTCCCAGAGATCCTCAGCAGACGGCGTAATCCCTTGCAGTAATAATTCGAGTTGGTTCAGCGATTCGATCAAAACTTCAATCAAGTCCTGTCCGTTGCGAACGAGGCGTGCGTCCGCTTTGGACACGAGCGCGATGATTTCTCCGGGGCTCGGCGGCATCCACGTGGCCCGGCGCGTCCGCTCCTCTGCCTCTCGTAGCGTCAGTTTGAGTCCCTCATATTGAGGCAGTGCTTCAACCAAACGCCGGATAGCGTCGCAGGCACCTAAGGTACCTTTGTGCAGAAGCAAATTGACGAGAATGTTCCACCAGCGAGCAAGCTCTTCCCTTGGTGTGACCTGTCCACCTTCGTCGCGTTCCTCAAGTTTTTGGTCGTACCCTAGCTTGGAGAGCCAAATGCAGATATCAGCGATATCTTCTTCGTCAAGAGCGAGCGAGAAGCTGCTAAACTCATGCTCAGACGCCACGACCTGTAGCACTTCGATACCGAGGGTCTCATTGGCCTGAAAGATGGGCCAGATCGTGCTCCACCGTTGCGGGCGGTGTAAGAGCAACTCGGCGATTGAACATACAGCCAGCTGACGGCCCTCGCCATTGTTGGGAATCGCGCCAGCCCCAAGGGCGTACGCGAATGCCTCCGCTTCAGCATCACCCATCTGAAGCAACTTCCGAAGGACGCATCTGAATGAACCAGGCTTCAAACTTTTGCCGCTGATCGTTGCGCGAAGCATTGCCGCGAGTGCATCAGACCACAAACCACCAAAATGCGCAAGAACGAATATTTGGCCGAACCGCCTGTCCTCATAATCGATTTGATCCTCAAGAGCGGAATAGAAAATGTCCTTAGCACGTTCGTGAGCCTTGGACAGCAGGAGGTCTCGGCTTGACGTCTCCGTGACGTCGATCATATGAGCCACGATAACTCTCGTCCAGAAACCCCAATCGGGCTCGCCGAGTCGGTCCAGTGAGTCTGGTGATTCGAGAGCCAGCAAATGCAATGCCCGATAGGCGGCCACCATTCCGTGCGTCGATTTTCCTTCCTTCCACCACTCACCAGGAGGAGTAGACGGAGCTGTTCTCAGGTAATCACGCGCCGCACCGCGAATCTGGGACCGTAGATTGTCGTCGAACTCAGACCAGCCGGGCAGGAGTTCGACGGAGCTCTTGCGAGGTACCTTACGGCCGAGGAGAAGGCAGTAAACCCGAAAGAACGCCATGTCATCGTTGGCCCCAAGCGCCTCCTTTAGAGACTCGGCAATCGGCACGACGGGGGCGGAAGCGTTGGGCTGGCGATTCGCCTCAACGATTTCATGGTTCGTCCTCATTTCTTCGGCGACCGGAGTGCCTAGCACCACCGGATTAATTAAAGGTCCAATCGCAGCGCGAAGATCCTGGTCGTCCGAAGCCGCGACCAGTACCTTACCAAAAACATCGACATTTTCTGGGCTCAATCGGCGCGCGATAAGTTCCGCAATCGCGGACCTGAGCGCCCCTTCGGAAGCGCGTGAAAGCTCAACTAGCAGCCACGGAACGTCCTCAGCGGTCATGACGCAAGCATCCATGATTGCGAATGGCGCATTCCTATCACCCATCGAAGCACGGAACATCGCGGCCGCCACGGCACGCCGACTAGTATCCCCGGCTGCGCACAGTCTCGTTGCGATCCGGTCGCAATTCGTGTACGCGTTGCAGCGTTCCATAAGGGCAGCGGCTAGCCCGTTCAGAATATCAGGCTGGTCAATGTGGTCGACAGCCCGTACCAGAATGTCGGAAGCTAACCGGTGCACCGGATCGAGTTCATCCCTGCCCCTGACATGCTTCCCAGCCCATTCCACCGCGATTCGCATATCGTGCGATTCGAGCTCTTCAACAATGCCCGACCGCAGAAACCTGCGATACGCGCCAAAGTAGCTGGCATCCTTCATTGGCGTTAGAGAGGCAAACAGCTCTTCCGCCGTGATACATCCTGGCCAGACAGCGGCCAGGCTGTGGCCCTTCAAGTCGTCTTGCGTGTCTTCGCTTGTCGGCCCGACAGCAAGTGGCCGAAGCTTCGCCCGAGCGGCAGCACTACCGATCCCTTTAATAGTGGCGGCTGCGCGTTCCCGAATGCGAAGATTCTCGCTTGGCTCCAGAGCAACAGCGACGAGGTTATCAAGCAGATCCGTAACGCTGCATGCCCCGGCAATCTCGATGGCTGCGATCCGGACCGTTCCAGAACGGGAGGTGTCAGTGATATATGGCTCAAGAATATTGAAGAGTTCTGGGTTGTCAAGATGATTGAATTGCTGCCGAAGATCCCAGACAGATCGGGCGACGTGGCCGGACTCAAACGCATTCAGCAGCTGTCTCGTGAGGCTGGCGCGTTCAGCGTTGCTGGCCGCAAACAGATTGCCGCTTATCAGAACTTCAGGACCAGACCGAACCAACAGATCAAACGTTTGAGCATTCATTCCAGCCAGCCAGGCTGCAGTCTCGCGCAATTGCGGAATCACCTTACCCGAACCATCGGGATGCAAGATGATCGAGCGGAGCCGTGCGGGATCAATACTGCGCGATTCAAGATAGAACGCAGCCAGATACTCTGCGTACGTCTGATGACGCCACCCCTGTCGGTCGACATTTCGTGAAGAGAATAGACCTGTATCGAGAACTTCACGCAGGGCGGGCAAATCGACGGTAACCTCGCTCGTACCGCTGCCATCAGTTCCACCGACCATGGACCCTAATAGGACATCCTCAGGCTCCAGGTTCGTGCTCGTGCCCATCCAAATCGCCGATCGATTTGAGAATTGAGTCACTGCTGCAATCCTAGCCGCGACAGCCATGCGTTGGTTAGCCGTCAGTTTTCCCCGTCCGGCAGGTGTGGCCCTCCTATGCGGGTTCTGCTCTTCGCAAAGGTGCGTCAGCCCGTCAAAGTAGAGCTTTACGCGGCTTGCTGGCAACGCCCCGCCCCTTGCGAAAGAGCTGATAAGAAATTTTAGCGTCACCGGTATGATCGCTAAAGCGACCAGGTCTTGATCGAGGATCGTTTCCATAAAGCGCGCAACAGGAATCTTCTCCAGTTCGGCCGCAAGAACAACGTCGGCCCTCCTGAGGGGTGCCAACTCGAGGACTCCCACCTGGCCCGTCCCCCAAAGCTCCGTGAGACCCGCCTCAAGAGTCGCCTGCCACTCCGCTGAACGTGAAATGATGCGTATTCGAAGCCTATCGACCGGCAGTTCCTCAAGCTCAGACCGTAGGACTCTAGCAATATTGCCGAAGTGCAAAAGCGATTCGTCAAGACCATCAAGGAAAAGATGCAGAGTACGCATCCCGCCGCGCCAAGTTTGGAGCGCGTCGCACTTAAATACCTTACGTTCGATCCGATCATCAGACGCATAGTCACCAAGATCGAACCACAAGGCCTCATCGCCGCTCTCGGAGATCGCAGCCTTCAACCTATCGAACTCGGTCTTCAGCGCGGTCGACTTACCTATTCCGGGCTCTCCTAGTAGCATTAAGCACGGTATTTCGGAGATTGCATCAAATGGGCGTGCGGGACTCTCAAAGTATTTGGCTTCTTTGGAGTCGGGGTCCAGCAAAAACCCGTCGTCTGCCAAACTGAAGTGGCCTCCGCGGGAATACCAGAATCGTTTCCATGGGTAGTTCAGCATCAAAACCTGATTCTAGTTGAAAACAAACTTAGGCGTCATCTGGCATCATGAACCTTGGGGCACGGCATAGCGAGGCCGCCGACGCAACCCCATCACGATCACCGCAATCCAAAAATTTCTTCTCTCACAAAACAAACCACTTATTCCCCAGCAACACGCAGCGGCCAGGACCGCTATCCGACAATAGAATCGCAAGCGTGAACTCTCGCGACCAGGTAGCAAAAGGAGCCTCCTCATGTTTCTCCCCGCGCCAGCAGCGCGCAATACCGAAGCCGGCAAAGCCAGAACTCGCCGAAACGCCGTAAGCGAGATGGCCATTTCCAAGTGGCCACGCCGCCTCCGCCCTTTCGAAAACACCCGCCCCAACTACAAAATACACGCGCAAAAGGTCAAAAACTGCCCCATCCGGCAA